>LLBY010012022.1_pt3 | contig 12311 bp, 6 predicted proteins | sample 1489401 | NCBI WGS metagenome assembly LLBY01 (sample SAMN04092656, study PRJNA295927) | soil metagenome | biome: Soil prokaryotic community; feature: Bulk soil; isolation source: soil from tomato rhizosphere | host: tomato cultivar Hawaii 7996 | place: South Korea | collected 2011-11-01 | reverse complement strand
TCACCTATCCTGCCGGATCGAACCCTCCCCGTCCTCGACCACCAACGATTTGAAGCGCCCCTGAAACGGCCTGCCGATTTGCCCGCGAAACCGATTAAACCTCCGCGCCCACGTCCCCTGCAGCCACTTCATGCCCACGCTCAAATTCGGCTCAGGCGTCTCCAACGCCAGGTGAAAGTGGTTTCTCATCACCACATACGCCCCCACCCTCCAGCCAAACTTTTCCGCCGCTTCGCCCAGAGTGCGCTCAAACGCCTCCGCCGCCCCCTCATCCTTGAACACGTCACGCCGGTAATTCCCCCGGTTGATCACGTGATACCTCGCTCCCGCATACTCGAGTCTCGGCGGCCTTGTCATCCCCGCCACTTCCCACCTTCCCTCGACGTTTTGTCAAGAGTCAAGGTATGACGTCTTTCGCTCGTTCCACCTTCCCTCGACGTTTTGTCAAGAGTCAAGGTATGACGTCTTTCGCTCGTTTTTTTGTCAAGAGTCAAGGTATGACGTCTTTCGCTCGTTCCGGCGGGGTTACACTCACACCGGACTGAGCAACGCGAGGGAGGAAGCAGAGGACATGACAGCCGCTCTGGGCTGGCGTGGCCTGTGCCGCTGGGGATCAGATTGGGAAACGTTGCGAACCAGACGGTTAACCCTCTTGTCATGGACCAAGGCCTGTCGTCTTCGGATCGGTTAAAATTGGAGTTTTGAGCTTGAGCGAGCAGGCTCAAATTCAGGCCGAACAGGCGTCCGTTCATTCAGTAATCCAACGGGAAGATCAGACTCCAAAGATTTAAAACGCATTACCTTTCTTACGTAACTTCCGCGTGACCCGACACTATACTCGTCTATAACCACATAACCATTTTCCTTGCCGGAAAATACATAGTAATGAGTAGGGGATGCCTGCGCCCTATAAAGCGCCGCGAATTCGCTCCCATTAATGATTTTAGTATCGGTTGCCTTAATGGAGCAGCAACCTGACATGCAAATCACTGAGATCAAGTATAATATAGGTTTCATTCGCCTGTTGAAATGTCTGATGCACCGCCAGAGTCATCAGATGACCGGCCTGCTGATGTCTTGCTACCCTTAGGCGGCGTATGAATCAATTTCCCTTTTTTCAGGCAGCAGGAGGTAAGCGCTCGATTACTCATTACCCGGCAATTTCTTAGCACAATATTAAACGCAATATCCCCTTGGCTAGCCTCTTGCACGAAAGTTGACATACAGCTAACGACATCCTCCTCATTTCCTGACTTACACGGGCACCCTTTTTTGCTCCCCGCTTTAAATGTGCCTGATGTCTTCTTGTTTGTATCCCACTCGTAGTAAAAATTATCATCATTAGGGCTTGGGCGGCCCGGCGTTCCATCGGTGACATCTTGCTCATTCATGAAGCCTCCGGGCGTGCCAAATGCTGCGTCTCCATAAAATCCAATATTCACACCGCCGCGACTAATGAATTGATGCCCTAGGCCACCATTGTAGCGCCTAATAGTAAATCCGGCATATAGGCCAAGTATATCGTAACGCGAAACAGGATTATTACCGACCATGCTGTATAAATTCAACCCGCCCTCTTCCCCAATGGGGTCCCTGCTTGGCCAGCGTCCGGTTGAAGGGTTGTAGTATCTGAAGCCGTAGTAATACAGTCCGCTCTCCTTTTCCTCATACTTCGTGCTGAAGCCGAAAGGCAGAGATCCCGCGACACCGATGGTCAGCACCGGCTCGCCGAAGGCACCGTAGTCGCGGCGGCCGGCGACCGTGCCGTCGGCGCAGTCGACATAAACCACCACATTGCCGTTGGCGTCGCTTCCGGCCGCGTAGGCCTTGGCGGTGGCCGCGACCTTGGTCCAGAGCAGGCCGCCGACGCCGCCCGCCCCTTGGGAGCTTCCGCTCAAGTCAATACCCCAAGCATGGCTGCGCGCCAAAGCGAACGCTCCCGCGCTGTAATTAAACTCCGCGAGCAGGTTCCAGCCGTCATACAGGAAACGGGTGTCGGAGGCGGTCGCCCACGGACCCGTCGCGCTCGTCTTGGTCTTCACCACCTTCCGGATGCGCCGGCCTTGCCCGTCGTAAGCGTATTCCAAGCGCTTCCATACGGGGGCGCCCACGTCGGACCGCAGCTCCTGAGCCTTGAGGCGGTTCTCCCCATCCCACTCGTAGTTCCACAGGCCGTCCTGGGTCAGGTTTCCGTCCGCATCGTATTGGAACGATTCGGGAACCGTCGGCACCAATACCGCCCGGTTCTCCGTGACCACATAATGCGGCGACGCGGTCGCGGCTTGGATCTTGATCATGTTCTCCTTCGCGCCCAGCACCGGCACCGCCCCATAAAATTGCTCCCCTGAGCGGGAGGTCGGCTCGTCGTTCACCAGCACGGTCGCATTGGCGGCCGCCTCGCCCCGCACGTCCACCCAAAGCGGCGTGCCGCGGGCGAGATAGCGGTTCAATAGATCGCTCGTGTAGGTGCTCGAGCGATTGTTCGCCGTGGCGCTCTTTCGGTTCCCAATGTCGTCGTGCTGGAAGGCAAACGCATAACCTTGGAGCGGCGCCCATGCTCCCGTGCCGGAGGGGCGGAATCCCTTTTGCGCCGAATTCACCTGCCCGAGCGGGTCGTAATCATAAACCCAGCGCTGGCTGTTCTCCTGCTCGATCGCGGTGCGGCGGTTCGCGGCATCATAGGTATACGCGCGGGAACCCACGACTCCCGGGCTCGGATTGTCGAACGCGACGGCGTCGATTCTGCCGCCGGGACCTAGGGTCCGCTGGGTGCCCAATCGGAGCACTCCGGCCTGCGTCACCGAAATCCCCGCCAAGGCGCCTTGGTAAGATTGATACGACAAGGTCGCGGATGTCTGATCCTGGGTAATGCTCTGCAAGCGGGAAACCTCGTCATATTGCCATTGGATCAGCAATTGCTGCGCCCCTCCAACCGTCGCTCTTGCGCCGCCTTTTCTCTTCAGGGCGTCGATGCGGTGATCGAGCGCGACCCCGCCCAGCAGTCCGCCCACGTAGCTCTCGCCGGACACCGTTTTGGTGGATGCCGCGTAGCCGAGCGTGACCTTGCCGGCCGCGTCTTCCCGAGTATTCAGGGTCTTTCCATCGGCGAGGTAGGTGTAGGTGACCGAGGGGGTGAGCCCGTCGTCATAGGTCACGGTCAGCAGGCTCCCCATGGGGTTATAGGTGTAGCTTGTCTTCACCCCGCGCGCCCAAGTCCGGGTCTTGAGCTTGCCGGAGGGCCAATACGTGTAGCTGGGGCCGGCGGTGTTGCCGGCGTAGGTCTTCGAGGTAAGCCAGCCGCGTTGCGGGTGGTAGTTCCACGTCGTGACCGCGGCACCCGCCTGCGACGCAAAATCCTTCCACGTGGTCAGCGTCTTCATCCGGCCTTGGGTATCGTAGGTGTATTCGCTGGGATACCCGGATCCTCCCGACGTGCGCTTCACTTCCCCGGTGGGCCAGTAGCTATAGCTGCGCGTCCCCTCGGGGCCGGTCACGGTTTCGACCAGACCGAGGTTGTTGTAACCATATGTCGTGCTCCCGGTCGGGGTGACGACGGTCTCGATCCGACCGTCGCCGAGGTAGGAGTAGAATGTGGACTCGGCCCCGTAGACGGCAACAAGCCTGCCGAAATCATCATAATCGTAGCCGACTTCGCTCACGCTGGCGCCTTGGTCGTCGTATTTGGATTCCTCGACCACGAGCGGCCCGCGATAGCGCTGAACACTGGAGTGTCCCTCCGGATGGACGGTCGTCACTATCCGGCTATACATGAAGTCGTCGTCGTCCGTCCGCTGATAGGTGGTGCGCTGATTGAGGTCCGTGAACCAGCGATGGCGGCCGTCGAACGAGACCTCGGAGACCGTCCCGTCGTTATGACCCTTCTTGAGCACCCACACGGTGTAGGAGGGCTCGTAGGGCGGCTCAACCGTTTTCAACGTAACCTCATACCAGAACGTTATCCCATATCCATAGGTGCTGAACCCGTCGGGATCGACTTTTACATAGTCTCCCGGATGGGCGCTTGGAGTCGTGTCGCGCGTATAGGTGTAGGTGCTTGCGGCGCCGTCGGGGTATTCCTCTTTCACCAGACGCCCCAACATGTCGGTGTATGTCTTCACCCATTCGTTTTCGCTTGAGTTGGCGCCCAGCCGGATTTCCTGCCACCAGCGCTGGCCTTGGGCATTGACCCCGTAGAGATACTTGACCGGGTGGACTGCCGTGCCGGAGCGACTGATCATCTGACCGTCGCGATGGTAGCTTGAGACGGTGGTGGCTCCGTCCGTCAAGCGGGTGACGGTCTCGACTCTTCCACCGCCCGCGGCCGTGCCGTAAGCGTAGGTTGTTTGCCGGTCGTTTTCGTCCGTGGTCTTTTTGACGCGCCCGGCCAGATCGTATTCCGTCTCGGCCACGGTGGCCCGGTAGCCGTTCAGAGAGCCCTTGCCCGTCTTGATCATCCTGTCCGCCGCATCGTATTCGTAGTAACTCGAACCCAAGTAGTTCTGGCCGCTGCAGACCGCGTAGATGGCGCTGTTTTGCTCGACCAGCCGCCCGCGGACGTCATAATAGTAATTCGTCTCGACCCGTGAACGATCCACTTGGCGGGTCACTCGGCCACAGCATGCATATTCCGTGGTTTCGTAGGTCCCGTCCAAATAGTTGAACATCGTCGGGCGTCCTCGCACCGGATCCGATCCCGTGAACTCCGTCGCCGTTTTCGAGGAAAACACACGATTCGACGTCAAGCCCCGCGCTTCTTCCGGGATGTAATGTTCATAGCCGATCGACCTCATGTAGTCGTTGTCTTCGAGAACCGTATCCGTCACCTCCTCGAAAACCACGTGCTCTGAGGCGTTGGTTTCGGAATAGACAATGGTCGCGATATCACCGCCTCCCCAACTCATGGTCCGGGTCGCACGCCCCCCATCCGAGATAGCCCAATCGCTCACCTCCATTATCCGACCGTCCGGCTGCTCGGAGCGCCAGAGCGTCCCGTCGATCGTGTCGTAATAGCTTTTGGTGATCCGGTTGCCGACCGCATCCCAAGCCAGACCCGGGGCCCTGGCCTCGATTTCCCAGATCTGCCGGGACTTTTTGGTCTGGCCCGAGGGATACTGTCCAAAGGCGACGTCGACATCATCCACCCAGACAAGTTTGTAGCTCCTTCCGACCTCCTGACCCAAGATGCGTTCGATCCGGGTCTCCCGCTCCACGGACTTTCCACTGATCGTGATGCTGTCGCGGAGCGTCTCCGTGTAGCGATGGCTCGCCAGATTGGTGTCGCTCCTCAGCGAGTCCCGCCACGGCGAGATTTCCAGAACGACGCGCCCGGCGGTATCATAAGTGTAGCGGCGCCAGGAGCCGTCGGAGTTCTCGATGTAGTCCAAGCGGTCGGTTCCGGGCAGATAGGCCCAGGTGGTGGTTTCGGCGGGAGTGTTCAGGTCGGCGTAGCGGATGTGCTGCGTCTTTCGTTTTTGGCCTTTTGTGCCGATGTCATAAATCGTCCGTTCCCTCGAAACCACCGCGTTGCCTTGCGCCGGATCCTTGATCAGGCGGGTTTCTTGGTTGGGAACGCTCTCATCGAGTTCTTCGATCGCAAGCCCGTCACGATTCAGCGTCCACGCGCTTCCCGATTGGCCGAAAACATAGGTTTCGCCGCCCCCAAAGGTGCACTTTATCTCGATCTGGCTGTAATTTCCGGGGGTGACCGGCTTGAAACGCCACGACGAGGTCAGGTTGACGAACTTGTTTCCGACCGGCCCGGGAGCATAAAACTTCACCTCGTATCCGCCCCCAGCCAGATCGTCGATCTTCACGTCGGCGTCGAGCGCGTAGATTTCCCGGACCACGTCATTCACCTTCACCAGCTCCACCGTGCCGTCATCGTTGAACAAATCGACCCTCAACGCGCTGGCGGCGAAGCTGGACTGCCCAAGCTGTTCGGCGTGAAACCCGATGTAACCGGCGTTTTCGCCGGTGGCTGTCCGGCCCAGGCAGAGGTCGAAATGCGCGCTATGCATCCTAGGGCCCCGGCAGCTTGCCCTCCCGGCATCCCCGCCCGGAAGCAGGCGCTTGACGACGATGCCACGCGAGAGGTCAACCTTGTAGAACTTGCCCTTTTCCGCCGGCAACTTGAAGGTGATTTTCTTGCCCGCCGCCGCCTCTTCCTCCGTGATCGTAAATTTCTCACGCACCTCTTTCGCGGTGGTGCTCCACGGGGCAGTCCCGTTGGGGTCCGGGTAGTCCTTGCTGAACACCCAAAGCGTGGCCTTGTAATCGGCCGCGCACAATTTCAGCTCCACCTCGACTTGGCAAATGGTGCCGTTCGGAATGCAGGTCACGTCGGCCTCGTGGCTAGGCAGTCCCCACTGGGCGGCCTCCAGATGGTTGCCGTGGTCCACCCAGTCCTCCTCCGGCAGGGGAGGAAGACGGCCCAGCGCGTCCTCGAAGGTGTCTTTCTTCGAGAGCCTCTTTGTGATTTTTATCGTGCCCGAGCCGCTCTCTCCTTGTCCCAACTGGTAGGTGCTGACTTCGGTCGAGGAGTTGACGGTCCCCGTCGTCACCGGGGCCGAAAACCCTCCGGTAGGGAAATGCCCCGGCCAGATGTAAGTATACGGTTCCTCAGTCGTCACCCATTGCTCCCAACAGTCCAAACTGGACCGGTGATAGGTCCCGTCGATGCCTAAGGAGCTGTTGACCCCTTGGTAGGAGCCCGCGGCTTGCGTGCTTGGGCCCTGCGTTTGCTGGAACTCAAAGTTCCCCTTTTCCGTCGTGTTGAATTCGCCGTTTTGCCCCCGGCCAGCCCACTGCAGCGCGCCATTGCCGCTCCCATTTCGGAACACGATGTCGATTATACCAGACGTATCGTTCCGCAGCGTCTCCTCCACCGTATACTCTCTGTGGAACCGGACTTTGTCTCTGTGGACGCCGCCCCATTGGTCGGTGTATTCCTTGGTCAGATCCAGATCGTATAAATAATTCGTGGTCTGCCTCCGATACCGCTTGTTCCCGCTCTTCGGCACATGGAAAAAGGCGAGACAGGCTTCACGATCGAGCTGCTTTGTCCTCACGTGAAGATCGCTCAGGGGAAGCGAGATCCCCTCGTCCGCGCATCCGGCGCCGACGAGCCTCCCTCCAGCAAGGGCAAGAGCGGCAAACGCCGCGAATCGGATACCCAGGGACAACTTGGACAATAGGCGAAATTTCATGTGCGAACCGGGATTTGCTGCTGCTGGCTAAATAAAACTTAGGGGGTCTTGGCGTATCGGGCAGCCAAGACAGTGATCGAATGCGGAGGGAACGTGTGGGTGAAATCGTTGCTGGCCTTGTCGGTCTTGACGGCTTGGGGAACGATTTTCAGAGGAGCCTCGATCGAGTTGGTATCGGCGGGATTTGCCTTAAGGACGGTGAAATCGGCCTCGGACGCCATGCGTGAACCTTTGAAAGACAATTTCACCTCGCTCGCCACAGGCGCGGAATTCACGACCTTCAGGTAAAGCATGCCCGTTTTGTCATCGCAGGTGGCGGAATAATGGAGGGTCGGAAGCCGTCTTGCCGGCGGCATTTTGCCATTCCTGTCCGCGGGCGGCTGCCAATTCTCCTCGGGGATCGCCGCGCCTTCGACTTTGACGATTTCAGTCCCCATATTGGCGGCAAAAATCTTTTGCACGTAATATGTAGGAGAACCGTAGGCGCCGAGGGCGTCGAATCCGATGAGGTTTGCTTTCCACTGCACCGCCTTCGGGTTGATATTGACGAGCAAGGGCGCGTAGCAGGCGAAGTGGACGATGTCCGAATTTCGCTCGAGCCCGGTAAGCCAGGCCGCGTCGCCCAACGCCGCCTGAAAGCTCGTGGTGGGGGTCTGCTCCCGCGCGGCCCACTCGCCGACAAAGATTTTCGGTCCCTGCCTGTCATAGTTGTCGTAGCGGGTGCTTTCCGCGCGCAGCTGCCACGGATCGCGATAGATGTGCTCGTCGATCAGATCGGGCATTCGCTCCTTCACCCCGGTCGTGGCGATGAGCTTCAGGTGCGGATAGCGCGCTTTGATCGCATCGTGGAATTGCCTGTAGCGCCCCTCATAGCTTCGGGTGCGGTCCAGCCAGTCTTCGTTGCCGATTTCCACGTAGTTCAGCTTGAAGGGCTCCGGATGCCCGTCCGCGGCGCGCCGGGCTCCCCAATTGGAATCCGCCGGCCCGATGATGTATTCGATCTCGTCCAGCGCATCTTGGACGTAAGGCTCAAGCTCGGGGCCGGCGGGCACCACTTCACGCCGCAGCGAGCAACCCGCGTAAACGGCGAGAACCGGCTCGGCGCCGATATCTTCGCTCCACTGGAGGAATTCCAGCAGCCCCATTCCGTCGGATGAATAATATCCCCAAGGCCCCCGATGCCCCGGCCTTTGTGCGACGTCGCCCAAGGTTTTTTTCCAATCGAAACGGCTGGCGATGGTGTCGCCTTGAAGATAGTTTCCGCCGGGAAACCGAAGGAACGATGGTTTCAAGTCCGCCAAAAGCTGCATGATGTCCTTGCGGTTTCCGTTTTCTCGGTCCTCCCATGTCGGAGGAAACAAGGAGACAAAACCCAGCCACAGCGTGCCGGGCTTGTTTACTCGGATCGTCAGGCGTCCTTTCGTGGCCGCGGCCAGATCGTCGGTCGTGAGCGCGAACTCGTGACGCTTCCACTCCGAGGAAAATCCCTCCACGTCGGCGGCGGCATAAACAGTGGCGCCATCGTTGCTTTCCAACGAAATCTTTCCCGACCCGGCATAACCGGCCTCGGCTTTGCCGTAGACAACCAGCCTGTATTTGGTCTTGGAGAAGATCGGGACCCCCCAATATCCGGGATTCATGATCCCCGCAGGCCTTTCATCCGAAGCCGACAGGACGTCCACCCTCAGGCTGTTTGGGAGGCTCGGGTTGAGCGGGTGGGCGGAATCCAACGCGATACGGGCCTGACTCCCCTCCCCAGCCACCACAGACCACATCCACGGTCTTGAGGTGTCCTCGTTAAAAGCCCGATTCCGGATCAGCTCGCCGTAGAGGCCGCCGTCATAGGAGTGGTTGATCTCCTCGGTCATGGCCCCGTAGAGGTAGGGGCTGACCGCCTTTTTGGGAGCGGCCAGATCGATGACCAAGGAAGGGGCCGGCGATGCTTCAGGCGTGGACTGCGCCGAGCTTGACGCAACCAGGAAAAAACCGAAAGCGGAGATCAATAACGCTGCTCTTGTCATCAGTATGGTCATCAGTATGGTCATCAGTATTGTAAATATCAGAGCCGTCTGGGCGACTCCTCTTTGTGCTGTGGGCCCTTGTCGCAACCCTTACGGGGAATAGACCTTCAATGCCAAGGCCGCGATCGCGGTCGCATTACTGGTCGCCGCCGAATTCGGATCTGATCCCAGCAAACTTTCCGCTCGGTTGCTCAGCGAATCCCCGTCGAGATCACCTCCTGCCGCAAGAGTCCCGGAGGCGTTATAGGTCGATTCCCAAGCATCGAGGAGACCGTTCCCATTGGTGTCGCTTGAGGATGTAATCGAAAACTTAAACGCGTATTTCAGCTGGCCGAGATTGATCAGAGCGTAGTCGTCGGCCGTCCCCGTCCATGGATACGCAAGCCCTAGGCGGTCGTAGAACGGTTTTGCCACCGTCTTCAACTGCCCCGAGTTCACAGCGGCATAGTCGTCGCGCGGCGAGGTCGCCGGCTGCCACCAAATGTCGACCATCTGATGGATTGCCGTTCCCGCTCCGGAAGGAGCGAGACGAAGATCCATTTCCACGGTGGCAAGACTCGCGACGAATTTCAGCTGCCCAATATTAGCGGCGGCGTAATCGTCGGCCTGCGAATAATCCCCGGGCCAGTTGGCGGTGGTCGCCGAAGCCAGACGCGGGATCACATCACGCTCAAACCACCAATCGGGATAATAGGCGGGCTTGCCGGCGGGGACGGGGCCGGCGTGGAGCGAGCACGCAAGCAACAAGCACGAGAATATACCCAGGACGTCGCGGGATCTCATTTTATTATTAAAACAGTTGCTTGCTTACTCCCCCTGATAGCGGAGACCGGCGTTTAGCGTTTCGGGATCGCTGCCGGCGGTGGCGGAGTGGCCACCCGGGATGGGGCCGGCGGTGAAGTCGCCCATAGCGATGTCGCCCATGGGAGGAGTGCGGAAGCCGCCCTTCGCCTCGACCGTGCCGGCGGCGCGGGTGTTGCCGTTTTTGTGGACGACGAAGGCGTTGCTCTGGCCATTATAATAGTGGCTGCTGTTGCCGATTACAAACAGGTCGTCGGTGGGAATCCACGCAGTGGCGTCTCCTTGCGGAATATTTAAGTTGCCGATGGCAGTGGAGTTTGCGGCTTGAGCAACCGCGTATTGACCCAGTGCCACACTCTGATACCCGCGGGCCTGCGCGCCTACTGCTGCGAACGAGTATTCTCCCGATGCAATAGCCGCCCCCCAGGCTCCTGATCCCAACGCGACAGAGTAGTCACCTGTGGCTTGGGCAGTATACCCCAAGGCGGTAGAGTGGCCGCCTGATGCCGTCGAATTAAAGCCGCTTGCCAATGAGTTCGAGCCGGATGCCGATCCATTTCCCAAGGCGGTCCGCCCTGATGTCGAAATATCACCGGTTACCTTGAGATTGCCCGCCACATGAAGTCGTTCCGTGGGTGTTGTGGTCCCGGTGCCAATGCCGACATTGCCGGCGGTTGTAATAACGATATCGTCCCCGGTCGTCGCGCTTGCCGCGTTTAGGCGAATGCCATGCGTGGTGTTTTGAATGTATAAGTCTGCTCCGGTGCTGACGATTTGATTGGGATCGATACCGAGGATTTGACTTCCGTCTTTGGTGGAAAAGGCGGCCTTGGTGAAGTCTCCGCCACCCGCGCCGATGGTGCCGGTTGGGACCACATGAATGCTGCCGAGCGGCGTGGTGGTGTTGACGTTGATCTTACCGGCGGAGGGCAGATTGAGGGTCTGGCCGTTGCCCAAGGTGACGGCACCGGCGGGGGTAAAGGAGCCCGAGACGGAAAGATTACCGGTGATTTTGGCGTTGCCGACCACGTGCAGTTTTTCGGTGGGGGCGGTATCGCCTGTGCCGATGCCGACGTTGCCGGAGGAGAGGATCGTGACCTTGGCCGCGTCGGACGGACCGATCATCGTGGAGTAAGCGATGTCGTTGGTGATGCCGTAGCCGAAGGCGGTCGCGTAGGTGGCGGATATCGTATTATACATTCCGAACGCATAACTTGCGTCAACGTAGGCGGATACCGTATTATAGAATCCGAACGCCCCAGAGGGTATTTCAAAAGATAGGGCAGGGCCGTGAACTTGGTTGAAATTCCCGAAGGCCATACCCAGATCTGCGGTTACTGTATTTAAATAGCCGAAACTGACGGAGGATTCACCATCTGCGGTATTCCAAAGGCCAACCGACGCCGCGTGACTAGCGGAAGTGTCATTACCCATTCCCAGTGAAACCGAGTTGTCTCCAGAACTCATGTTGCTGTGGCCGACGGCGATGGCTCCGGTGCCACTGGCTACCTCAGCTGAATTGGTGCGTTTCGACTGGATGTCCACGGAGTCGGTGCCGCGAGAGTTTCCGGTGGTATCACCTTCGAGAACCGAGGTGGCGTAGGCGGCGGGCAGGGTGGCGATGAGACAGATTAGCGTTTGGGTGAGCGAGTTCATGGCGGATGTTGGATACTAGGCCGGGGATTATGAAATTGGTGACCGTTAGCTGCGGGCATTGCCTACGTGATTACCCACAGGAGGCTGAAAATTCCACGCGGGAGGAAGCAAATTAGTGGCTGGTCACTTGTTTTTCTCCCTGCGCGAAAGGCCATCGCTGCCTTGGGCCAAGGCAGGAACACCTCGCCACCTCGGAAATCCGTCCCGCTTACGTCACACGCCCCCGCAGCGCCTCGGCGCGCAGGGCGCGCCAGCGGGCGAGGCGTTCGGCGAGCTTGGCCTCGATGCCGGCGGTCTTGGGGGTGAAGAGGGTCAGCGGTTTTTCCAAGTAGGCCTGCGGCGCTATGTTTTCCGGAAAATCGTGGGCGTAGAGGTAGCCTTTGCCGTGGCCGAGGAGCTTGTTCGCCTTGCCGCCCTTGTCGCGCAACGGCGTGGGCACGGTTTGCACCGGCTGCGAGTTCAGGGCCTGCTTGGCGGCGGCGAGCGCGAGCGTCACGGAGTTGCTCTTCGGCGCGCAGGCGATGTGCAGCGTGGCATGAGCGAGCGCATACTCGGCCTCGGGCAGGCCGACAAATTCGCAGGCGTGGTGCGCCGCCACCGCGAGCGGCAGGGCGAGCGCGTCGGCCAG
>LLBY010003921.1_pt3 | contig 12311 bp, 8 predicted proteins | sample 1489401 | NCBI WGS metagenome assembly LLBY01 (sample SAMN04092656, study PRJNA295927) | soil metagenome | biome: Soil prokaryotic community; feature: Bulk soil; isolation source: soil from tomato rhizosphere | host: tomato cultivar Hawaii 7996 | place: South Korea | collected 2011-11-01 | reverse complement strand
TCTAGTTTTCAGACACTTTCTTAGAGAAGGTCTATCTTACTCCCAATTCTAATTGATTCCACCGCCGCGAATGTCGCCTTCGTTATGCCAATGAGTTGGTCATACGGAATCGGAGGCTCGCCACCTTCGCGAATGGCTTTCGCAAAGGCCTTCCATTCGGCGGCCCAGCCTTTATCCTGTAGCCCTCTTTCCTCTTTCTTCTTTCCATCCTTCACTGTTTGCAAGGACACAAAATCATCCAAGATACAAATCTGCCCACCGCAAAAAACTTCTACATGTTCCTTCGGGAAAGATTTATCACCGTTGGCCAGGTAGTCCACGATTCCGAGGGAGCCATCGGGAAAGGTGAAGGTCATCGAGACGTTGTCGTCGCGGTATTTGCTGTCATTGGGAAGCATGTGCGCGGACACAGAGGTAGGTGTTGCACCGACCAGGAACGTGATGAAATCGACGAAGTGGCAGCCCTCTCCAATGATCCGGCCTCCGCCAACCTCCGGGTCGTGCAGCCAGTGGTTGAGAGGGAGCGGACCGGCGTTGATACGGTAATGGATGTATAAAGGCTCTTGGAGATTGGAGACTAGAGATTTGAGATGCCCGGCGAGAGGGGCAAAGCGGCGATTGAAGCCGGTGGTCAGTAGGCTGTTGTCAGTTTTCATTAGTTGTTCGCTGATAGCTGAAAGCTGAGCGCTATTGATCGCCAATGGCTTCTCTACAAAGACGTGCTTCCCCGCTCTTAATGCTTTGATGACTAGTTCTGCATGTGTGTTGTGACGGGTGAGAATCGCAATCGTGTTTATGTTCGGATCGTTGATGATTTCATCCTCGTTTGAGGTGGCGTACTGAAAACCGAACTTCTTCCCTGCGTGCTGGGCGTGGAGTCCGCCCGAGGAGGCGATGCCGATCAGCTCAATGTCACTGGCTTTTTTGAGGGCAGGAAGGAGGACGGAGTTGGCGAAGAGTCCGGCGCCCAAAACTCCAAGTTTTACGGAAGCGGCTTTTGAGACTCTGGAAGGTGGGAAGTGGACCGAACTACTTTCTACTTTCAACTCTCGATCCGGGTAGGTCAACAACACGCCTAAAAACGGCTCTTGCTTCTTGCCAGTAATTACCTCATATGCCTGCGCAGCCTCGTCGATCGCAAAACGATGCGTGATCAACGGCTTCACATTCAGATGTCCTTTTGCCATTATATCGAGGACGGCTTCGAAGTTGCGCCCCTCTGTCCAGCGGACGTAACCGAGTGGATAATCCTCGCCGCGTTCTTCGTAGTCTGGGTCGTACCGGCCGGGTCCGTAGGAACGCGAGTTGATAAAGGAAATCTCTTTTTCGAAGTACACCTTGCGCGGAAACGTCAGGCCCACGGCACCCGTCGCGACGACTCGAGCGCGGTCGCGAGCGATGACTCCGGCCAGCTCTACCGGGTCGTTGGAGGAGGTATCAGCGCAGATGAGGATGGCGTCAAAGCCACGGTTCCCGGTAAATGCAGAGGAGGAGTCGGCAGCTTCTTCGCGAGAAACGGCCCGCAGTCCCAGTGAAGAGGCGAGGCGGATGCGGGCCGGGTCGATGTCAATGCCGAGCACGTTGCAGCCCGCGGCAGTCGCGATCTGGGCTGCCAGCAATCCCAGCAGTCCCATGCCAATCACCGCGACGTTTTCTCCAAGCTGTGGCTCCGCCAGGCGGAATCCATGCAGGGCGATCGCGCCGAGCGTGGTAAACGCAGCCGATTCGAAATCGACCTCGTCAGGCAGAGGCATCAGTAAGTTGCGCGGCACAACGTTGTATTCTGCATGGACGGCATATCCCCCACCTGCGCAAGCTACGCGCTGGCCCACATGGACACCCTGCATGCCCTCTCCCAACGCAACGATGGTCCCCGCGGAGGAGTACCCCAGCGCCATCGGCTGGTCGAGCCTGTTGAACGCGGCTTGCGCGGTGTTGGCCAACCCTTCCCGGCGCGCCTTATCGATGACCTGCTTGAGGAGGTCGGGGCGGGCACGCGCCTTACCGACGAGGCTTTTTTCGGCAAATTCCACCACCATGCGCTCGGTCCCGGCAGAGACCAGGCTCGTCGCCACTTTGACAAGTGCCTGCCCTTTACGTGGGGTAGGCACAGGCACGTCTTCTACAATGGCTTTCCCGTTCTTAATGTTCTGGAGGAGCTGTTTCATTTCGACTTCGCTCAATGCAAGCATTTCGGAGGGCTCGATACAGGCATTTTGGCAAGCATCTTAATTTCATCCTGCGAGGCCGATTGAGTATACCCCAGGAAACCCGGATGATATAATTTGCGCAATTTCACACTCAGTAGATCACAAAACAAAAAAAGCCCGAAAACAGGGGTGCGGGCGCATGCCCGCACCCCTGTTTTCGGGGACCTTTCAATGTTCGTGAATCACTGATACTAAAAACTAAAGGAGCTTTTTGTGGCTGATCCCCGTGTTGCAAACTTCGCGAAAGTCCTGGTGGAACATTCCGCCCGCATCGTGCCCGGTGACCGCGTCCTCATCGAAGCGACGACTGCCGCCGAGCCACTTGTCAGGGAACTATTCATTCAAATCCTCGAAAAGGGTGGGCAGCCTCACCCGCTGATCGCTTTGCCCGGCATGATGCCGTTCAGCCAGGATGAGCTCTATCTAACGTATGCCAGAGATACGCAGCTGGATTTTATTCCCACGTTCTACAAGATCGCCTACGACCAGTTCGAGAGCCGTATCCGTATCCATTCGGCGACCAATACGCGCGGCACCACGAACATCGACCCGGCCAAGGCCCAGCGGCGGAGCAAAGCATTAAGCCCGATCACGGAATCACAAATGCGACGCGGCGCGGAAGGCGTGTTCAAATGGGTGACCACACTCTATCCTACTGAAGCATACGCCCAGGACGCAAACATGAGTCTGAAAGAGTATGAGGACTTTGTCTTTGGAGCAGTCCATGCACAGGAAGATGACCCCATTGGCTATTGGAAAAGCACCGCGGCCGGGCAGCAGAAAGCCATCGACTGGCTGGCCGGGAAGAGCCAGATCGTCATGCGTGGACCGAACGTCGATCTGACGCTTTCGATCCAGGGACGCAGGTTCATGAATTCCACCGGCTTATACAATATGCCCGACGGCGAGATCTTTACCGGGCCGGTCGAGGACTCGGTTAATGGCTGGGTGAGGTTCACCTACCCCGCGATCACCGGTGGTGTGGCCGTTGAGGGCGCGGAGCTGACGTTCAACCGCGGCCGCGTGGAAGTGGCAAAAGCAGAAAAGAATGAGGCGTACTTGATCAAGATGCTCGAGTCGGATGCTGGCTCGCGCTCTCTCGGTGAATACGCGATTGGCACGAACTTCGATATCAACCGCTTCACGGGTAACATTCTTTTTGACGAGAAGATCGGTGGGACGTTCCACATGGCGCTCGGCGCGGGGTACCCGGAAACGGGCTCGCGCAACAAATCTTCCATCCACTGGGATATGATCTGCGACCTGCGCACAGATTCGGAGATCCTTGTGGATGGTGAATTGTTCTATAAGAATGGGGAATTTGTGTTCGAAAATTAACCATGTAGGGTCCGGCGGATGCCGGACCCTACATGGTTAATAAAACCCAACCGATTGATCTATCGTCCGCGCATACTCGTCAATCCCCCCGCGGACATTGAAGACGTTTTTCCATCCCTGCTGCGCCAGCCAGGCAGTGACCTGTGTGCTGCGGTTGCCGTGGTGGCACATCACATAAATCGTGGCGTCCTGAGCTCTTGCCGAGTCGGAGAGCGCGTTCGTGCCTTCGCGCGCCAGACGACTCATCGGCGTGACCTCCAGCCGCTGGTCAGAGACTTTAGCGAAGTTCAGCTCATGGGGTTCGCGCACATCCAGCAGAATAAATTTCTCTTCTGAATTTAATTTCTCAGAAAGCTCGTGGACGGTGATCTCGGGATTCATAAATTCTCCATCATCTTATCCCTCGCGGAGCAGTCCTTTTAGACTCCCCGTCGCCGCGGGTGCCTGTAAGGCCTTAACATACAGCCGCTCCACATATTCCTTGACCATTCTGCGGGTGGAAAACTGCGGAATGTTCGTCTTCCACGATTCCTTGATCCGTTCAATCCATCCATGGGAGATTTCGCGCTGATCGCGGTCATAGAATAAGGGGATGATCTCTTTTTCGAGAGTCGTATATAAGCTTTCCGCGTCCCGGGCATCCTGGACGCTTTGGGAGTCCATTTCCTTGTCTTCGCCGATCGCCCAGCCATTGCGGGCGTTGTACGACTCGCGCCACCAGCCATCCAGCACCGAGAAGTTCAGCGCGCCGTTGAGCGCCGCCTTCATGCCTGAAGTACCGCTCGCCTCCATTGGACGGCGCGGCGTGTTCATCCATACGTCCACACCCTGGACGAGGTAACGCGCCAGGTTCATATCATAATCTTCCAGGAACACCAGCCGCCCGCCCGTTTCGGCCCGCTTGACCTGCCGGTAGACCTGCTGAATCAACTGTTTGCCGGGCTCATCGGCAGGATGCGCCTTTCCGGCGAAGATGATCTGCACGGGCATGTTCGGGCGGTTGATGATATTGAGCAAGCGCTGCACATCTGTGAGAACCAGACTGGCCCGCTTATACGTGGCGAAACGGCGGGCGAAGCCAATCGTCAGGGCATAGGGATTAAGCAGCACGCCGGAGGAGACGACCTGCACCGGGTGAAAGCCACCCACCGTCCAACGGTCGCGCACCCGCTCGCGCATGTAAAACGTCAGCTTGCGCTTGAGATGCGCACGCACCGCCCACAACTCATCGTCGGGGATATCATCGACATTCTTCCATAGATCGGGCTCGTCGAGGTGGTCCGGCCAGTCTTCGCCGAGATATTCCTTGAACAGGTTGACGAGTCGGCGCGCCATCCAGTTCGAGACATGGACGCCATTCGTGATATGCGTGATCGGCACCTCGTCTTCCGGGATATCCGGCCAGAGAAAATGCCACATCTTGCGCGCCACCTGCCCGTGCAGCTCAGAGACCCCATTGCGCCCCTCGGCGTTGCGTAAAGCAAGCACACCCATCCCATACATCTCGCCCTGCGGCATCTGGTGACGTGCCACATCGAAAAATTGTTCACGGGTGAGCTTGAGCTGCGGCCAGATCGCCGAAAGATATTTTTCAATTAACCATAAGGGGAATTCATCGTTCCCAGCGGGGACGGGCGTATGGGTGGTGAATACATTCTGCCCGCGGGTTCTTTCAATTGCCTGTTCGAATGTGTATCCTGCCGCCACAAGCTCGCGTGCGCGCTCCAGGATGAGGAATGCGGCATGACCTTCATTCATATGCCAGACCGAGGGGTTGTACCCCAGGGCACGTAATGCGCGCACACCGCCGACACCCAGCAAAAGCTCCTGCATCACGCGGCGGTCCAGGTCAGACCAGTACAGGCGCGCTGTCAACAGCTTATCGAAATCCGTGTTCGGGTCTAGGTTGGAATCGAGCAGGTACAGCGGGATGCGTCCCACACGGATCTCCCACAACCCCAGGGAGACCGTCCGGTCGGGGAATTCCACTTCCACCGTCAGGCGGTTTCCCGAATCATCCAGGACGGGCAGCGCAGGCAGGTCCTTGAAATCGAGCGTGTTGTTGAGCGCTTCCTGCCAGCCATCCTCGGAAATGCGCTGGGAGAAATATCCCTGCGCATACATAAAGCCAATGCCCGTTAGCGGCAGGCCGAGATCGCTGGCTTCCTTGAGATGATCACCGGCCAGCACGCCCAGCCCACCGGAATAGATGGGGAGCGTTTCATGCAGACCATACTCCATCGAGAAATAGGCAATCGGACGCCCGGTCAATTCGGGGTGAGCGCGGCTGGTCCAGGTATCCTTCTCACTCATGTAGGCATCGAACTCTTCACATACGCTCTCATAAAGCGTACGAATGCCCTTATCCTTCGAGGCCTGACTTAGACGCGTCCGCTCCACCTGACGCAGGAACAGGATCGGATTATGACCAAGCCGTTCCCACAATTCCACATCGATACGCCGGAACATACGCTTTGCCTGCGGTGTCCATGTCCACCACAGGTTATAGGCAAGCTCGCCCAGGCGGTCGAGACGCTTGGGCAGGTCAAATCCATCAGGTAAATGAGTGCGAAATGTATCCATGGCGGGGAATCATACCATAGCCAGTGGCATTACGAAGAGTGGTCAGTTGATGGTTTAGTCTCAACCAAACTCGAAACACTCTCCTTATCAAACGGGAGATTGCTCACCTGCACTGCGACGAGCACACAGTGCTGGCGCAAGTGTCGTCCCGAAAAACACTCCTCGCAATGACATGTTTATATTACAATGGACTCATGAAGACGGTGCAGCTCTTCATCACCTGTCTCATCGATTCGTTCTACCCGCAAACAGGAGAGTCCATCGTGAGCATTCTCCGCCGCCTCGGCCTGGCCGTGGACTTCCCTTCCGATCAGACCTGCTGTGGACAGCCTCCCTTCAACGCCGGCCTGCGTGCGGAGGCGCGTCCGATCGTGGAGCATACGATTCGCGTCTTTGAAAAAACGGAAGGGGATATCGTCGTTCCTTCCGGTTCCTGTGCACATATGATCAAGCATGGGTATCCGGAATTATTCCGGGAGGATCCCGTCTGGCTGCCGCGCGCGCAGGCTGTGGGAAAACGTGTATATGAATTCACCGAATATCTCGTGGATCAATTGAGCGTCACCGATCTCGGGGCGCGCTGGGAAGGGACTCTCACCTACCACCCCTCCTGTCATACGTTACGCGGCATGCAGATCGATCGCCAGCCGCGCGCCCTGCTGGCAAACGTCCGCGGCGCGCAAATCCTGGACTTACCTCACGCCGAAGAATGCTGTGGCTTCGGCGGCATCTTTTCGATGGAACATCCCGAGCTCTCGGCCGAATGGCTGAAGCGGAAGATCGGTAATTTTGAAACAACGCAGTCTCCGACCCTGGTCGTGACGGAATGCGGCTGCCTGATGCACATCGCGGGTGGACTGCACCGGCAGAAGAAAAATCAAAGAGTGATGCACATCGCGGAGATACTCAATCACTTCTAGCACCTTACGACTGCGCAGCGCCTGGCGCCATGTGAACAGAGGCAATATGTTCTCAAAATCAGCTCAATATTATGATGAGATCTACGAGTCGATCGAGAAGGATTATGCGGCCGAGGCGAAGAGGGCCTACAGGTTCATACAAAAGTATAAACAGGCGAAAGGGAAATCGCTGTTGGATGTCGCCTGCGGGACAGGTTTTCACGCCAGCTTGTTGAGCAAGCATTATCAGGTCGAGGGCATAGACCTGGACCCGGAGATGCTCAAGGTTGCGCAGAAGAAGCATCCGGCGATCCGTTTTCATCAGGGTGACATGACGGATTTCGATCTGCATCGCCAATTCGATGTAATCGTCTGTCTCTTCAGTTCCATTGGATATGTGAAAACCAGAGCGCGTTTGAAAAAAGCCATTACGAATATGAGGAAGCACCTGCTTCCCGGTGGTGTAGTGTTGATCGAGCCCTGGTTCTCCTCCCGGCAATGGCATCCGGGACGCGCCTCGATGACACAGGTCAATCAGCCAGATCTAAAAATCGTCCGCATGAGCTATTGTGGACAAAAGGGGAATGTCTCCACCATTGAATTTCAATATCTGATTGGCACACCGGATGGAATCGAACACAGCATTGAGATGCACGAGTTGGGACTGTTCACGCATAAGGAATATACCGCAGCCTTCAAGTCTGCAACGTTGAGAGTCATCTACGACAAGGAAGGATTGGATGGGCGCGGTTTGTATATTGGCATAAAACCACCCGAATAACCTATGAGCCGAACTGAGTTTCGAGAGCGTATCCGCGCTTCCCTTGCCAATAAAACCCTGCAGATCGCGCTGGACGCCAACGCCGAACGTCGCGTGACCGGACGGGTCGCCGCGTTCGTTTCTCTACCTGATTGGCGCGAACGGCGCCAGCGAGCCCACGCGATTCGTGCGGAGGTGATCGAGCACCTTGAAGAGCATCTCGAGAAATTTGTGAGAAACGCCGAAAGAAACGGCATCATCGTCCATCGTGCAAAGGATGCTCCCGAGGCGATAAAGATCGTTTTACAGATCATAGAAGATTCACCACGAAGGTACACAAAGGAATCCGTTGTATCTCCTCGGGATGAAAAAGTTCTCGTTGCGAAATCGAAGAGCATGGTCACGGAGGAAATTCACCTCAACCACGCGCTGGAAGCACAAGGAATCCGTGTGGTGGAAACCGATCTCGGCGAATATATTGTGCAGCTGCGCGGTGAAAAACCCGCTCACATCATTACGCCGGCTGTACACCTGCGCCGCGACGACGTGGGAAAGCTCTTCCACGAGAAGCTGGGCATTCCCTACACCGAGGATATCCCAAGCCTGACCGCGGCCGCGCGACAGGTTCTGCGAGATGTCTTTCTGAGGGCCGACGTTGGCATTAGCGGCGTAAATTTCGGAATCGCAGAGACAGGCGGGATCTGTATTGTGAGCAACGAGGGAAATGCGCGCATGGTCACAACGCTGCCACCGGTCCATATTGCACTGATGGGGATGGAGAGACTCGTCCGCAGCCTGGATGACCTGGCGTTGATGCTATCGCTCCTGCCACGTTCCGCCACGACTCAAAAGCTCAGTGTATATACCCAGCTGATCCATGCGCCGTTTCCGGACCAGCAGCGCCATTTGATCCTCCTCGATAATGGGCGCACGCAGCTCCGCAACTCCCCACTCAAAGAGTCCCTCTACTGCATCCGCTGCGGCGCGTGCCTGAATGCCTGCCCTGTGTTCCGTGAGATCGGCGGGCACGGCTATCATAGCGTTTATCCGGGCCCGATTGGCTCGGTCATCTCAGCGGGATTTTTCGGCCCTGACTTCGTGCCTCTCGCCCAGGCTTCCTCCCTGTGCGGCGCGTGTAAGGAAGCCTGCCCGGTGGATATCGATCTACCGAAGCTGCTGACGCGCGTTCGAGCCGGGCAGTCTCCAGTCTCCGGAGATCAATTGCACGCAATCCAGGATTCAGGTTTATCTCCCCTTAGCAAGCTTTTCATGAAGGTCTACGGCCTGATCGCGCGCGGCCCGCGTCTGTATGCCCTCTCGCAAAAGCTCGCGGCGTGGGGAACACGCCTTCTCTCTCCCTTCAGCGATTATGTCTGGTTGCCGGCATTCACAGGCTGGGGCTATAGCAAAGATCTGCCAAAATTCGCGGCGAGGCCCTTTCGGGAACGGTTCGCGGGGCTGCAGGAGGCAGATACACAGGTAGACAGGCGCACAAGTACACCAGCAGATATTCAAGAAACCCAGATCAATCAAATGCCCCTGGATCGAAAGACCCCGGTCTCACAGTTTACCGAGGAATTGGCAACAGTCAATGGAAATGTGATCCACGTACATCAGGATGAATTGACACAAAGTGTGGTCGACTTCTTAAAAGCGCGCGGCGTGGATCGCATCCACCTCGAGCCTGACCTCTTAGAAGAGTCAGTGATGCAGCAAGCGGGAATCATCATCAGCCACAGGCCCGACCCTTCGATCCGCGTCGGGGCAACGAAAGCCATTTGCGGGCTGGCCGATACCGGTTCGGTGTTGATCGTGGATGGTGAGGGGAATCCGTTGCAGGCTTCGCTTTTACCGGAGACGCATATCGCTGTGTTGTGTGCATCGGACATTTTGCCTTCCCTGGAAAACGCGCTGGCACTACCCCGCGTGCGCGGATCGCGCGCAACCGTGGTAGTCACAGGGCCATCGCGCACCGCCGATATCGAAATGTCCCTCACGATTGGCATGCACGGACCCGGTCAAGTATATATCTTCCTCGTCCACGTTGACGATTGATGGTTGGAATGATACAATCCCGCACGCTTCTCTAGAGGAAGTAGACGCCCCCATCGTCTAGCGGCCCAGGACGGGGCCCTCTCAAGGCCCAAACAGGGGTTCGAGTCCCCTTGGGGGCATCGGTTTGCCAGAAACCGCCAACACACGTGCGCAGCACTGTGTTGAGCGGTTTTTGTTTATGCGAAGACTTGGTTAGAGAGGAGTATTGGGTGTATTGGAGCGTTGTGTAGATCCAGAGGTGAGTAAAATCTGTATTTAGCGGTTCGAATCTCTTTACTGGTAGAAATGCCCAGGGTTACTTTTGTAATGAGGGATATACAAAAGCTATTTTGTTTCTTCAAAAGCAAAGAGTTGTTGGCAAATTTTATATACTCCAGAGATCCCATTTGTTTCACTCTGATATGGGTTGATTGTATATGGGTATAAATTCCGACCCGCGGTCGTAAACTGACACGATCCTATAGAACACAAAACAAGTAACGCTCCACAAAGGCGTTTAGCACTTGCTCAGAACGAATGTTTCGATTAATCTTGAAGGTAGGATTGGACACGGTTATGGGTTTCTCTGGTGGGAGCCAGGTAACCACATTCAAGCCTTTTCGTGAGTGCGCTACTGATTATAAGAGGTTTACCAGCATGGCGACAAATATAAAATCCTACCCTAACCTGATCGATGGCACGTGGAAAACGTCCAGTGATACCCCATTGGAAGATCGTAATCCTGCCGACTATGACGAGATTGTCGGGCTTTTTCCAATGGCGACATTGGATGACACAAAGAATGCGATCCAGTCTGCACGTTCGGCATTCCCGGGATGGTCAAGGACTCCCGCCCCGGCTCGCGGAGCAATTCTCGATAAAGCCAGCCAGATACTTACCTCCCGGCTCGATGACATTGCAACCGTTCTCACACGTGAGGAAGGCAAAACTCTCGCCGAAGCAAAAGGAGAAGTGACCCGTGCCCGCGACATTTTCAAATACTACGCAGGGGAGGGCTGGCGCTGCAGCGGACAGGTCCTGCCCGGTTCCGTCGATGACGAATTGCTGTACACGCGCCGCGAGCCTCTCGGCGTGGTTAGCATCATCACGCCGTGGAATTTCCCCATTGCCATACCTGCGTGGAAGATTGCCCCCGCCTTGATTTATGGCAACACGGTCGTCTTCAAGCCGGCAGAGGACGCCCCTCACACCGCCCTGTTGCTGGTCGAAGCGCTTGTAGAAGCAGGGCTTCCCCCCGGCGTCATCAACTTCCTTACAGGCGACGGCGCGTCGATCGGCACAGAAATGACAAGCAATCCCAATGTGAATGGGATCAGTTTCACAGGCTCGCACAACACGGGCACAAAGGTGTATCAAAACGCTATTAAGAACATGGCACGCGTGCAATTGGAAATGGGCGGCAAGAACGCGCTTGTCGTTTTGAAGGATGCGGATTTGGAGCTTGCCGTCAAGCTCGCCATCACAGGCGGCTTCGGGCTCACAGGGCAAGCCTGCACCGCGACCAGTCGTATCATCGTCGAGGAGGAAATCGCCGATACGTTTGTCCTGGCATTAACTGCCGCAACAAAAAATCTCAAGGTGGGCAACGGACTCGAGAACGGCGTGCAGATGGGCCCGCTCGTCAATCAGGATCAACTGCAAACCAGTCAAAACTACATGGCGCTCGGTCAACAGGAGGGCGCCATCTTGCTGCTCGGCGGCGAAGTGGACGGAGGAAAAGGTTACTTCGCCCACGCCACCATCTTCGATCACGTCGAGCCGACCATGCGTATTGCTCAGGAGGAAATCTTCGGCCCTGTCGTTGGCATCATCCGCGCGAAAGGCCTCAACGATGCCATCGAAAAAGCCAACGCCATCCCTTTCGGTCTGTCTGCGGGCGTGGTTACCAATAATTTAAAAGAGGCGTTTGCGTTTGCGAATCGAGTCGATGCAGGCGTAGTCAAGATCAACGAGCCCACCACGGGTCTTGCGCTCAATGCACCCTTCGGCGGATTCAAAGGATCGAGCGCCAACACCTTCAAAGAACAGGGACAAGCCGCAATGGATTTTTATACTCGCACCAAGACGATCTATGTCAACCATGGATAACATCTTCGACGTTCAAACCCACGCTTCGGGCCCTGTGGGAAGCCTGCCTCTTGAACCAGATTTTTTGAGGGACGCCCCCAGCGGACATATCTTCGGCTGGACGCAGGACGCAGCCATGGGATGGAGTCCCTCCGACCTCGGCAAAGACGAATATCTCATCCTCAGCACACAGGGCGGCATCCGTGCGGAAGACGGCTCCCCCATCGCCCTCGGCTATCACACAGGACACTACGAAGTAGGGCTGCTCGCGCAGGCTGCGGCCCGTGAATTCAAAGGACACAATGCCATTCCCTTTGCAGGCTTCGTCAGCGATCCCTGCGATGGACGTACACAAGGCACTGCAGGCATGATGGACAGCCTCGCCTACCGCAACGATGC
>LLBY010070264.1_pt2 | contig 12338 bp, 11 predicted proteins | sample 1489401 | NCBI WGS metagenome assembly LLBY01 (sample SAMN04092656, study PRJNA295927) | soil metagenome | biome: Soil prokaryotic community; feature: Bulk soil; isolation source: soil from tomato rhizosphere | host: tomato cultivar Hawaii 7996 | place: South Korea | collected 2011-11-01 | reverse complement strand
CGGTGGTCAGGATGAAGACCGGGTGGCGGCGTGACTCCTGCTCCCACTCGCCGGGACCGGCATCGAGCGCCGCGTCGAAGTACGGAGCCACCATTCGTCGAGTGACAGGTCCTGCGGTGGCGACACTCTCCCTGAGGATGGGCCCTGCTTCGTCTGCCGGCAGCTCACGCGCGATCACATCGAACGTCTTGCCCCGGTAGGTGAGCCTGCCACCGCCGGCGAGACGCAGGTTCTTGACCCAATCCACCACCCCGTATGCCGCCACCATTCTCCAGCCGTCGTCGAGACGCGAGATGGCGACTGGGGCAGACCTCGGCAGGCCGGTCTTGCGACCGGGCACGGTGAGAACGGCCATGGGGCCGATGGGCAGACCGAGCTCGACGAGACGGCCTACGATCCGGTTGGGGATCCTGAGATTGGGCGGATTCATCGGCTGCCTCCCTGGTCAGGTGTCGTACGGGAGACATACTATACGTAACTCATATAATATGAAACCCGAACGAGATGAGACGGAGTCGCCCAGGTCTCTGGCTCACGACATCCAAGAGTCACTACGCGACCTGACCGGGCGCCTCCACCAGTTGAACGAGGCCGTCGGCCACCGAATCGACCTCCGGGAAGGAGACATCAGACTCCTCGACCTCATCGCCCGGCAGGGCCCGATGACCCCGAGCGAGCTCGCCGAGCACACCGGGACCCATCCCGCGACACTCACCGGAATGCTCGATCGACTCGAAGCCGGCAACTGGATCTCGCGTGTCCCGGACCCCGGCGACCGCCGCAGGGTGCGGATCGAGGCGCGTCTGGAGCGTGGGGGGGAGATGGCCCGGCTCTATGGCCCGATGAACAAGGCGATCGTGGCGATCTGCGCCGAGTTGAGCCCCGATCAGCTACGTGTGGTCAGGGACTTCCTGCAACGGGTGTCTGCAGCCGGGGTGGACGCCACCTCCAAGGTCAGGGAGACCGGCCGATGAGGGCTCGGGGGCCATCGGTAACCTGACCCGGTGCTCATTCTCGGCCTCGGAGTGGATCTGGCGGATATCGCTCGGGTCGAGCGGTTACTCGGCCGATATCCACGATTCGCCGAGCGATGTTTCACCGACCATGAGCGAGAGTACGCATTTCGATTCAACTCACCTGCCCCCCGGCTGGCGGCTCGATTCGCCGGGAAGGAGGCCGTGATGAAGTCACTGGGCACCGGATGGCGTGGGATCGGCTGGAAGGACATCGAGATCACAGGTGGGGGGAAGCCCACGGTCAGGATGTTCGGGAACGCGGCCCGCATCGCGGACCGACTGGGTGTCACCGAGGTGCTGGTGACGATCACCCACACCGACACCTCCGCACTGGTGCTCGCGGTGGCAGTCGGCGAGCACTGACCATGGCCCAGCCCATGTCATCCGGGGGCGGGTCGGTACCTGGCGCGGGGCGGGTACTCATCGTCACTGCCACCGACCGACGACGGGGCGCCGAGGTTTTCACCGAGCGCCTGGGTCGCGGCCTCTCCACTCATGGATGGGAGGTGGAGACCGTGAGCCTCACCACCTCGGGGGACGAGCGAACGGTCGATGTCCAGCCCCTGACCGATGTCAGCTCGGCGAGCCCGGGCCGGTTCAACCGGCGAATCGGGAACGCTCTCGCCGAGCGCCTCGATTCGTTCCGGCCGGACGTGCTCCTCGCCAACGGCGGATCGACGCTTCGATACGGGGCGGTGGCGGCACGCGGGAGCGAGGCCGCACTGGTCTACATCGCCATCGGTGAGCCGGAATACTGGATCAGGGGCCCGGTCTCCCGCGTCGCCAACCGGTGGATGCTGGGTCAGACGCGAATGGTGCTGGCCGTGTGTGAGAGGACACGGAGCCAGCTCCTCGCCCTCGAGCCCTCTCTGGCACCAAGAGTCCATGTCACCTACACCGGAGTTCCCGACGAGATGTTCGTCGCGCGTCATGCGCCCCCCGACGCACCGCTGCGGGTGGTGGTGATCGGCAGCCTCTCCGACGAGAAGGACCCGTTGCTCGCCGTGCGCTCGGTGGCGATGGTGCCCGGCGCCGTGCTGCGCTTGGTGGGAGCGGGGCCGCTGACAACGAGGGTCGAGGACGAGGTGGCGGCGCTGGGCATGGAAGAACGCGTCGAGCTCACGGGATCGGTCGACGATGTGGCACCCCATCTGGGCTGGGCCAGTGTCCTGTTGCTGACCTCCCGCACCGAGGGGCTTCCGGGTGCAGTGCTGGAGGCCGGAGCCGCCTCGGTGCCGGCAGTGGTGGTCGATGTCGGCGGAGCCAGGGAGGCGGTCTCCGAGGGCGTGACCGGGCTCGTGGTGTCCCGGGAGGCAGGCGCCGAAGGTCTGGCCGCGGCAATGATCTCCCTGGCCGACGACCCGGAGCTGATGAAGCGAATGGGTAGGGACGCGCGCTTGTTCATCAAGGAGAGGTTCGCCATGGATCACATCGTCTCCGGGTATGCGGCACGACTCGCGGAGGCGGTCGGCCGATGAAGATCGCCCACCTGACGACGATCGACATGAGTCTCCGCTATCTGCTGCTTCCCCAGCTGGAGGCCGCCCTGGAGCTGGGGGAGTCGCTCGGGATCAGCGCCGCCGGGGACTCCGTCCCCGACCTCGAAGCGAGGGGCATACGTCACATCCCCCTCGCCTCCTCGACCCGGGGGATGAACCTGCTGGCCGATGTCAAGGCAATCGGGCAATTGTGGAGGGTCCTGCGGCGGGAGCGGCCCGACATCCTCCACACCCACAATCCCAAGCCGGGTGTCTACGGCCGAATCGTGGGCCGGCTCGCCGGGGTGCCGATCGTGGTCAACACCATCCACGGACTGTATGCGACGCCGGAGTCCTCGCTGCCCAAACGGTGGGTGGTCTACACCCTGGAGTGGCTCGCATCCCGCTTCTCGGACGCAGAGCTGATCCAGAGCCCGGAGGACTTCCAACTCTTGTGGGAGAGACGGATCATGCCCCGTCGCAAGCTGCGATTGCTGGGCAACGGTGTCGACCTGAGCCGTTTCGGTCCCGACCTCTCGATCAGGAGAGAGGTGAGGGAGGAGTTGGCTCTGTCCGACGACCAGGTGGCAGTGGGTCTCGTTGCCCGGCTGGTCGAGGAGAAGGGGGTGCCGGAGCTGATCGAGGCGGCATCGAGGCTCGACGGCCGCTTTGTCGTCTTCGTCATCGGGCCCAAGGATCACGAGAAGTCGGACGCGGTCTCCGAGGAGCTTCTCTCGCGAGCCGAGTCGGACGGTGTCAGGTTCCTGGGGATGCGCAAGGACGTCGATCGGCTCTACCGGGGTCTCGACATCTTCGTGCTGCCCAGCCACCGCGAGGGATTCCCCCGGGCGGCGATGGAGGCTGCGGCCTCCGGTCTCCCGGTGATCGCGACCGACATCCGGGGCTGCAGGCAGGTGGTCGAGGACGGGGTGAACGGCTTCCTGTTCCCGGTCAGGGACGTGTCCGCCCTGACCCGGGCAATCGAGGTGATCGGGTCCGACGCCGACTTGCGGGCGGCGATGTCGGACGCATCGGTGGAGAGGGCGCGACTGCACTTCGACGAGAGAGAGGTCGTAACCAAGGTGATGGGTGTCTATGCCGACGTCGCCCGCCGCAAAGGGCTCCTGCCGGCCCTGGTCGCTCGCTGGGGTGTCAGCCCTCCGGTGTGATGCTGATCTGGACCCGGTATCGGCGCCCGTCCACCTCGAAGTAGGCCGCCTCGCCCGGGTCGTTGGTGGTGAGGGCCCTCAGTCTGCGAAGCACCTTCCCGATGTTCTCCGACGCGTCGAGGTCGAGCCGGCTCACTGCCGGGTCGGAGAGGTCGGCCCGGCTGTGACTGGTGCCCTCGTCCGGGCGCTGGGCAAGACGGGGCGGGTCGCCGGAGGCTAGCAGCGGCCACGTCGCCACGAAGAGCTCGAACTCGAGGTCGAGCAACCGGGTCAGGAGGAGGTGCGCCGTGTCCTCGGGTCTCACTTCCAGCTCGACCTGGGAGATGATGTCACCGGTGTCGAGACCGCGGTCCATGAAGTGGAGTGTGGCTCCGATCGGGGTCTGATCGAGCAGGGCCCAATTGGCGGTGTGCCAACCCCGGTTGAAGGGGAGCAGCGCGGGGTGGAGGTTGACCACGCCGATGCGGGGGACGGTCAGCACTTCGTCGGGGACGATGTAGGGGAAGTGGATCCCGATCACGTAGTCGAGGTCGAGCGACCGCAACAACTCGACGCCGTGGGTCTCCCGAAACTCCCGGCCCACCAGGACCCGGTCGGGGTCGAGTCCCGAGACCTCGGCCAACTCCCCGGCGTGGCTGGCCCTCTCGGGGGAGGACACCAGCAGGGCCGCCGGGTGCTCGCCGCTCTCGACCAGGAACCGCAGGCACCGGACAGCCAGGCTCCGGTCGCCGGCAAAGGCGAATCGAGTCACGTCTGGGTGCCGGTGAAGTACTCGACCGTCGCCTGGCCCTCCTGGCTCACCCCGCTGCGCTGCAGGGCGCGAGGGATGGTCAGGGCCAGGATCTTGAGATCGAGCAGGAAGCTCCTGTTCTCCACATACCAGACGTCCATCTCGAGACGTTCGGGCCAGGGTGTGGCGTTCCGCCCGTTGATCTGGGCCCAGCCGGTGACCCCCGGCCGCACCTCGTGTCGGCGTCCCTGACGCTCCGTGTAGAGGGGCAGATAGTGCATGAGGAGGGGACGAGGCCCGACGAGGCTCATGTCTCCCCTGAGCACGTTCCACAACTCGGGCAACTCGTCGAGACTGGTGCTCCTCAACTTGGAGCCGAACGGGTCGAGCCGCTCTCCGTCTGCGCTTCCATCGGTGGGGTCGGAGGGTGAGTCTCTCATCGTGCGGAACTTGACCAGGGTGAACGGCCGGCCATGGAGGCCGGGTCGCTCCTGGGTGAAGAAGACGGGTCGGCCCAGCTTGAGTCTGACCAGCAGGGCGACCACGAGCAGGATCGGGGAGAGCACGATCAGCGCCAGCGCAGAGACGACCACGTCGAAGGCCCGCTTCATTGGTTCAGGGCCGCGGCCACAGCTTCATTGGCCAGGGCCAGTCTCTCCGACTCCTCGCGCTGTCGCTTCGCCTTGCGGCTCTCGTTCCAGCCGAGGCCGATCACGACCGCGAGGAAGAAGGCCAGTCCCTGGCCCCGCTGACGGGCGATGATCCCGAGGTTGCGCACCACGCTGAAGGTGATGGCGAAAGCGAGGGTGTAGATGGTGCAGAACACCAGATAGGCATTGCTCCGCCACTTTCTCCAATTGGAGATCATCACCGGGAGCTTCCACACCGTCAGCACCAGGATGAGCGTGGTCTCGGCCGCGGCGAGCAGATGCTGGATCTGCGTCGCCTCGAAGACGAACGGCCGGAACAGGACCAAGACGAGCGCCTCCGGCACGTCGACGATGGACCGGACCGGGTCACCCTGGGCGACGGTCCCGTCCTCGGAGGTCCTCCGGGCTATCTCGTCGGTGAAGGGGACGATGTCCTCGGGGTCGTTCAGGTCGATTCCGACGATCTGGGGTATCAGGTTGACCGCGAGGAGCAAGGCGGCGGCCGCCGCGGCGAAGGTGAGGAACTTGCGTGCCTTGGCCGGGAGCCCGGACCCGATCCTGAGCTTGGAGACGATGACCGCCCCGACCAGGGCGAGGACGACGATCGCTGCCACATGGATCCTGATGAAGCCGAGCGCGGTGAGCGAGAGCCCGACGGGGATGACCCAGCGGAACTCGAACTTCTCCAGCAACCGGGAGATCGAGTATGCCCCGGTTCCCAGGAACAAGATGACCAATGCGTCCTTGCCGATGCTGGAAGGCCAGAAGGCGTAGGTGGGGAGGAAGAAAATGAAGAAGGCGTAAGGCTTCAACTGATGTGGCTCGGCCCAACGACGGAATGCGGCATACAACCCGAGTTGTCCCAGGAACGAAATCATGGCGAACAGGACGAAGCCGCCGAGCAGTGAAGGGGTGGCGATGGCGAACAGACCGCCGGTGGTGGCTTCGATGATCTGGGTGCCGAGCGACCCGTCGTCGGTGAGTGGAGGGATGTTCCCGCTTCGCCACACCTTCGCCAGGTCGACGGCCACCGAGTAGTAGCGGAGTGCGTCCCCCGACCCGTAGAAGTACTGCACCATGTAGTAGCGGACGAAGGTCCCGGCAACCTTGGCCAGGATGCCCAGGGTGACCCATGAGGCGAGCCACGAGGCGTCGACGTCGCGACGCATGGTCCGGCCCAGGGCGGAGTAGAGCAGGGTGCCGATGGCGATCACGAGGACGAGCGCGGCGCCGGACGCCCCGAAGGCGACGAGCAGCCCGAACCCCAACCCCATGGCGGCCACCAGGAGCCAGAAGAGTGATTCGCTTCTCACAACAGTTCCAGATCGCTGGTTGCGATGTCCCAGCAGCCTAGGTCGAACACATCGATGTCGACAGAGGTCAACGGGAGCGCGACCAGGCTCAGCGTCTGCATCCCGGGGACCGGGATCATCCCTCCGGCGACTGCCGATCGGCGCTCCGGAGAGCCCTTCGAGAAGAAGCCGGCCATGTACCTGGCCCGATTCGATCTCGCCGCCTTCCGCACCTCGGGGCTCCCGGCGGTTCCCAGCAGGTCGGACAGAACCAACTCGACCCGCCGGCCCCGCACACCTCCTCGCACCAGGGCGGCACCACTGGCGCCGCCGATCGTCCCGTATCGCACAGTGGGATGACGGGCGAATCGCCACGTCTGGTAGTCGGCGGTGCGCGGGGTGCGAAGACCGCGCGGGGGGCGGTCGGTCAGGTCGAGCGGCATGAAGTCCGTGGCAACAGGGACGATGGCGCTCAGGTCCGGCACGCTGCCGGCGACCGGCTCCAGGGCGCGGCCCGGTCTGGGTCTGGCCAGTACGCCGATCCCGCCGACTTCCTTCCACCCCATGGAGAGGTATCCCGCGCCGGACTTGGGATTCGGGGTGTTGAACACCAGGTCCACCCCCATGTCTCGCGCCACTTCGAGGGCTTCCATGGTCAGACGCCGGAAGATCCCGCGACGCTCGAAGTCGGGGTGTGTGGCGGTGTCGACCGGTCGCACGCACTCGAGGGTCACCCCTCCGGGACCGATGAGCTGCCAGCGCATCAAGGCGCGCACACCGGCCATCCGGTCACCCGAGGTGGCGACGAGGACTATCGAGGGCCCGAAAGGGTTCAGCTCGTGTTTCCACGACCACTGTTCGGGGGTCCGCTTGAGAAGCGGGGTCTCGCCGAGAGCCGCCAGCAACACGTCGAGGATGGGACCCGTGTCCTGCTCGGTGGCAGGGCGGGTGGTGATCTCAGCCACCGAGCACCTCGTCGTAGACCTTCTCGTACTCGGAGACCATCTGGCCGATTCCGTGGTTCCTCTGCACCAGTTCGGCTCCGGTCACTCCCCAAGTGGCGGCAGCAGGGTTGTCGAGCGCCTCTAGCACGCCCGCGGCCAGTGCTCGAGGGTCCTTGGGCGGCACCAGTCGCCCGGTGACGCCGTCGATCACCACCGTCGGCACGCCGCCGACGTCGGTGGCCACCACAGGCTTTCCCAAGGAGAGCCCTTCGAGCACGGCGAGCGGGAGACCCTCGAAGTCGGCCGGGTTGACGACGACATCGGCTGCGGCCAGGAAGGCTCTCGCCTCCTCGCGCCGGCCCAGGAATCGAATGTGGGATGACACGCCGCCGGACTCGGCCGAGGCCCTGACCCGAGCCAGGTCCCCGTCGAACTTCTCCGCACCCACCGACACCACGAGCACGTCGGGGCGGGCGGCGGCGATGATCGCGGTCGCGGCGATCAAGTTCTCGTGACCTTTGTGGGGTCTGATGTTCCCGACGTGGACCACGAGCTTCTGACCGGGGGCCAGCCCGAGCTCGGAGCGAACGGCAGTCACCTCCTCCGGAGCGACGTCGAAGGTGATCCCGTTGGGGATGACCCGTGGCGTCGGGCCCGGATAGCCCGCGAGGCTGTCGGCGACCGCGGCCGAAACCGCGATCACGGCCGCATTGCGCCCGTATGTGAGCCGGTTCACCGACCTGGTCGGCTGCCGATAGGAGCCTGCGATGTTGTGCTCGGTGTAGACGACGGGTCGGCCGGCGAATCGGGCGAGGATCCCGGCGGTCGGGAGATGAGCGTGGATCAGGTGCGGACGCCATTCCCCGACCAGTCGGCGGAGGTTGCGGAAGCCTCTCGGTCCCATCCCCCGAGCCGAGCCGAGACAGCCCACCTCCGCTCCCAGGGCCTGTAGTGGAGCCACCATTTGGTCCTTCCAGGGAAGGAAGTAGGCGACCCGGTAGTCGAAGCGATCCCGGTCCCAGTGCTCCGCGCCGTCGACGATCAGACGCTCTGCGCCCCCGATCCCCAGCCCCTTGATCAGGATGAGGATGCGGGTGCGGTCAGCCGGCTCCGACGACACCGGAGATCAACTCGTCGAGCCCCTGGTCGAATGGCATGACCGCCTTCCAACCGAGCAGCTCTTCCGCTCTCGCGGCGGAGACCAGTGCAGGCGGCACGTCGCCAGGTCTCGGCTCCCCGAAGGTCAACTCGGTGGGGAATCGATCCACGATCATCTCCGCCAGCCGGCGGACGCTGACCGTCTCGGGAGCCACGATGTTCATCGCCACTCCGGCCACCTCCGACTGGGCGGCCAACCAGAAGGCGTTGGCGATGTCGGAGGCATGGGTGAATTGCCGGCCCTGCGACCCGTCGCCCTGAATCGTGATCGGCTCGCCCTTGCGTGCCTTGTCGATGAAGATCCGGAAGACCGAGTTGGGTCGCAAGCCGGAGCCGTAGGCGGTGCCCAGTCTCAGTGCCACACCGGAGAGCGACCGCAAGGCGGCGGCGCTGAGGACCAGGGACTCTCCGGCCAGCTTGGTGATGCTGTAGGGATGGTCGGGCATGGTCGGGTGCTCTTCGTCGAGCGGCTGATAGCTGGGATGGCCGTATACCTCCCACGTCGAGGCATAGACCAGTCGGAGCCCGTGACGAACCGCTACCTCGGCCACGTTGGCGGTTCCCAGGACATTCACCTCGGCGGCCAGGCTCGGCTGGTCGCCGGCGAGGTAGACATCGCCGATGGCGCCGACATGGGCGATCACGTCATGGCCCTCGGCTACCTGCTCGACCGAATTGGCATCGGTCAGGTCGCCCTGGGCGGACCGAATCCCATCCTCCTCGAATGGTGAGACGTCGAACCCGGTGACCTGCCAACCCTCGTCACGGAAACGACGGGCGATGTGCCGGCCGAGAAAACCGGCCGCCCCTGTAACGACAACCCTCATGGAAACCCTCCTGGCCCCAGACCCATGAGCCCGCGCGATGGTATCCCCCGTCGCCCCCCGGGCCCTCCCTTACCCGGGGCATTCTCCCACGACCACGTCGAGTGTTCAATTCCCACTTTTCGCGGCGGGTGGTGTGTGCTAGCTTTCAGCCGTGGGAGGCCCCCTCACGTCATCGATGGGGCCGTTGGAGGCATTCAGTGTTGGGTAATACGAGGGGCGAAGCTACGGCTTCGACGTGGCGGGAGTCGTTGGCCATATCAGCCGCAAGGGTGCGCGCGGACATTGCGTTCGCCGTCGTCGACGTGTTCATCATCGTCGCCGCCTACACCTTCGGGATGGCGGTACGGATGCTCGACCCGGGTGTCGACCTCGGTCGCGCCTACTGGGTCGACCTGGCGATGGCGATGCCCGTCATCGTGCTGGTCCATGTGCTCGCCAACGTGCTGGCCGGTGCGTACGGGCACGTCTGGGAGCATGCCAGCGCCGACGAGGCGATCCAGGTCGTGCTCGCCAACGTGGTCTCGGGCGCGGTCCTGCTCACACTGGCGTGGTTCGCCCGGGATTTCGAGATCGTCGTCCCCTACCTGGTGATCGTGGTCGGTGCCGGCCTGACCCTGGCCGGCATGGGTCTGGTCAGGTTTCGTTCCCGTATGTTCTCCTTCCGGCGAAGCGACACCGGGGCCCGGATGCTGATCGTGGGCACCAGTCGCGAGGCTGCCGTCTTCGCCCGCCAGGCGCCTTCGCTCAATGGAGGCTGCCGGGTCATCGGCTTTGTGGCAGATGCGCCGAGCCCAGAGTCCAAGGTCCGTCGTCTCGCCGGGCTTCCCATCCTGGGGGAGTTGCGCGACATCGGGTCGGTCATCGAGACCAATGACATCGACGAGGTGGTCGTGGTCGGGGCCGACGCCGCCCGGACCAGGGAGGTGGTCGACCTGTGTCTCGCGGTCGACGCCCGTCTCAGGATCCTCCCCGCGGCAGAGGACGTGATGGCCGATCGTCTCTCCGCCCTCGATGTCCGAGACATCGCGGTGGAGGACCTGCTGGTGCGGCCCCAGGTCGCCACCGATCTCTCCGAGGTCGCCGACCTGCTGCGCGACCGCCGGGTCCTCATCACCGGGGCCGGAGGCTCGATCGGCTCCGAGATCGTGGCCCAGGTCCTCGGGTTCGAGCCGGCCGCCGTGTACGCCCTCGACAGGGACGAGACCCTGCTCCACGACGCAAGGCTGAAGTGGAACGGCGAAGTCTCGACGATCCTCTGTGACCTCCGGGAGCCGGTGAAGGTCCTGCGCACATTCGAGGAGATCCGCCCCGACGTCGTGTTCCACGCCGCGGCTCTGAAGCACGTGCCGGTGCTCGAGGCGTATCCCGAAGAGGCCGTCCTCACCAACGTGATCGGCACCAGGAACGTCATCGAGGCCGGATCGAGGGCGGGCATGAGCAGATTTGTGCTCATCTCCACGGACAAAGCTGTCGATCCCTCATCGGTGATGGGTGCCACCAAGCGAATGGCCGAGCTCATGGTCCAGCTCGGCGCCGACCGGAACGACGGCTGCACCTACACCGCAGTCCGTTTCGGCAACGTGCTGGGGAGCCGGGGGAGTGTGATCCCCACCTTCGTCGATCAGATCAAGGCCGGAGGCCCCGTCACCGTGACCTCGGCCGACATGACCCGCTACTTCATGACCACGTCGGAGGCGGTCGAGCTCGTGCTCCAGGCTTCCGCGCTCTCCGAGGGCTCCGAGGTGTTCGTGCTCGACATGGGCGAGCCGGTTCGCATCGTCGAGCTCGCCCGACGCCTGATCCGTCTCGCCGGGCTCACCCCGGACTCGGGAATACCGATCGTGTACACCGGGATCCGGCCCGGGGAGAAGCTCAACGAGCGTCTCTCGATCCAGCCGATGTCGCCGACGCGGAATCCCCAGATCTCGGAAGCGAAGCTCGACTACCCGAACCCTGCAGTATTGATGTCGACGATCGCCGACCTGGAGACGGCGGCGAAGTCGGTGGACCGGTATCAGGTGCGAGGCCTGCTGAGCAATCTCATCGCTTATGACACGCTCTGGGCCAACGGTGACCTGACCGACATCGACGTCGCGTCGGCCGTCTAAGGAGGCGACCATGGAACTCAATCGTCTCAAGCGAATCATGCGTGATCGCTGGGTGGTGGTCCTCATCATCGCCGTGCTCGGAGCGATCGGAGCCTGGGCCTTCACCGGTCTCGCCAACCAGCAGCGCACCGACCGCTGGCAGGCGGAGGCGGCGTTGAAGTTCGAGCCGATCGAGGGCCAGAGCATCGACGACCTCGCCGATCGGGTCACCGACGAGCACGGGTTCGCGGTCATCGCCGCCACCGAGCTCCTCGCCGACGACCCCACCGCATCGATCACCCCCGACCTGACCGGGGCCCGTCTGGTGTTCACCGCGTTCGGCTCGGACCGCGACGATGCCGGTAAGAAGGTGGCCGATCTGATGCAGGCCTACTTCGAGACCGATCCCCTCCTCGCCGGTTTGGGCATCGAGGAGCGTCTGGCCGGGATCTCCGCACAGGCACAGGAGGTGGAGGCACAGATCCGGACCCTCAACAACGAGATCACGCCAGAGCTGGAACCGGCGGTCCTGGAGCAGATCCAGTCACTGGATCTCCAGATCGAGGCGATGCAGAGCGCGGTGGTGGAGCTCACCGTCCGTAACGCAACCGCACCCGATGCGGAGCGGGGGGCGATCCGGCAGCAACTCGACGACGCCACCGCCTTCCTCGCCGACCTCCGGGCGCAGCGCGCCGCATTGCCGCCCAATGTCGCCCAGGATCCAACCATCGAGCAACAGCTCCGGCTGCAGTCGCTGCAGAACAGCCTGGCCACCCTCCAGGCCTCGTACCAGACGCTCTATCTCCGCCAGCTCGGGATCACCGACAATGTCGCCACCGAGCCCACCTCGTTCACCAACCTCACCGCCGACGCCGGCAACGGACCGGTCAACGCGGGCATCGGATTCGTCGGGGGTCTGGCGGTCGCACTCTTTGCCCTGATCTTCATCAACAACACCCGGAAGACGATCTGGCTGCCGGAAGACCT
>LLBY010043756.1_pt1 | contig 12351 bp, 14 predicted proteins | sample 1489401 | NCBI WGS metagenome assembly LLBY01 (sample SAMN04092656, study PRJNA295927) | soil metagenome | biome: Soil prokaryotic community; feature: Bulk soil; isolation source: soil from tomato rhizosphere | host: tomato cultivar Hawaii 7996 | place: South Korea | collected 2011-11-01 | reverse complement strand
GGTTAGTAAGGGCGTGGATTAGGTGTAATAACACCAGTCAGTAAGAGGATGATGAGTAGTAAAACAACGGCGGCAGAAAAAAATAAGCGACGACCTAAAAACTTGGACATTTGCGGAGCTTTGTCGTCATTTTTAATCATCACAACTAGTGCCTGAAACAAGCTAAACACAACCAATGCCAGTAAACAGATTAAGACTATTTTTATAAACATAATAAATCCCTTGCAGGAGTGGAGGTATGACAATTATAGCGTTCAATCGCTATTGGGTTATGCGGTGGCATTGGGTATTCATCTGTTTGCTCGCCACTGCCTTTCTTATGTCATTGTCGTTTTGGCAATTGTCGCGCGCCACGGAAAAAAAACAAACTCTGGCGCGCATTGCGCAATGGCAAGCGGCCGGAGCACTGACTTCACAGCAGCTATTAGCACTTGGCGATCAGGATCTGGACGGTGTGCACGTCAAATTCGCTGCCCGTTGGGTCTCCCCCATTATCTGGTTGTTGGACAATCAATTAGTCGATGGCCGCATCGGTTACGATGTGGTGATTCCGGTTGAAGAAATTCCTGCTGACTTATCAAACTCCGCATCTACCAACTTAGTTCCTCCGGTGTTGATTAATCTTGGGTGGGTTGCTGCGGCTGGTGGGCGCGAGCAATTACCCGAGGTTGAGATTCCACTGCAATTAATGGTTGATGGAATTTTTCGTACTGCCCCCCAAGGTTTGTTGTTAGGAACTAATATTGAAGATCATGGGCAGTGGCCAATGCGTATTCAGCAATTGGATGCATTAAGCCTTGCTCCCTATTTGCCGTCATTAACTACCTTGGGTGTGATTTTTCAGCAACAACAATCGCCCTACCGCGTGCATTATCAACCCGTGATATTACCACCCGAACGCCATAGAGCTTATGCATTGCAGTGGGCGCTGTTGGCAGTGGCAGTCATTGTGATTGCGCTGAGTGCAAGTGCAAAAAAGGAGTTGATTCATGACCAGTCGTAAATTTTTTAGTTTATTTCTACTTTGCGCCTTGGTGCCATTACTTGCGGCCAAAGTCAGCCTGGCATTTGGATGGTTTAGTCACGACTCGGTGAATAAAGGTTATTGGCTGGAGCGTGAGATTGAATTGTTACCCAACGCCGAGGTGAATACTCCCGCGTGGCGTTTGGTTTATGTGACACCAGAGTCCTGCGCAAAAGATTGCGAGCAAGCGTTATTCACTATGCAGCAGCTTTATATTGGCCTTGGACGTAAACAATTGAATATTCAACCGCTGGTGATTGCGGCAGAAAGTCCGAATTCACTCCAGAAATTTTCATCCCTTTCGTGGTTGAAAAAAAATACTCTTGCCGAATCTTTGCAAAATCAAATCGTGATCGTGAATCGTGACGGACTTGCTCTTTTGCGCTATCCGGTGAATGCCGATCCTGAGCAAATGCAGAATATTGCCAAAGATGTCCGCACCGATCTATTGCGTTTAATGAATTATGACCGGAGCGGAACATGAAATATTTTTCTACTTTAGTCAGTTTTACGCTGGTATTAACGTTGGTTGTCATCGCGCTAGGTGCTTATACACGCTTAACCGATGCCGGACTTGGTTGTCCGGATTGGCCGGGCTGTTATGGGAAATATCATGCGCCAGTGCTGGATCATCACATTGCCGATGCGCAAGAAAAATTTCCGCACTTGGAAGTAGATCCTTACAAGGCGCGCAATGAAATGCTGCACCGTTATATTGCTGGTTTATTGGGCCTGGCAGTGTTGGCCATTTTTATTACCAGTCATTACATTAAACGCTATCGCCGTTTGGCATCGGCTCTTTTGTTGCTAGTAATTTTTCAAGCAGCCTTGGGAATGTGGACAGTAACGCTCAATCTGTTACCGCTAATTGTATTAGCGCATTTGTTGGGCGGGTTCACACTGCTGTGTTTGTTGGCATTATTGCGCGCAGAAGTAGCATGGGATCGAGCACAAAACTCAACGCCTAAGAATAATAACTTCGCTGAACCGGCTTTGTCGCGCTTGGCCGGTTTTGGTTTTGTGGTGTTGTTGGTATTAATCGCGCAAATTGCATTGGGCGGATGGACTTCTACCAATTACGCGGCTGCAGTTTGCAACCAACTGCCTTTTTGTGAAGCGGGTTGGCAGGAGCGCTTTTCTCTGGCACAAGTTTTTCATTTGCCGTTAGGGCATGAAACTTATGAATATGGTGTTTTACCTTACGAAGCGCGCATGAGTATTCATGTGTCGCATCGCGTGGGTGCGATTGTTACGCTCCTGGTGTTCGGTGCTTTTTTATACGCCTGTTGGCGCCGTGCCCAATCCCACGTAATGCGCAAGATGGTAATCGCAATGAGTTTATTGTTATTACTGCAATTGACCTTGGGCTTAATCAATATTATTGCCTTGGTGCCGCTGTGGAATGCAGTTGCACATAATGTGGTTGCAGCTAATCTGTTAATGATGCTGGTAGTTTTTTTACGACAAATTGCTTTGCGTAGGGATGTTATTTTCCCTGCGTCAGTCATGCCAGCACAAACAGAAATTTCGTCGCCAAGGCATAGTGTTGTTCGTTCTGTTGTGAATGAAAATAAATTTTCACAAACACCAAATAAAATTTAGATAGGGATCATTCAAACTAAGGGGGAGAAATAACATGGCCATAACAAAAAGTGTATCGCCCGGTGTGAGTTGGCGCGCAGAAATAAGTAGCTATGGTCGTGCTTATTATCAGTTAACCAAACCCAAAGTCGTTGCACTCTTGGTGCTGACGGCGGTGGTCGGCATGATGTTGGCAAGCCCGGGAGTGCCAGACTTCTTGCTTATTGCCACGGCTAGCGTGGGTATTGCATTGGTGTCCGGCGCGGCGGCGGCATTTAATCATGTGCTAGATCAAAAAATTGATGCACAAATGGCGCGCACTCACATGCGGCCTTTGCCTAAAGGTCGGCTGACAAGTAATCAAGCTGTGATTTTTGCCTGTTTGTTAGCCGTTGCCGGATTCTTATTGTTGATGCTGGCCGTAAATGCACTCACTGCCTATTTAACGCTGCTTGGCTTATTTGGTTATGCCGTGGTGTATACCATGCTATTAAAGCGCGCCACACCGCAAAATATTGTAATTGGCGGTGTGGCGGGTGCACTACCTCCGGTGTTGGGTTGGACGGCTGTCACCGGCAGCGTCAGCAGCGAAGCGCTATTGTTAATGATGATTGTATTCGCTTGGACACCACCACATTTTTGGGCGCTGGCAATTCACCGCGTCAATGATTATGCCAAAGCCAATATTCCCATGTTGCCTGTTACGCACGGCATTGAATTTACCAAAACGCTTATTTTGCTTTACACCTTGTTGCTTATGGCCGTGTGCTGGCTCCCTTATTTAATTGGCATGGCTGGAGTCGTGTATTTGTGCGCAAGCCTTTATTTAAATATTGTTTTTATTCGCCATGCCTGGCGGTTGAAATTCAAGCCTGATGCAAATAGTGCTATGGCAACATTCCGTTTTTCTATTGTGCATTTAATGCTGTTGTTTTTAGCACTGTTGGTGGATCATTATGTTATTGCATTTTTTGCCGGTTAATACAATATTTAAACCAATCCCAATTATGGTGATCTTATTTTTCAGCGCACTGTTGTGTCCTGGCGTAGCGATTTCCCAGGCTGAACTTACTGTGCAAAACCCATGGGTTAAATTGGCACCGCCGGGCGCCTCCGTGAATGCGGCTTATATGAATCTTCGCAATGATTCGCCGGAGGAAAAAATAATTGTGGCAGTCAGTGCAGATTGCTGCACGCAAGTGATGATGCACCAAACGCGGCGCGAGGGCGACAAAGTGTATATGGATCATCACGACAGGCTGATAATTCCTGCGCAATCGGAGCTTCAGTTGGCGCCCGGTGGTTTACATTTAATGTTGTTGGGTGCAAACGCTCCGTTGACCCTAAACGACAAGGTAAATATTCATTTTGATTTTGCTGATGGAACACAAGACAGCGTCAGTATTCCGGTGAAAAAGGCTGCAGATGATTAGTGTGAATGCCACCCGCAAACTTCATCATTATTGGCTCTATGCAATGGTTATTGTGGTGAGCCTAACGCTTGGCATTTTTGTGGGGGCTCGCCAGCTGTCGCCCGAACCGGTTTATAACAACGCACAGTTATTGCCAGCACCGAAAATGCTGCCGGAATTCAATTTGACCAATCATTATGGTGAAGCAATCCGTTCAAGTCTTTGGCGAGGTCGCTGGTCGCTGGTCTTTTTTGGCTTTACCTCTTGCCCCGATATTTGCCCGCTGGAATTACAAAAACTGGGAAAATTGTTGCGAGTGATGCAGGGAAATACCGGATTACAAGTGGTTTTTATCAGTGTTGACCCCGAGCGTGATACTCCCACTAAGCTGCGCGACTACGTCGGTTTTTTTCACCCGGACATTGTGGCACTCCAGGGAAGCAACAGTGAGCTTGCCCGAACTGCACAATTTTTTGGTGCTGCGTATGATCGCTCGGTGATTATTGACAGTAAATTATTAAGGGTGCCTGCGGGAATAGATATGCCTGATGGTAGTGGCGATGTGTATCAAGTAAATCATTCTACACGCATTTTTATCGTCAACCCTGAGGGCGCTTACAGTGGCAGTTTTATGCCGCCGTTCGATGTCGAACAACTTGAGGCCGACCTCAGCCTGATGATGACACACTAAATTCTGTTGTTTGTCGTTTCGGTATAGGCAGCAAAGTACTTAGCAATAAATTGCTTAGAGAGAGAACTTGTAGGGCTAGATGAAGCAGTTATCTACTGCTGAATTTTTAACAGTATTTGATCTAGCGGGGTGGAGGAGGCCATTTCAATCACGCTATATACTGAATCTGTAAGACGAATGCATTTATTTTTCGCCCTACCAGAAACGCGTCGAACAATTTAGTCGAACAATCTAATAGTGAATAACCAGTCGCAGAGTTGTTGGAGGAAAATATGATTTCTCATGTTGCAGGGCTTTTTACCCATCCACATAAAGAGTGGGAAGAAATTCGCGATACCCAAGAGACAGTGTCCCACTTGTACTTTGCGCATGTTTTATTTCTTGCGCTTATCCCGCCCATCTCAATGTATGTAGGCACCACGAAGGTGGGGTGGGTAATTGGCGATGGTGCGCCAGTGATGCTCACTGAATCCAGCGCATTAACCATGAGTGTTTTAATGTACTTGGCGCTGTTGGCCGGTGTGGGTGTTATGGGCGCGTTTATCGATTGGATGTCGCGCACTTATGATTCGGCTCCCGGGCTTGCACGCTCGATTGTATTCGCTGCGTACACGGCCACGCCTTTGTTTGTTGCAGGGCTTTGTGCACTTTATCCCAATGTGATTTTGACCATGTTGGTCGGTATAGGCGCGGTGTTTTATACCGTTTATCTGCTCTATACCGGCATTCCCATTTTTATGAAAATCCCTGAGGATGAAGGCTTCGTTTACGCCAGTTCCATCCTCACTATCGGGTTGGTAATGTTTGTAGCCTTAATGGCGATTACTGTGTTGATTTGGAGTTTTGGTTTCGGGCCTGCTTATACAGGTTAGCAATTAAAATTTGGTCGCAATAAAAAAGCCGACGCAGAAAAACTGCGTCGGCTTTTTTTATTTTTTTGGTCTTCCAATAATTATTTCAGGCTGGCAAATACTTCGGCAGCAATTTGCAAAGTGTCGTTAATGTCCGCTTCGGTGTGCGCACCTGACATAAAACCTGCTTCGTAGGATGCTGGTGCCAAGTAAACGCCGCGCTCCAGCATGCCGTGGAAAAATTTATTAAAGCGTGGAATATCGCAGGCCATGACTTGTTTGAAGTTGGTGACTTTTTTCTCGCTGGTAAAAAAGAAACCAAACATACTACCTACATGATTGGTGGTGAAGGGGATGCCCGCTTCATCTGCCAGCTTTTGTAAGCCTTCTACTAGTTGCGTAGTGCGTGCACAAAGGTTGTTGTAAAAGCCTTCCTGTTCCAATAACTCCAGAGTTTTTAAACCAGCGGCCATGGCTACGGGGTTGCCAGACAGGGTGCCAGCTTGGTAAACCGGGCCTGAGGGCGCAATCATTTGCATAATGTCGCGACGGCCGCCAAAAGCGCCCACGGGCATACCGCCCCCAATGACTTTGCCCAGAGTGATGATATCGGCGTTTACACCATAGTGGCCTTGTGCGCCTTTATGCGCAACACGGAAACCGGTCATCACCTCATCAAAAATCAAGACGCTGCTGTACTCATCACACACTTCACGCAGGCATTCCAAAAAGCCTGGCACCGGTGGTACACAATTCATATTGCCTACTACCGGCTCAACAATAATGCAGGCGATTTGGTCACCGAGCTTGGCAAAACATTCGCGCACTTGTTCGGCATTGTTGTAATCGAGAGTGAGTGTGTGATCAGCCAATACGGCTGGCACACCCGGTGAGCTGGGCACACCCAGGGTCAGTGCGCCGGAACCGGCTTTAATTAATAAAGAATCAGAGTGGCCGTGATAACAGCCTTCGAATTTTATAATTTTGTCGCGTTTGGTAAAAGCGCGCGCGAGCCTGATGGCACTCATGGTGGCTTCGGTACCGGAGCTTACGAAGCGCACCATTTCCATATTGGGAATTAAAGTGCAGAGTTTTTCAGCGAGCGTGGTTTCGCGTTCAGTAGGCGCACCAAAACTCAAGCCAAACTTGGCGGTTTCGATCACGGTGTTGATCACGTCCGGGTGTGCGTGGCCCAGAACCATCGGCCCCCAGCTTTGGACGTAATCGATATATTTTTTGCCGTCTGCGTCCCACACATAGGCGCCCAGTGCGCGTTCAAAAAATACCGGTGTGCCGCCCACGGCTTTAAATGCACGTACTGGCGAATTCACGCCACCGGGAATTGTTTTTTGGGCTTGTAAAAATAGTTCTTCGGAGCGGCTCATTTGTAAATCCTGATGTCGTTTTCAATTTGGTACGTAGGTTGGAAAAGCGCAGCGCCTTCCGACGTGAATGTGAGACTATTTTTGTCGGAAGGCGCTGTGCTTTTCCAACCTACAATTCAATAAATCTTTTGGCTTGGGCGGCAATATCATCCGCCGCAAATAAACTGTGACAAACGGCGAGCATATCAGCGCCGGCATCCAGTAATTGTTTGCCATTCTCTAATGTGATGCCGCCAATTACCACAATCGGTATAGCGCTAAATTGTTGGCGCGCTTCGCCAATCAATGAAATTGGCGCAGGGCGCGCGTTAGGTTTGGTACTCGATGGAAAGAATCGACCAAAGGCGATGTAGTTGGCGCTGTCTTTTATTGCTTGTTGGGCGAGTGTCAGTGAATCGTGGCAGGTGACACCGATGATTGCGCGATTGCCGAGAATAATACGTGCCGCCACTGGGTTAGTATCACCTTGCCCCAGGTGTACGCCATGTGCGCCAACTTCTTTTGCAAGCTCTACATCGTCGTTAATTAATAATTGCGCCTGATATTGATTGCATAACGCAAGCAAATTTCTGGCTTCAAATGATCGGCGTACTTTGTCCGAGGTTTTGTCTCGATATTGCACCAGCTTGCAGCCACCTTTTAATGCGGCGGCTACGGCGGTGAAGAGTTGATCCCCCGGGAGCAATTGTGAGTCGGTAATCGCGTAGAGTTTATTGTTCATATTAGAAAGGTTTCACCACCACCAAAATGACGATGCCAATTAATAGCAATACCGGGAACTCATTAAACCAACGAAAAAATACGTGGCTTTTGGTGCAGCGATCATCGCGCAGCTGCTTCCAGTAGGCGACGCAGGCGTGGTGATAACCGGTGAGAATGGCCACCAAAACTAATTTGCACCAGTACCAGCCTTGGGTTGAGTAATAGCCCCAGCCGAGCCAGCTCATCCAAATCCCAAAAATAAATACCGCGACCATTGAGGGGTTGGCGATACCGCGTAGCAGTTTGCGCTCCATAATTTTGAAACGCTCGCGGCTGATTTCATCTTCGCTCATGGTGTGATACACAAACAGCCGCGGCAAATAAAACAGCGCCGCCATCCAGGTGATGACAGCAATAATGTGTAGTGCTTTTATCCACAGCATAAGTGCATCTCAACGATAAATTCGGCAAGGGTTCAATTCAACAAACGCTAGATTCGATAGTAGTTATCGATGTTGCGGCGGCTGATTATACCCAGTGGCTGGTGTGAATCGCTAAGTGATTCAACCCAAAGTGCATCCAGCTGTTGGCGATTCATCAATTCCAAGGCTTCAAATAGATTTGCATCCGCAGGGATTCGTTCAAGGTCGTAGCGACGCGCGGGAATTTCCAGCAGGTTGATTTGATCTTCGCTAGCACTGGTTTGCAAATCGCTGCCTAAATTTTGCGGATCGTTTTGCAGTGTCTGTAAATAGCTATGCAGGTCCGCCGGTTGCAGCAGCTGATTATTTTCGCGCAGTAAAATCCAGTGTGGATGATGGCTGAGCAGTTGCTGAGCGGTCGAGGTGTTGATGAGGTTATCGCTTATCACCAAATGGCGATCCATCAACCCACGTACACCGGTACTGCCGAGGAGTTGTTCCATTGCTTCGGTACTGCGGAATTTTCCCTGAATACGCAGTACGTGTTGGAACAAGCCATCGCAGCGAAATACCCAGCGGGTGGTCAGGCAAGCGGCAATCACTACCAGCATGCTGGGGAAAATAATGTTTGGGTTATAGGTGAGTTCGAGGATTGCTATCATCGCGGCGAGTGGGGCATTGAGTGTGGCGCCCATCATTGCGCCCATACCCAAAATCACATAAAAACCGATGGCGCTGGCGGAGCCGGGCATCAGTATTTGCGCGGCACTGCCCACTGCGCCACCGATGCAAGCACCGATAAAAAGTAACGGTCCAACCACGCCCCCGGGCATGCCTACGCCAAGGCTAATGGATGTGGCGAGCAGCTTAACGACTGCAATCGCCAGAAGCAGCGCAAAGCCTATTTCGCCTGCGAGGGCGCTGCTAATAGTGTCGTAGCCTACGCCCATAATTTGGGGAATCCACAGGGCGCAGATACCGGTAAACAATCCCGCCAAGGCGAAGCGCAGGGCGATAGGTCGGTTTAACGCCCAGCGACAACTGGCACCGTGCAGGCGAATATAGGCCGCCGCAAAGACGGCGACTACCAGCCCGACCAAACCCATCAGCGGCAGCTCCCGTAAATCCCCCATTACGGATTGTGCATTGATAAACGCGATTTCGGGGCCAAAGGCCAGTCGCGTCATGGTGGCGCCAGCAACGGCCGCGAGAGTGACAGGGATAAAACCGGCGATGGTGTACTGCATAATCACCACTTCCATCGCAAAAATTACTCCCGCCATCGGCGTGTTAAAACAGGCAGCGATGGCAGCGGCGACTCCGCAGCCAGCCAGTGGTCTCAGGCTGTTGGCAGGCAACTTTAACCATTGGCCGAGCAAACTGCCGCTACCTGCACCCAGATGCACGGCTGGGCCCTCGCGACCCACCGATTGCCCGGTTAGCAAGCAGGCGGCGCCGCCGAAAAACTGGGTGATTACGTTGCCCAGAGGCAATCGCCCTTGATGGTTCTGCAGGCGATCCATGACATGCCCAATGCTGGTGGCGTGATGGCGCTTATCGACCAGTTGCAATATCAACCCCAGCAGGATTGCTCCGGCGACCGGTAACGCAAAGTGCATGAGGGAACTGATGGCTTCAAAGTTTTCAAAGCTACCCGGCAGGAAATATCCCAGTGGCAATTCCACCGCCCAGCGAAACAACACAATCACTGCGCCGGCGATAATTCCGGTGAGCAACCCCAGTAGCGTCAATTGCGGCAGGGATTCCGCCCCCGCCAGTTGATCGCGCAGGGATTCGGCATATCGACTAAAACCAAGGCGGCCGCTGTTGGCGCGGTTGCTGTCAGGGGGATTATCGGTGGCGTTCGGTGGAAGGTTGGCGGGCACAGTGTGTTCCTGCTAAAGCGTTAACTGCGACGCCACCAGCGTTTTCCGGATGCGGCGGCAGCTTTTACTTTCGATTTATGAATAAGGCTCTTATGATAGCCCTCTTTATTACTAACCATGGCACAGGGCGAGCTCAGAATACCAGAGTCGTATGGCCCTTATGATTCTCCATAGTTAGAAACACAGCGATGATATTGAGCAAATTTCAGGGGGTTGAGGTGATTAAAGCGGCGATTGTTGGTGGAACCGGTTATACAGGGGTTGAGTTGTTGCGCCTACTGTCCAAACATCCACAGGTTGAGGTGACTATAATCACCTCACGCGCCGAAGCGGGCACCAAGGTTGCTGATATGTACCCCAATCTGCGTGGCCATGTCGATTTGGCGTTTACCGAGCCGGACGTGGCGCTATTGGGCGAATGCGATGTGATCTTTTTTGCCACGCCTCACGGTGTCGCACAGAACATGATGAGCGGTTTGATGAATACCAAGGCGCGCATTATCGATTTGTCCGCTGACTTCCGTATCCGCGATGTGCCGCTGTGGGAGAAATGGTACAACCAGCCCCATGGTGCCCCCGATTTGGTCGCACAAGCTGTGTATGGCCTGCCCGAAGTGAACCGCGAGGCGATCCGCACGGCCAAACTGGTGGCTTGCCCCGGTTGTTATCCCACCGCCACCCAATTGGGTTATCTGCCGCTGATTGAAAATAATCTGGTCGATCCAACCCGTTTGATCGCCAACGCCGCGAGTGGCGCGAGTGGTGCCGGTCGGCAAGCCAAAATCGACAATCTTTTGATGGAAATCAGCGATAGTTTCAAAGCCTATGGTGTGGCGGGGCATCGTCACTTGCCAGAAATCGAGCAGGGCTTACGCGATGTACAGCCCGCCGGTGTTGCGCCAGTAGCGCTGACTTTTGTACCGCATTTGTTGCCGATTATTCGCGGAATTCACGCGACGCTTTATGCAACTCTGCTTGATGCCAGCAAAGTGCCAGATCTGCAAAAGCTGTATGAAGATCGTTATGCCAACGAGCCTTTTGTGGATGTATTACCCGCAGGTGTATTGCCGCAAACCCGCAGTGTGAAAGGCTCCAATGTTTGCCGTATTGCCATTGTGCGCCCGCAACAGCGCGATACAGTGGTGGTGTTATCGGTGATTGATAACCTCACCAAAGGCGCTTCTGGTCAGGCTATCCAAAATATGAACATTATGTTCGGCTTTGAAGAGACTGCCGGTCTGGATGTTGTGGCTTTAATGCCCTAATGACGGTTTAGCGCGCGGGATGAGCTGTCATCCCGCGAATAATAAAAACGATGACAGATGAAATCTGCTATGGCCAAAGTTAAAGGTTCTCCCGTTTACCGTCTCAAGCTGGTGCCTCATCGCCCGTTGAAATCGGCGCTTATTGCCCTGCTATCTATTGCCTTGGTCTTGGCTGCGGTTGTTGCCGCTTATCGCTATGCGGAATATAAGGCCAGTATTGAGCGACTTTCACCCGCCGAAGCCAAAGCGCTGCGCGGTCAATTGGACGTTATGACCACAGAATCGGCTGAGTTGCGGCGTGAGCTGGCAACCTATCAGCTCAGTGCCGAGGTGGATCGCAAAGCTGGTGAGGAGCTGCGTCAACGGGTAATGGAGTTGCGCGAGGAAAAAGCTGCATTGCAGCGGGATATCGACGTATACCGCATTATGACCTCCAAAAAGAACAGCAATCCCAAGGGAATTAGTTTTGGTGTGTTTTCAGTCTCGCCAACTACTGACAGCAAACACCAGTTCAAGTTGGTGATACAGAAACTGGCCGAGGGGGATGATGATTTTGTGGGCGATCTCACGGCAACAGTGGTCGGTCAGCAAGAGGGCAAAGAGCGCAGATTTTCACTGCACGAACTGGCGGTGAACCAAGGCGAATCGATGGCCGCCACCATCCCCCTGAATTTCAAATTCTTTCAAAATATTGATACGGAAATCCTTATGCCAGATGGCTTTACTCCAGATCGCCTTGAATTGGCGGTAAAGTCCAATGCGCGCCGGAACCCTGTAACGGTAGAGGCGCAGCTGGAATGGCCGAAACATAAATAGACCTTTACTGAGGAGCCCCTGATGGCATTTTCCAATAACCACACCTTGATTTCGCGCGCAACCAAAGTAGTCGGCGATTTGTACTTTACTGGTGAGCTGCAACTGGAGGGCAAGGTGACTGGCAATATCATTGCCGAGAATGAAAAGGATGCCAAATTGGTGATCGCGGATACCGGTGTTGTTGAAGGTGAAGTTCGCGCTCCGGTAGTCATAGTAAACGGTAAGGTGCAGGGCAATATCTACTCCACCAAGCATCTGGAGCTCGCGGCCAAGGGAAATGTTATCGGCACGGTGCATTATCACTCGATAGAAATGG
>LLBY010020295.1_pt20 | contig 12399 bp, 16 predicted proteins | sample 1489401 | NCBI WGS metagenome assembly LLBY01 (sample SAMN04092656, study PRJNA295927) | soil metagenome | biome: Soil prokaryotic community; feature: Bulk soil; isolation source: soil from tomato rhizosphere | host: tomato cultivar Hawaii 7996 | place: South Korea | collected 2011-11-01 | reverse complement strand
ATGAGAGATGCTGATCTGGCGCAGCGGAGCGCTCCCGATGAGCCCGAAACCCCCTTCCGGGACCGCCACCCGATGCTCGGGTCCGCTGTCCTCGGGCCGGGAGAGAGCGAACAGCACCTGCTGGAGGGCGTGACTGGTGGCAGCCTGCCTCACCTGGTCGGGATCGCCTTCGAGCTGGAGTCTCACGGTCTGAGTCCCGGTCTCCTCGCCGACCGCGACGAAGACCGTGCCCGGGGGCTGGTCCTCCTCGGGATCGGGCCCGGCCACTCCGGTCGTGGCGGCGCCGATTTCGGCCCCGATCAGGTGCCTTACACCACGCTCCATTGCCATCGCGGCGTCACGACTGATGACTGGTCCCCGGGGGACGTCGAGAAGTCGATATTTCACCGCGGCGTCGTAGGCCACGACCCCACCGAGAAACCAGTCGCCGCTCCCCGGAATCCCCACGATTCGGGACGCGAGCAGGCCGCCCGTGCAGGACTCCGCGGCTGCGACGCGGCGGATGAGCTCCGGTGCCCCGGAGGAGGGGTGACGCGGGGAGGTCGACGGCTCCATGAGCGGCAGGGGTACCCGATGTCCGAGAGCAGCCAAACCAAACCGTGACGATGTCGGTTGGAGCCGGGCCGGAACGGGTAGGACCTCCCCATGCCGAGGATCGACTTTGTCTGAGCACATGTCCGTCTGGCTCACGGGCGATCGAGATTCTCATGCCCCCCTCACCGAGGCTATGCGGTGCGATGTCGTGGTGGTGGGTGGCGGGATCACAGGACTCACCACTGCGTTGCTCCTCCAGATGGCGGGACGAGAGGTGATCCTGGTCGAGGCGGGAAGGGTGGCCGGCGGGACCACCGGTCACACCACTGGCAAGGTCACGTCTCAGCACGGGCTGATCTATCACCAGCTGATCGAAACGCGCGGTGAGGAGGTGGCCCGCGCTTACGCCACCTCCAACCAGGAGGCCATCGAGACGATCGAGGACCTGGTGCGGGAGACCGGCGCCGGTTGCGACTTCCAGAGGGCATCGGCATTCGTCTACGCCATCGGCGCCGATCAGGCGTCGCAGGTCGAAAAGGAGTACGAGGCGGCTAGTCGTCTCGGTCTTCCCGCATCCCTCGACACGGATCCCGGTCTGCCGTTCGCCGTGGATGCCGCCCTGGAGTTCACCGGTCAGGCCTACTTCCACCCGGTGCGCTACTGCGAGGCGTTGGCGGCATGGTTCACCGAGTGTGGAGGTCTCATCTTCGAGTCGACGAGGATCACCGGGCTCGTAGAGACAGACGAGAGCGTCGAGGTCAGCGGAGCCGGTGGCTCGGTGACGGCCGATCACGCCGTCGTGGCCACGCTGCTCCCCTTCATCGACCGTGGCGGGTACTTCGCAAAGACCAGGCCGTGGAGAGCCTACGGGGTGGCAGCGCGGCTGCGAGCCACGCCACCGACGGGGATGTACATCAGCGCCGGTCCTCCGGTGCGCTCGGTCCGTCCCTGGATCGACCGCGGGAAGCCGGGAATCGTGGTGGTGGGCGAGAGCCACGTGACGGGCGACGAGTCGGCCACCCCGGGGAGATGGGGAGACCTCGAACGATGGGCCCGGGACAATTTCGACGTCGAGTCGTTCGAGTACAGGTGGTCGTCCCAGGACTACGACACCGCCGACGGGGTTCCCTATGTCGGTCGCTCCCCCCTCACCACCCGGACGATGGTCGCCACCGGTTTTCACAAATGGGGTTTGACCAACGGCACTGCGGCAGCCCGGATGCTGGCCGACTCGATCCTGGGGATCCACAGCCCTCATCTCGACGTGTTCGACGCCTCCCGCATCGGAAACGCCTCTGCGGTCAAGAAGCTGGTCCTCGACAACCTCGAGGTGGCCGGGCACCTGGTGGGCGACCGGGTCGGTCGCATGGCTCTCCCCCCACTCGCCGACCTGCTCCCCGGTGAGGGTCGGCTGACGGAGTACCGGGGAGAGAGCGTGGCCGCCTACAGGGAGCCGTCAGGGGAGATACACGCGGTTTCGCCGACCTGCACCCATCTCGGCTGCACGGTGCACTGGAACTCGGCCGAGACCAGTTGGGACTGCCCGTGTCACGGGTCCCGATTCGACATCGACGGCTCGGTCCGAACCGGCCCGGCCACCGCCCCGCTCACCGAGATCAGGATCGAGAGCCCCGCCCCCTCCGCTGCGGACTCGGCCCCCTGATCCCCTATTCGGTGGTGATCGGCTCGGCGACCGGTTCCTCGATCGGCTTGGCGGTGTCCGGCGCCAGGTCCTCCTCGTCCACCTGGATGACTCGCTGCTCTCGTCCTATGTCCATGTGTGCTCCTTCTCTCTCCATTGCGTGAGGAAGACCTCGACCGCTCCCGGAGGTGCAAACCCGGGAGAGCCGAGGTCGGTCATCGCGGACTCCGGGTCGGCGAACAGCGACTCGATGTGCGCCGGGCGAGCCGTCGTCAGCCAGCGATCCCCGAGACGGGCGGCGATGCCCACCACCGAGGCCCTCGCTCCCCGATAGCCCTGCTCGTGCTCGACCACCTTCCCGGTGAGGGACACCACGCCGAGGGCGTAGCCGTCCCACGAGCTCTGGACCACCTTGAGGGGGAACATGCTCAGGTCCTTGGTGGCGTAGACCCCGCAGGCGGGCGGGCCGCACCTCGCCTCGGCGTGCGGGATGTCGTCCCCGGGCACGTCGCGAAGACATCGAGCGGTGATGGCCGGCGATCCCCACGGCATCTGCTGCGAGCCGAGCATGGTGTTGTCCTCGATCCGCCACATCCGATAGCCCCGGATCGGGCTCGGGCTCCAGGCCTCACCCTCGTCGAGACGCACTCTGTCCAGGATGTCCCGGATCAACAGGGCGCCCATCCTCTCACTGCCGGCGATCTCCCCGTCCAGGGCTTCCACCTCCGCATCACACTCGGTGAGAAGCCGGCGCAACTCCCCGGCACGTCTCCGAATCCCGGCCCGCCGGGCCCTCCTCCTGCCAATCGACCGCTCCAGGCTCAGCACCGGCTCGATTCGGTCTTCGATGTCATAACGCTGGCGATAGGTGGCCAGCTCGCCCCATTCGTCGCGGTCGGTGATCTCGAACGGGCCCATGCGACGAGGTTAGGGCATCGAACACCTGTTCGCCACCACAACCGTCCCGGGCGACGGGACCGGGATGTGGTCACGGGAGGTGTCGTTTTGGGATGATCCCGTTCGTAGTGGATATGTAGAGAGTGGCAAGGTGCCACTCGTCCGAAAGGAGTCTGTGATGACCCAGTACATGCTCTCGGTGTTCGACACCACGGCGGAGGGCGAGCGCTCGCCCGATGAGATCGACCGGATCTACGCCGATGTCGACGTCGTCAACCAAGAGCTCGTGGATGCCGGCGCATGGGTGTTCGGTGGTGGGCTCCACCCCGCCGATACCGCCACCGTGGTCAGTGTCGACGGTGGCGAGACACTCGTCACCGACGGGCCTTTCGCCGAGACCAAGGAGCAGGTCGGGGGATTCTGGGTGATCGAGGCCGCCGATCTCGACGCCGCCCTGGAGTGGGCGGCGAAGGCCACCCGCGCCTGTCGCGCCCCGATCGAGGTCCGGCCCTTCCAGGACGAGCCCGAAGCCTGACTCGTGTCCGGAGCCGGAGCCGAGGCAGTCCTGATCGACCGGGTCTTCCGCGAGGAGTCGGGCAAGGCCGTCTCCACCCTGATCCGTCTCTTCGGAGACATCGACCTGGCCGAGGAGGCGGTCCAGGACGCCTTCATGGTCGCCACCGAGAAGTGGCCCTCGGGCATCCCTCCCAATCCGGGAGGGTGGATCGTCACCACCGCCCGCAATCGGGCGATCGACCGACTGCGTCGCGAGTCCACCAGAGAGGATCGTCATGCTCAGTCCCTCATGCTTCAGCTCCAGTCGGAGCCCGATCCGGTGGAGGGGCCCGTGAGCGACGATCGGCTGCGCCTGGTGTTCACCTGCTGTCATCCCGCACTGGAGGCCGGCGCCAGGGTCGCGCTCACACTTCGTCTTCTGGGTGGCCTCCACACGTCGGAGATAGCAAGGGCCTTCCTGGTGCCCGAGGCCACGATGGCACAGCGTCTGGTGAGGGCGAAGCGAAAGATCAAGGCAGCCAACATCCCGTACCGGGTCCCGGAGGATGCCGATCTGCCGGAGCGAGTCGCCGCGGTCCTCATGGTGATCTACCTGATCTACAACGAGGGCCACTCCTCCACGTCGGGCGACGAACTGGTCAGGGCCGATATGGCGGAAGAGGGGATCCGGCTCGCCCGTCTCCTCGTCGATCTGATGCCCGACGAGCCGGAAGCGGTCGGCCTGCTCGCGCTGCTCCTCCTGAGCGAGTCACGTCGGAAGGCGCGCGTCGGCGCGGATGGGGAGTTGGTCACTCTCCAGGATCAAGATCGAGGTCTCTGGGATCGATCCCTGATCGACGAGGGTCAGAGCCTGGTCCGGGCTTGTCTTCGACGCAACCGTCCGGGCCCGTTCCAGGTGCAGGCCGCGATCGCCGCGGTCCACAGTGATGCCTCCCTGGCCCGGGACACCGACTGGGGCCAGATACTCCAGCTCTACGACCAGCTGATGGCGATCGCTCCGACACCGGTGGTGGCCCTCAACCGGTCGGTTGCGGTTGCCGAGGTGCACGGCCCTCGTGCTGCCCTCGGCGAGCTCGAAGAACTGGATCTCGACCGGTACCACCTGTTCCACGCAACCCGAGCCGAGATGCTGCGTCGTCTGGGCCGCACCGAGCCGGCCGACGTCGCATACGGCCGCGCCATCGAGCTGGCGACCAATCAGACGGAGCGTCGTTTCCTCGAAATGAGGAGACGACTCAACTCGGCTGTGGATCGGGCGTGAGCCCGATCCAAGTCAACCGGACGACTCGAGGAACGCCGCGACGTCGGCTTGGGAGAAGAACTCCCCGGCACGCTCCGCACTGCAGTTCATCGAGATCGAAGTCACCAGGCTGCCTATCGAGCCCATCTCACTGAGGGGAAGCTGGGACATCGGGACCCCCTCGTCGACGATGGCCTGGATCGCCGCGATATCGGTCTCACAGTCGCCGCTCGACTCGGTCCCCGTGCCCTCAGACATCGCGCCGGCGAAGTCCCGGATCCACTCCAGGTATCCGACCGTGCCCGGCGCCTCGCTCTCGGCGAAGTCGATCATGAACTCGAAGCTCTCCTCGTCGGATGCTTCGACATCTACCTGGTCACAAGCCGTGTCGGTGATCTGCTCCGAATAGGCGACCGACGGCTCCTCGAGCGATGCCGCGATCTCGTCCAGGTCCTCGATGGTCGCATTCTCCCAGTCGATGGGCTCGACGATGGGCTCGATCTCCCGGAGGAACTCGGCGAGGGAGTCGAGGCACTCCTGGGGTATGTCGTCGATGCTCACGCTGGCGCCGCCGTCATCTTCTTCGGTCACGGTGGTGGTGGCGCCCGTCGTCGTGGTCGCCTCTGCCGCCGCCGACGTAGTCGCGGCATCCCCGGCAGTGGTGGTGGTGCTGTCGGCCCCACCGCCGCCACATGCGGCGAGCAGCAATGCCATCAGCACAGCGATTCGAATAGTGCGCACAGCCCCGGCCTTTCATCCGTCGGATCGTCCCCATGGAACCGGTCGGCGTCGTCGCACTCCGGTCCCCATCAGACTACCGGTGCCCCGGGGTGAGACTCAATCGAACGCGGCACCGCCGGTCGAGTACAGGACGTCGAGATGGTCCAGGTATGCGGCGGCGGCCCTGGCGTTGTGATGGCGCCACAGATCCAGGTGGTCCATGTCGTCCGGGCTCCCCAGGGCTTCGATTTGGGGCTGGAGCGCCTTGCGTTGGGCTCGCACCAACTCGAGTGGGGATCTGCCGGAGCGGAGGATGAGGGCCAGCTTGAGCTGGAACTCGATACGCAACTCACGGATGTGTCCGACAGGTTGGGCGAGCCAGATCCCGAGCTCCCTCCTCCCGTCCCGAGTCACCCGATGGATCACTCGTTGCGGGCCGGCTTCGCCGGGCTCGGTGTGCAAGGGCTCTGCCATGCCGAGCTCCACGAGGCGAGCAAGTGCCCGGTAGACCAGTGGGCGCCGGACCGTGAGCAGGCGGCCGACCTGACTCCCCGCCCCCAGCTCCTTGGAGATGGCAAAGCCATGGGTCGACCCCTCGGCCAGCAGCCCGAGCACGGCATGCTCGGTGGGGGAGAGGGCTCGCGGTCCCATCATCGTCCGAGGCTAGGCGTCTCTATGCTCATTGTGACTACTTGGTAGTCACAATGAGATCATGGAGGTCGGAGTGCGCAACTGGGTGCTCGCTGTCGTCGCCTTGCCGGTGGTCCTCGGGGCCTGTGCCGACTCGGGGGTCCAAGGACAGGTCCTCGTCTCGGCTGCTGCCTCCCTCACCGACGCGTTCGCCGACATCGAGGCCGAGTTCGAGTCGATTCATCCCGACGTCGACGTGGTGCTGAATCTGGGGCCGAGCTCAGGGCTCAGGGAGCAGATCCTGGAAGGGGCGCCCGCAGACGTCTTCGCATCGGCCAACCTCACCAACATGAATCAGGTGGTGGACGCCGGCGAGACCGATTCGGCGCCGGTGGTATTCGCCCTCAATCGTCTCCAGATCGCGGTCCCGGAGGGGAATCCGGCGGGAGTCGACGGTCTCGACGACTTCGCCAGAGAGGATCTGCTGATCGGGCTCTGCGCCGAGGGGGTCCCTTGTGGCGACTTCGGGCGGATCGTCCTGGAGAATGCCGGGGTGACCGCGTCGATCGACACCGACGAAACCGACGTCCGCGCCTTGCTGACCAAGATCGAGGGGGGCGAGCTCGATGCCGGGATCACCTACGTGACCGATGTCTTGTCCACCGACGGGGGAGTCGACGGCATCGACATACCCGACTCGGTCAACGCGGTCGCCGAGTACCCGATCGCCACTCTGGCCGGGGCACCCAATCCCGGAGGCGCAGCTGCGTTCGTCGAGTTCGTGCTCTCCGAGGACGGTCAGGCGACTCTCGGCGAATACGGCTTCTCGTCGCCATGATCCGGAGCGCGCCCGGGGAGCGCAGGAGTAGACGGGCACCGCCCCTGATCCTTCTGGTTCTCGCGGGTCTGGGAGCGGGACTGGTCCTGTTGCCATTCGCCGGTCTCCTCACCAGGGCCCCGTGGGGGCAAGTCCTCGAGCTGCTCACGGGAGACGTCGCCGGCGACGCCCTGCGCATCTCCCTCGTCACCTCCCTGAGCGCAACCGGGGTGTCGCTGCTCATCGGACTGCCTCTGGCCTGGGCGTTGGCCCGTGTCGAGTTCCCCGGTAGGTGGCTGGTGAGAGGTCTGGTCGCCCTTCCCCTGATCCTGCCTCCGGTGGTGGGCGGGGCGGCGCTCCTCTTCGCCTTGGGGCGAAGGGGAGTCGTCGGCGAGCTGCTGGGGGAAGCCACCGGGATCGTCCTCCCCTTCTCGATCTGGGGTGTGATCATCGCCAACACGTTCGTGGCCATGCCCTTTCTCGTCATCACCGTCGAAGCCGCCTTGCGCAATCTCGACATCCGTTACGAGGGGGCGGCGTCGACTCTCGGCGCCGGTCGCTGGACGGTGCTGCGTCGGGTGACACTGCCCTTGATACGACCGTCCGTGGTCGCAGGGCTGGTGCTCACCTGGGCACGGGCACTGGGGGAGTTCGGAGCCACGATCACGTTCGCAGGCAACCTGCAGGGGCGGACTCAGACACTCCCGCTCGCCGTGTTCGTCGCACTGGAGAGTGATCGTGACACCGCGATCGCCCTCAGCCTGCTGATGGTGGTGGTGTCGCTGGCGGTCCTCGTCGTCCTCCGGGAGCGCTGGTGGAAGGTGCTCTGAGCAGGGGCCTCGAGGCGCGACTCGACCTGCGACGAGGAGACACTTTCCGTCTCGACCTCGGGCTGGCCATCTCGCCGGGACAGACGGTGGCGCTTCTCGGTCCCAATGGCGCCGGAAAGTCGACGGTGGTGGCGGCACTGGCGGGTCTGATCGCCCTCGACCGAGGTCGGATCGTGGTCGGTTCCGCTGTCCTCGACGACCCCGAACAGGGGGTATTCGTGCCGCCGGAGCATCGATCGATCGGAGTGGTGTTCCAGGACTATCTGCTGTTCCCCCACCTCGACGTGCTGGACAACATCGGCTTCGGCTTGCGCAGCCGGGGCGCCGGCCGCGACGAGTCCCGTGCTCGCGCCGCGGTCTGGGTCGAGACGATGGGTCTCCGGGGTTTGGGCCATGCACGGCCGGCCCAACTCTCCGGTGGCCAGGCACAGCGTGTGGCGCTGGCCAGGGCGCTGGTGACCGGCCCCGAGTTGCTCCTTCTCGACGAACCTCTGTCGGCGCTCGATGTCACCACCAGAACGCGGCTGCGCAGGGCCCTCGCCGATCATCTGGCCGCCTTTGCAGGTCCCCGCCTCCTCATCACCCACGACCCCGACGAGGCGTTCCTCCTCGCCGACGAGGTCCATGTGATCGAGGGCGGCCGGATCAGCCAGGTGGGGACCGCCGACGACATCAGGCTTCGCCCCCGGACTCCATATGTCGCCGACCTCGCCGGCTCCAACCTCTTCGTGGGGACGGCGGCCAACGGCACCGTGACCATCGGCGGGCACCGGCTTCAGGTCCCGGAGCGAGACCTCTCCGGTGAGGTGACCGTCACCATCCGACCGTCGTCGGTGTCGCTGTACCCGGCGCTCCCCGAGGGAAGCCCCCGGAACACATGGGAGACCACCATCGAGGAGGTGGAGCTCCTCGGGGAGAGGGCTCGCATCGGCACCGGAGACCCGCTCCGGCTCACAGCCGAAGTCACTCGATTGGCAGCCGATCAGCTCGGGCTGAGAGAAGGTACGAAGATCTGGGTATCGATCAAGGCGACCGAGATCACCACCATCGCGAGCGAATCGGAGGAGAGCCCATGACCACCATCTCACTGGCGCCCATCGGTGTCATTCACACCGGCCATCTCGACCCTGCTCAGACCCCGGTCCACACCCGGCTCAACTGGGGAGAAGCGGGGGAAGCGAGACTGGAGCCGGAGTTCGCGCCGGCCTTGGACGGTCTGGCCGAGTTCACCCATCTCTGGCTCCTCACCTGGCTCGCCGGGCCCGGCCAACCGCTCGGAGCCGACGTCGAGATGACGCCTGTCCCGTTCCTGCTGCGCCCGACCGGTGAGACCAAGGGCGTCCTCGCCTCGAGGTCCCCACTCCGCCCCAACCCGATCGGGCTTCATCTGGTTCGGGTGTCCCGCGTCACCCTCACCCCGCCGGTGGTCCACTTCCTGGGCGTCGACATGGTGGACGGGACGCCCCTGCTCGACATCAAGCCCTGGGTGGGTGGGTTCGACAGTCCCGCCGAGCCCGACGCCGGGTCCGGGTGGTACGAACGCGTCGGGTTCGAGCAGAAGACTCCCGCGGGGCTCGCCGATCAGTCGAACGAGACCGGCGGCACCGCCACGTAGTCGCGGTCGATCTCCTCCACCGTGCGGCACCCGATTAGGGCCATGGTCCGCCGCATGTCGGTGGCGAGGAGATCGAGCACGTGGTCCACTCCGGCCTCCCCGGCCGCCCCGAGCCCGTACAAGTAGGCCCTGCCGGCCATGCAGGCCTTGGCCCCCAACGCCAGTGCTTTCACCACGTCACTTCCCCGGCGCACCCCGCCGTCGCAGATGATCTCGACCCGGTCGCCCACTGCTTCGGCGGCACCGGGGAGGAGGCTGAGCGGCGTCGGCGCCTGGTCGAGCTGGCGCCCCCCGTGATTGGAGATGGCGATCGCCTCGATCCCCTCGGCGGCTGCGATCCCGGCGTCCTCCAGGGTCTGTATCCCCTTGAGCACGATCGGCCCGTCCCATCGGGAGCGAAACCACTCCACGTCCCTCCACGACAGCCCGGGATCGAACTGGCTGGCCACGTACTCGGACAAGGAGACCGCGTGTGAGCCGTCGCCAACCTCCCGGCCCGCCACGTTGGCGAACACGATCGGCTCCGAGGTGAGGAACCGCCAGGTCCAGGCGGGGTGGACGATCCCGTCGACGATCGTGGAGGGCCCGAGCTTGGGGGGAAGGGTGAAGCCTCGGCGCACATCTCGTTCCCGTTTTCCCAGGACCGCGGTGTCGACGGTCAGGCACAGTGCCTCGTAGCCCGCGTCCCCGGCCCTCTGCACCATCTCCGACACCAGGCCCCGGTCCCGCCACGCATAGACCTGGAACCACAGCCTCCCCGAGGTGACAGCGGCGACCTCCTCGATCGACCTGGTGCCGAGTGTGGAGAGCGCATACGGGATCCCGGCCCGTTCCGCGGCCCTGGCTACCGCCAGCTCCCCGGCAGGGTCGGCGATCCTGGTGAATCCGGTCGGCGCCAGGACGAGCGGGAACCGCAATGGCTTGCCGAGCAGGGTGGATGTGGTGTCTACATCTCCGACATCTCGAAGCACCCGGGGGCGAAACCGGACCCTGCCGAATGCCGCGACGTTCTCAGCGAGCGTCATCTCGTCCTCGGCCCCGCCGTCGATGTAGTCGAACACCCCGCGGGGGAGGCGTCTGCGGGCGATCCGGCGCAGGTCGGCCACCGACACTCCCTTCCGGATGCGTCTTCTTGTCGGGCTCAACTCGAGGCGGCGAAAGCGCAGCAATGGAAGCGATCCGAGTCGCGACCTGTCCTTGGAACCGGATGGCATCGGGTGGCACGCTATCGGTGGCGACGGCGAGAGGTCAACGCCCGGTTCCTGCGCCGTCTCGATCTGGCGGTCGGGCGAGATGTCTGCCGTCCCCGATGCCAACCTTCGGTCCACTGAGTGACCTTTGGCCCTGCCCGGAGGCGGGCTGGAGACGTCATATTGGGAGGATGAACCTCCCCACCGAGTCCCTGGTCAACGCCAACGGGAGACGCCGCGCACTGCACCAGGCGATGACCGACCTGGAAATGGCCGTCGCCGGACCGGCCGCGGCCCCGAACTGGCTAGACGGCGTGCGCGGTGGCCTGCGGTCGGTGAGATCGGCCCTGGAATCCCACATCGTCGAGGTGGAGGGGCCGAGCGGGCTTCTCGCCGACATCGTGGCCCATGCGCCCCGCCTCCAGGCTGCCACCGACGAGTTGGCCGACGACCATCGATCCCTGGTCGAGATGTTGGGGCGTGCCGACCGAGACGTCGCCGACGCAGAAGCCGATGGAGCCTCGGGCCGGGCCGGCGTCCGACGCCGGGTGATCGCCCTGCTGGGACGGCTAGCCGTCCACCGGCAGAGCGGGGCCGACCTCGTCTACGACGCCTACAACGTCGACATCGCCGCCTCCGACTGAGCCCCACTCGGTGGACCCGAGCAGGTCGGCGAAGGTCGTGGCATAGGGGTCCGTTGGTCCCTTCGCCGGGACCGATCTCATCGCGGCTGCCAGCTCGTCACCCGCCTGCGAGATCCGATCCGAGAGACGCCGGGTCGAGATGTCGCCCCCCGGTCCCCAGTCCTCGGAGGCCGCGAACACCGAGGTCGGCATCACGATCGCCTTGAGGTAGACGAAAAGGGGCCGCATGGCGTGCTCCAGGGCGAGCGAGTGCCGGGCAGTGCCGGCGGTGGCTGCGATCAGGACCGGCTTGCCCCGCAGCGCATCCGGATCCAGAGCGTCGAAGAACATCTTGAACAGACCGCTGTAGGAGGCATTGAATATCGGGCTCACCACGATCAGCCCGTCGGCCGCCGCCACCCTCTCCATGGCCTCGCCCAATGCCGGGCCGAGCAGACCGCTCAGATGATGAGACAGCTCCGTGGCGAGAGCCCGCAACTCCACTACCTCGGCTCGGGTCTCCAATCCGGCCGCTCGAAGTGATCGGGTGGTCGCCGACGTCAGGCTGTCGGCTAGCAGCCGGGTCGAAGAAGGGTTGCCCAGGCCGGCGGAGATGACGATCAGTGAGCGCTCCTCCATCAGGGCTCCGACACGGTCGTGGCCAGCTCGGCGGCGTCTGCGGCCGCCGCCACCCGGCCGGCATGGGTCGGTCCCTCGGGGACATGGGCCGGTCTCATCGACTCGAACTCCCGCCGCAGCACCGGGACCACCTCGGCGCCGAGGATCTCCATCTGCTCCAGGACGATGGGAAGGGGCAGGCCTGCGTGGTCCATGAGGAAGAGTTGCCGCTGGTAGTCACCGAAGTGCTCTCTGAACTCCAGCGTCCTCTCGATCACTTGCTGCGGGCTGCCGACGGTGAGCGGTGTCTGCTCGGTGAACTCCTCCAACGACGGTCCGTAGCCGTAGACGGGTGCGTGGTCGAAGTAGGGCCGGAACTCACGAACCGCGTCCTGGGAATTGGGCCGCATGAACACCTGACCGCCGAGGCCGACGATCGCCTGGTCGGCGCGCCCATGCCCGTAGTGCTCGAATCTCGCCCGATAGTGGCCGATGAGCCGGATGTAGTGCTCCTTGGGCCAGAAGAT
>LLBY010005637.1_pt1 | contig 12405 bp, 12 predicted proteins | sample 1489401 | NCBI WGS metagenome assembly LLBY01 (sample SAMN04092656, study PRJNA295927) | soil metagenome | biome: Soil prokaryotic community; feature: Bulk soil; isolation source: soil from tomato rhizosphere | host: tomato cultivar Hawaii 7996 | place: South Korea | collected 2011-11-01 | reverse complement strand
CCCTAGGATCAATAATTTTCTCAAATCGTATCCTTTTGATACTATTTCTCTCCATAAAACAGACCAGACACGGGGAAAACGAGTTCCATCTTGTATCTGGTCGTTCAGACACGGCCTTCAAGATTTGGAGACTGAAATATCCCTTGCGAAGTTACTCGCCGTAGCCGGTCCCTAGGATATAGTTTTCCAATTCGACGATGGTGCCCTGCTTCTGCTCGAGTAGCGATTCGGCGAGACGACGAATCGAGACGATCCCGACCACGCGTTCCTTTTCCACAATAGGCAAATGTCGCACATGATACTTACCCATCAATTCCACGCATTCATCCAGTGTGGTTTCCGGCTTAATCAAAACCATTTGCTCCGTCATTACATCTGCGACGATCGTCTCTTTTGCAACTCTGCCTTTGACCTCGCCTTCGCGGGCATAATCACGCTCGGTAAAGATGCCAACGATCTTTTCGTTTTCGGTTACCAGAACAGCTCCTGTATTCCCCTCGCACATCACTTGCAGGGCTTCAAAAACAGTCGCTGTCGCGGACACGGTATAAATCTTGGCCTCTGCCTTTTCATCGATGATCTTCTGAACGGTTGTCATGATAAAACTCCTTTGGTTGAAAAACTCTAGTCACGTTTCAGGGTTCTGACAAGCGCACCGTCCGGACCCAGGATGTCGAGCTGAATGGGCATCTGACCGACCGCGTGCGTCGAGCACGAAAGGCACGGATCATAGGCGCGGATGGCTGCCTCAACCCGATTCAACATACCCTCCTGCACCTCGGGCCCTTTGACATATGTCTTGGCAACGCTGTCCACGGCGTTGGTCATCGCCCAGTTATTATGCCCGGTCGAGACGATCAGGTTAACCTTGAGCAGCTTTCCGTTTTCATCGGCGGTGTAATCATGGATCAGGGTACCGCGCGGCGCTTCGAGCACGCCCACGCCATGGCCCTTGTAATCCTTGCGGGTGTTGAGAATGTCAGTGCTCAGGATGTCAGGGTCTTCACATAGGACGCGGATTCGCTCAATCGCGTATAACACTTCGATTAAGCGGGCATAGTGATAATACAGGGTGTTTTCCACTGGCTTGCCATTATTCTGGCTCTTGAAGATCTTGAGCTCCTCGTTTGCCAGCGGGGTGTTGATCTTCTCGGCAAGGTTCAAGCGACCCAGCGGACCGACGCGATAAACACCATCCGGATAACCAAGCTTCTTATAGTAGGGGAACTTCAGATAAGACCAGGGTTCCACGTGTTCGCTGATATAGTCGAGATAATCCGCAACGGGGAAGCGCTCTAACGCAGTGCCATCGCGGCTGATCAGGCGAATATCGCCGTCATACAGCTCGAGCGCGTTGTCGGGTGTTGTCAGGCCCAAATATCCGGTGGGGAATACGGCGAACTTGTTGATGTCCTCCATGTTCTTTTCCGCCCAGTCCTTCATGATCTGCAGGCCGGTCTGCGTGGTCGCGATCACCGAGTCGATCTCAGCCAGGATCGCGTCGCGGTCCTGAATGTTGAGCGCTTTGTTGACTCCACCCGGTACCGCAAACACGGGATGGATCTTCCGCCCGGCCAGGATCTTGATGATGTTCTGACCAAATTTCCGCAGTTGGACAGCTTTTACCGTCAATTCGGGGTTCGCGCCGATCAAGCCGACAACGTTGCGCATCTCAGGGTTCGTGTCGAAGCCGAGCAATAAGTCGGGGCCGGCAAGCTCGAAGAAGTGCATGCCGTGGCTCTGGACCACCTGTCCCATGTGCATCAGCTCGCGCAGCAGGCTGGCAGGGCGGGGAGGAGTCTGACCGGTAAGCGCGTCACCAGCCTTCGCGGATGCCAGGTGATGGCTGACGGGGCAGATCCCACAAATGCGCGGCGTGATCTGCGGCATTTCAAAATACAGGCGTCCTTCGCAGAATTTTTCGAACCCGCGGAACTCGTTGACGTGCATGTAGGCGCGCGCGACGCTGCCATCTTCCAGCATGTGGATAGTCACTTTGGCATGACCTTCGATACGGGTAACAGGTTCAATCGTGATTTTTTGTGTCATGAGTTTCTCCAGATGTGCCGCGGCATTTAGTGCCAGTGCAGGTATTCGTCCTTCACTTCGGGTTTGCGTCCTTGCGCAAGCTCAGAGAGGACGTAAAAGATAGTGTCGGGGTCGGGTGGGCAGCCGGGGACATTGATGTCAACCGGTACCACTTCCTGCAGGGCGCGTGCTTTGGTCATGGTGGCGAGTTCCGGGTCATCAGGAATCTGGCTGCCAGGCTCATTGCTTTCGGCTTCCACGTAGGCGCGCCGCAGCGCCGCTTCCACGCCGCAGAGGTTTCGCATGGCCGGCACGCCGCCGAAGACCGCGCAGTCGCCCAGGGCGACGAGGATCTTGGAACGCTGGCGCATCTTGTGCGCCACTTCCTCGTTGGCGCTGTTGTTGACGCCGCCCTCGAGGATGCCCACATCCACACCGCTTTCATCGGGTTCCTTCAGATCGGTAATGGGTGTCGCACGCAGTTCGGCGAGCTCGACGATCTTCAGGATGCGCTCGTCCATATCGAGCAGGGACATATGGCAGCCTGCGCAGCCACAGATCCAATCGGAAGCAATTTTTGGTTTGTTCATACGTTCCTCAATCCATCAAAGCGACACTAGATTTGCGTTCTAAAATCGCCTGTTGCCAGTTTGATTCAAGTGACATGTTCATGCGCGTCGCCAGTTCGTGCAATACCGTCAAACTGTCATGGACGTTTTCTGGAGCGGCGAGAACTCTCTCTGCCTTTTGAATGCGTCCATCCAGGTTGATATAGTGACCTTCAAGCTCCGTCCAAGTACTGACCGGCAGGACAACATCCGCCTGTTCTGTTAGTTTGGATTCGTAGCTGGCTTGTACGGCCAGATAAGGAGCCCTGGAGAGGCGCTCCACGAGCGACTGAGAAACACGATCATCGCCGAGCGCCACATAGACGGCTTTCTGTCCGTTCAGCTTGAAGGCCTGCTCCAGACCGAGCAGGGCAGCGGTGAGGCTGTTGGGCTGTCCCTTGACGGAGAGCAATCCTGCGCGTTCCTGATCCACGGCGCCGGTGAGAACGGCCAAGTTGTAAAGTTCCTCGACCAAGCATTCATCGCGTTGCACAGTGATCCCGTTTCCATACAGAATGACCGGCGTAATGGCATTCGCCAGGACGCGTGCCGCCTGGGTAAGCTGCTCCAGTGTAAGTCCCGTTTCGCGGATGGCTTCATCGAGCAGCGCTTCCGGCGTGGGGATCGCTAGAGGTGAGCGCCCAAGCCCTTCTTTGACGATGATCGCCTGAAGCCCATGAATGAGCGCCAGATCAGAGCCGGGCTTATTCTTGAGGCTGACGTTCGCAATGTCGTCCAGCTCGTTCTTCTCAGGGTCGATATTGATCAGGCGCGTGCCCTTTGGCAGATTGCGCTTGAACAGAAAGCCGGCCACCATATGTGTTCGTCCAATATCGGTGCCGATGCACAGGACGGTGTCGGCGGTCTTGAGCACATCCAGCTTGCCTTCGAAGGCCCCTTGTTTCTGCGCGAATTGCATCACGCTGGCTGTAGATACACCTTCTTCGATGCTGGTCACGACTTCATTGCCGGCGAACAGCTCTTTGAACGCAGTCAGGGTTTCGGCAGGCAAACGAGTGGATATGATCGCGGCGATGCCATCTTTGTCCGTGGTCAGCGGCTTGAGCTTATCTGCGACAACTTTCAATGCCTCATTCCAGGAGACGGGCTCGAGCTTGCCGTTCTTCTTGAGAAGCGGAGTTGTGATGCGCTTGCGGGCATCGGTGATTGGAGCATAACGGCCGAACTCGCACAGCGCGCCGCGGTTGACAGCACCTTCCCAGTCGCCTTCGATGCGGACGATGCGGTTATCCCGCACCATCAATGTGACCGAGCAGCCGACCGAACAGCCGCGGCAGATCGATTTGACCGGGGTCAAATCTTTATCGTGCACCTGGTAGGCGCTGGTCCGGTCGATGATCGCGCCGGTTGGGCAGACCTGAACGCAGCTTCCGCATTTGATGCAGGAGCTTTCCCCCAGAGGGACATCCGTATCCGCGACGATCATGCTCTTTGCGCCGCGTTCGGCGACAGATAAAGTGAAGTTGCCGGCCATCTCGGCGCAGGCACGTACGCAGCGGCGGCACAGAATGCAGCGGTTGTTGTCTAGCACAAAATAGGGGTGAGATGTATCCACCACGAAGTTGTTCCAACCGGGCTGAATGGGCCAGTGGGTCATTTCTTCGCCGTAGGCAGCATTCTGTAATTCGCAGTCGCCGCCGCTGACCTGGCAGAAGGGGCAGAAATGGTTGCGCTCGCTGAACAGCATCGAGAGGATGAACTTCCTCGATTTCTTGAGCGCTTCTGTTTCTGTATGGATCACCTGTCCCTGGCTCACCGGCAATGTACAGGATGCCATCGGGACGCGGACTCCCTGCACTTCCACGAGGCACAGGCGGCAGCCACCGTACGGGGTGAGCTCTTTGTGGTCGCACAGCCTGGGGATCTTGATTCCCGCCATTTCGGCGGCGCGTAAGACTGTTGTCCCTTCGGGAACTTCGATCTGTTTTCCGTTTATCGTGATCTGGACCATGCCTTCCTCTTTGTTTACACGTATTCCACTTCGGTGGTCATCGCACAGACACCTGCCGGACAACTGCCCAGGCGGATGTGCGCTTCGACTTCGGTTCTAAAATGTTTGAGCATATCGCGGATGGGCACAGAGGCAGTCTGACCCAGACCGCAGTTAGAGGCGCGCTCCATTTCTTGCGCCAACCCGATAATGACATCCAGGTCTTCGAGCCTGCCCTGTCCCTGCGAGATGCGGTCAACGATCTCGTAGGCGCGCTGTGTGCCAACGCGGCAGGGCGTGCATTTTCCGCATGACTCAAAGCGGAAGAATTGCAGCAGCACCTTGACCAGGTCAACGATGCAGGTATTCTGGTCGCAGATTAATAACGCGCCCGAGCCCAGTGAGACTCCCCCTTTGCGGAAGGACTCGAAGTCCATCGGCGTATCCGCAAGGCTGGCGGGGATGATCGATCCGCTCGAACCGCCCGTCTGCGCCATGCGTAAGATGCTGCCGGGCTTCATTCCCTTGCCGTAAATGTTGATCACCTCACGCAGGGTGATGCCCATCGGCACTTCTATCACGCCGCTGAAATTGACGTTGCCCAGGATCGTGTACACCTTCGTGCCCGGGCTGGAGGGTGTGCCGAACGAGCGATACCACTCCGCGCCGTGGCGAATGATTGCCGGGATGTTCGCCAGCGTCTCCACGTTGTTGACCAATGTGGGCCTGTTCCACAAGCCGTGGGTGACGGGGTAAGGCGGACGTGAGCGCGGTTCGCCGCGCTTGCCCTCGATCGATTCGATCAGTGCTGTTTCTTCTCCACAGACATACGAGCCTGCACCCGTGTGAAGGTGAATACGGAAGTTGAAACCCGTTTCGAATATGTTATTTCCAAGGAACCCGAATTCCTCCGCCTGCTCGATGGCGCGCTGCAAGCGGCGGTAGGCGAGACCATATTCGCCGCGGATGTAGATAAAGCCTTCATCCGCGCCGACCGCATATGCCGCAATTGCCATCGCTTCCAGAATCGTGTGCGGATCGCCTTCCAGGACGATGCGGTCCTTGAAGGTACCAGGCTCGCTTTCGTCCGCGTTGCAGATGACATATTTCTTCTCGCCCTTTGCCATGCGGACGAATTTCCACTTGCGCCCGGTGGGGAAGCCTGCGCCGCCGCGCCCCTGTAAGCCAGAATTCTCGACCGTCTCGATCACCTGCTCCGGGGTCATTTCGGTCAGCGCTTTGCCGAGAGCCTGATAACCATTCTCGGCGATGAACTCTTCGATATTCTCCGGGTCAATGCGACCGGATCGCTCCAACACGATGCGCTGCTCGGCAGGGTTATAACCTTTGCGGGCGCGCAGCCAGCCGATGTTGCCGCTCAACTGCTTGGGTGGGGCGACCAGGTCAGTGGCGATGCGTCCCTTGTAAAGATGTTCGTCTACAAGGAAGCGGGCGTCTTCTGCTTTTACCGGTCCATAGACCGTCGCTTCGGGATAGACTACGACCAGCGGCAGGATATTCGATGCGCTTACAGTTGAAAGCGTGGAGATTTCCACTTCGTCCTGCAGTTCGAAGGCAGCCAGTGCTTCTGTGAGATTCTGGATCAAGTCATCCGCGCCGAGGCGAACGCTCTCGGGGTCATTGGAAACCAGGACCATGGCACGTTTCGTTTGCATCGTCAGCTCCTATTCATACCGCGCGAGAATGTTATCGAGCTGACTCGGACTGACATTCCCGTAGAGATCATCGTCGATCACCACGACCGGACCCACGCTGCAAAGCCCTAAACAGGAGGTCGTAACAAGCGTCCATTTTTTGTCGGGTGTTGTCTGGCCGTTCTTCAAGTTCAGCGTTTCGCGCAGCGTATCCCACACCGCTTTCCCGCCGACAACATGACAGGGAGCGTTCTCACAAAACTTGATCACATGACGCCCTCTTGGCTTCGTGGATAGCATGTCGTAAAAACTGGCAAGCCCAAACAACTGGCCTTTTGAGACGTTCACCTGTTCGTCGGATGTCTGCAATTGCTTGCGGACTTCCTGAAAAGCTTCGGCGGGGATGTAGCCCAGCTCGCGGTTGATCTCGCTCAGAATGGGGATCAATGCGTCTCTTTGAGCTCCATGCTTTTCGATCGCTTCTTGAACGATGACCGAGACATCACGTTCGATTGTTGGTGCAACCATCAGACCTCCGTGAAAATTGATTTCTTAGTTCTGAATGATATTTTCCTTCAGGGGCTGTCCGTTCTGGATATGCTGCTTCATGATCCTCTGGGCCACCTGCGCATCGACTTTGCCGTACATCACCTTCGGTTGATCACCAAGTACCACCTGAAGGATTGGTTCCTGTGCGCACAGCCCGAGGCACCCGGTCTGGGTCACAGTAACGCCGCTGACCTTCTCGGTCTCGATGAAATGCAAGACGCTCTCCAGCGTGTGGCGCGCGCCGGCGGCGAGTCCGCAGCTTCCCATCGCAACCGTCACCTGGATGTTGCCGGGGGTGGCTTTCCTTTGTTTTTTCTGCAGCACTTCTTCGCGAACCTGCTTGAGTTCCTCAAGAGATCTGATTGCAGGCATTATTTCTCCTTTGTTATGCAGTTACCGCTTGCAGCGCCAGGGAACCGATACCTTCTTCGAATGCCCAGCGCAGAAGTGTCCGGTCAATAATTGCTTTTGTTTCACAATGCAGCGGATAATTCGAGGTCCCTTCTTTCGAGCCAGGCATAATTCGGACACCTTTGACACTAATTGTGATTATTTTCACAAACAGTTTAATCCTTTCAAGGCAAAACGTCAATCGATGAATGTCATATAAAAACAGGTACATTATGAAATTATGGCCGCGCTTCGATGCAAACGCCCCTTGCGATATTAAACGGCGTGAACTTTCGAGGGCGAGCACATTCTATTTCTCCGAGATCAGCCTCAGAGTAGGAAAGAGCTGCAGGAGGTCTGCTCCCCTCATAAATCCTGCTCTGATTAATTGGCAAAGATCTTCTTTTGCATTTATCGAGTTAAATTACACAAATAGCACATTAAAAAAGAGCCGCCCCGAAAGGGCGGCTTGGAGAATAACATTACATGATGGAGTCGCTTTGTCCCTCATCGCCAGGTAGGGCGGGTCAGTGCGATGTGCTGTGTTGTATCTTGTTGTACCGGATGTGAGAGCGATATTCCGCAGTGAGCTGTGAGGTTTTATGTTGTTTCAGTCTCGCCGCTACTGTCTCCTCTTAATATGGAGCCTGTTTTCTTTTGTTAGCTGCAATGGCCATGATTTCGGACGATATTTGTCATACTTAGAAGAAAGATCTATAGGCCCACTCGTTGCGCGTTGGAATACACATTGAATCGATCCCGCCGCGCATAACCGATCAGTGTAATTCCATATCGTTCCGCCATCTCGATCGAAAGGGAACTGGGTGAGGTTCGGGAAATCAAGATGGGGGCTTTCAGGCGGGCAGCTTTTTGCAGCATCTCGGAGCTGATTCGGCCGGTGGTAATTAAGATTCTCGTCTCAGGCCAATTGTTATTCATCAGGCAAAGGCCCGCGATCTTATCCAGGGTGTTGTGCCGGCCGATATCCTCGGCGGCAACGATCATCTTTTTACCATCGCTCAATACGGATGTGTGGACCCCGCCCGTTTCGCGGTATAGCGTTTGCGAATCAATTAACATCTCGACTATCTGCCCAATCGCCTCTGGCGGGACCCTCGGCTGGTCGCCGTCAAAGGAAACGTCGACTCGGGCCAGCGCGTCCACAGCGGTGACGCCGCCCGTGCAGCCGGACGTTCGCCGCCAGGATTGAGGCTGTTCCACGCTATGGTTCAGCCACACATCCACGTTGTCGCCGTGTTCGCAGACGCGCACATCCTCCACTTCGTCCATCGATTCGAGAATGCCTTCGTTATAGAGAAACCCGACCGCCATCGCCTCCAGGTTGACGGGAGTGCACATGAAGGTCAGCCAGACTTGCGCATTGACAGTTAGCGAGACCGGCGTCTCGACAATGGTCTCCGCGTCGAAGGGCTTCCACTTTCGGAACTCATATCGCTCATAATGGATCGCTTTTTGAGGGGCAATCATACGGACTCCTACCTGTAAACTCTCTATTATTGCGAGCCTTTGGGCGCTGAACGCGTAGCCTTCAAGGCATGGCGAAGCAATCTCCTCGTAGTGATGGTGAGATTGCTTCGGTCGTGGATCGCTTTGCGCCACTCCCTCGCCATGACATCCATACTTATATCTTATCCCAATTTTCGGGCAGTGTGGGCGGTGACCAAGTGGGGTCCGGCTGCCAGTCCAGCCAGGAGCCGTCGAATGGGTACTTGCGTTTTTCAAGCTTATCAAGCACTTCTGTTTTTGCCATTTCGACTCCTTCCACCCATTCTGGCAAAATAATGCCTGTCTCAATTCCCTTTTCATAATCATGCACATCTTTCCACGCGAAGGAAAGGTCAGGACCTACATCTAGATCCAGTTCAAGGTCCAACGTATCGATGCTGTAACGGCTTCTCTTGAAGGGGAGTTGAAAGTTTATGTAATAGCCCAGGAACGTATTGCTTTCATGATTCCAGAAAAATATTGTGGCGTAATACTTTTCAGGTTCCAGGAGGAATAACAGGCGATTGGTGTGCCAGGGGAAGTTTTCCAGTACCCAATCCTCGTCTTGAAAATCCCAACGCCGCCTGCCATTTTCTTTTTTCTGGACATAATCTTGCTCGGCCCTTCCCTCCGCCCCCGGCAGACGAGCCAATGCCGTTTCGTCAGGAGAATCTTTCACAACGATGGCAGTTTGCGCATACCATACGCGGTCCCGGTAAATCCCCCTCCACATAATGCGATTGCCAGGTTTCCATAAATTCGTCATAGATTTTACAATTTTCAATATTTAGTTTTCACCAGTGATACAGCTCTTAATATCTATCCATTCGGGATTCATGTCCGACATGAATTCCTGGTCGACTTTGTATAGGTTCATCCGAAGTCTTAGATTCCGGTAAGCTTCCCTGAAGTCTGGTGGATCGCCCTCATACAGATAAGGCTGAAAGTTCGTGGGATGCAATTCACTTAATAGAATCTGCCCCCTCACCTGCGGAATTCGTTCCGGTGGCGCCACATAGAACTTCGTGTTTTCGCTGATGTATCCATTGTATTGGCAGATCACGGGCGCTCCATACGCCAGGCGCTTGGATGAAAATTCGAAGTCCGGAAATCGGACCTGGGCTTCTGCTGCGAAATCCCGCGGGAAGCCAATCCTATACGCTTGCGTGAAATTCCAGGCTGCCTGAAGCAAGACGATGGCAACAATGAAATGCGTGATTGAGCGAGCGTATGTTGTTCGATTTTCTAGTTGAATGAGTCCCTGGGCAGCCAGCAGCACGATGAATGGCATGAGCTGCCGCGCCAACCGTGCATAGACGACAAAGTAGTGAAGCCCAGACGGGATGACCAGGCAGAGGTAAATGAATAGAAAACCTGCCACCCAAATTTTCGTGTCTGATCTGTTTTTGAATTGACTGACGACCGCAAGGACGGAGAGGACTCCGATGATCAGGATGATCGTATATTCCGTGTACCAGAAATATTCGAAAGGCAGGCTCCAGCCTTCCTGAAAACTGCCCTGGGTGATCGAGGTGGCGAAGAGACGATATGCTGAGATCAGATCTGTCCCTGATAGGAGCATCGCCCCAATCAACACTACAAGGGGCGTGATAAAACCGACAACAGTAAAAATGGCTTTCTGCAGAAGCCTTTCAATCGCGTCAAGGCGCCTCAGGATGTTTGCCAGCATAGCAAAGCCAGCCAGCGGCCAGTAGCCGTTATAGGTAATAAAACAGAGGAAGCTCAAGCCGCCGCAGGCCAGTGAGACTCGCGCCGTTTGATTTCGCTTGAGTGCCATATACAAAGCCACGAGCCCGAAGGACATCGCCAGGTCATAGGGAATTAAATGTCTGGAATAATACAGAAGCGAGAGACACGATGCGGCCAAGAATAGCGCATAAATCGACTCGTTGGAGGAAGTTTGGAAGCGCCGGGATAACAAGTAGATCAGATAGAGGTTCAGAACTGAGAAGAAGCTAAAGAACATTGCCGGCAACACCAGGCTTGGTCCAATAATGTGTTCTGTCAGAGCGGGAATGAGTCCCACCACTTTGAATCCGAGATGTTCCGGTGAAATCGTAAACTGCCGAAGTGCCTCTCCATGCTGGCCCTGCCACAGCAAGCGGGCAGCCTCCAGGGAAACTTCATAACGCGTTTCATCGGAATTAAAGTATTGCCCTCCGCGAAGAATGAGTATCCAACGCAGAATAAGAGAGAGGGTAAGAATACCGATAACCGACCAGTGAGTTGTGAAGGGAGACGTCTGCGGACATTTTATTTCCATGGAAATTACGCCGTTACGGAGCTTTCCCCTTTTCTGAATTTCTGTGAACCTTATAAAATACAGCCGGGTCGGTGAGGAACGCGCCGCGGCAGGAATCGGTGCAAAGATAGACCGTCCGGCCCCGATATTCGACGCGCGGAAAATAGGCCGGATCGGCATCTCGGAAGATCCGTCCGCAGAGGGCGACGAAGCGGGGATGGTTTTTGTCTTTTCGAGAAGACTCTTCCATCGGATTATTGAATTTCTGCGATGAAAACCTCGAAAGGACTGATTGTCAGTCCAAACGGCGGTTTGGCCGTTTTCAATCGCTCTGCGCTGGAGAACAGGATTTGAAGCTGATGCCCTTTAATGTCTCGTGTGCGCGAGAAATTAAGCTCGAGTTTATTCTCCGAAAAGCTCAGGATGACAAGCACAGTTTGTTCGTCCGATTTGCGCAGGAAGGCAAAATAATCTTTCGCCGTCTTATCGAGGGGGATGTATTCACCAGCGATCAATGCAGGAGAATGCTTACGAACGTGTAAGAGCTGTTTATAGTAATTGACCAGGGATGCCGGATTATGCTGCTGGTCTCGGACGTTTATACCGTTTCTGTAATTGGGGTTTACAGGCAGCCAGGTCTCCACATTAGCAGGCGAGAAGCCTGCATTCGGATGGTGGGACCACTGCATCGGTGTACGGTTCTTATCACGGCTCATTCCCCCGGCGCGCCGGGCAGCCTCCGCCGGATCGACTTTAAGCTCACTGACCAGCCTGTCGTAATACCAGGTCGCCATCGTATCGCGCAGTTTGGCGGGGTCAGCGATGATGAGGTCGGTCATGCCGATCTCTTCACCGTTGTAAAGGAAGGGTGTGCCCTTCAGGGTCAGCACCAGCGCCGCGTGAAGGCGCGCCAGCTCGGCGTCATGCAGGCGGTCACCGTAGCGGGTGTGGATGCGAGACGAGTCGTGGTTGCCGAGAGTATTGCAGGGCCAGCCTTTAACGGGAAGCGCCTCCAGCTGAGATAAACGCTCCGTTTGATTAGCGCGGATATGGCTAGGCGTGATTCGATCCGCCCGCATGAGCGGGAAGTTGAACACCAGGTGCAGCTCATCGTCCCCATTTCCCAGGTACCGGATGTCGTCATCTTCGCCGACCAGCATTCGGTCACCGTCAAACTCGTCCACCACAGCGCGCAGCTCCTTCATCAGCTCATGCAGGCCGGGCTGCCCCAGTTGATTCTTGAACATATCGTGCCAGTCTTTCCAGACCTTTTTTCTTTCCGCTCGCGTCTTTGCCAGCTCGGAGGCGTGACGGAGTCCGGCCAGGTCCAGGGGAACGTTGTGCGGCGTGAGCTTCGGGTCTTCGTAAATCGTGGCGATGGCGTCGAGACGGTAGCCGTCCACGCCAAGCTCGAGCCAGAAGCGGGCAGCATCCCACATAGCTTTCCTGACCTCG
>LLBY010004091.1_pt3 | contig 12411 bp, 19 predicted proteins | sample 1489401 | NCBI WGS metagenome assembly LLBY01 (sample SAMN04092656, study PRJNA295927) | soil metagenome | biome: Soil prokaryotic community; feature: Bulk soil; isolation source: soil from tomato rhizosphere | host: tomato cultivar Hawaii 7996 | place: South Korea | collected 2011-11-01 | reverse complement strand
TGGGAAGTCCACCTACCCGGACGTGGCGCTGCAAATGAGCGCGTACGCACACGCTGACAAGGTGATCGCGCCCGACGGCAGCGAAGCGCCTATGCCTGCCTTCGATGGCGCCTGCGTCCTGCACATCACTGCGGATGAGTGGGAGTTCCTGCCAGTCCGCATCGACCGCGCTGACGTTTACGCGCAATTCCTTCACCTGCGAAGCACGTTCGATTGGGACCGGACTACGTCCAAAACCGTGCTCGGGGACGCTATCGCTGCCATAGGCACGAAGCGCATGGTGACCGGCACCGAACGGCGGGCGCGATGACACGGCCGACAGACGACAAGGTATGCAGTCTGTGTCAACGCATCCTCCGCTGGCATCACTGGCCGGACGGGGGCGGGTACCTGCATATACGCCGAAGCGGACAGTTCTACATTACGGGGCATACGCCGATGCCTGCCCCAGAAAAAAGAGGCGTAGCCCATGGCGCGGAAGATGAGCAAGGCTCCGACACACGCATGGCGCGCTGTTGTCGTGACCAGGTTCCAGGACGGCACGGAGCACACGGAGTACATGGGCCCCTACTGGCGTAAGCAGGATGCCACGGGCCGGGTCGCTATAGGGACCTACCGCCCTATCTGGTCCACGCAGTTCGTTAACGGATGGGTCGAGTCAGCCCCGCTGGGCGAATGGAAGGAGGTGATATAGCCGTTGCCCAATTGCCTGTGTGACCCACAGCGAAGCGGACTGTGTCCCGTCTGCGCCGGTAAGGGCTAGCGCCTGGCCCCTCGTTCCTGCCTTCGGCACCGGAGCGGGGGGCTTTCGCATGCGCGCTGATGCGCGGGAAGTCCTTGCGCTCTAGGCCTTGTAGAGGGACGGACGGGAAGCCGGAAGCGCACCGCGCAGCACCCTTCCCGTTCGTCGCTCCTCAAACTCACAGAGGAGAGGACCAGCATGGCACTTCGCATTTTCGACACGGACCCTGAGGCCAGGCCTAAGCCCCGGACGACGTCCTACGACAACGACTACGCCTTCCAGTTCCGAAGCGGCATGCAGCGCAACCGCAAGCCGGTTTCTCTGGCCAACTGGCGCGTGCTGACTGGTGACCCGGCTGTAGCCACCGCTATCGCACAGCTCATGGGTGGTTTCCCTGACGAGTGGGACCCAACGAAGGAAATGAACCTCCAGGTTCTGACGGACTCTCCCAGCGTGGAAATCGTCATCGATGGACCTGACGCCATTGAGGACAAGCTCATCCAGTGGTCAGCGCAGGGTCAGCCCATTCACGAGTGCGATGGTGAGTTCTTCCTGAGCCCCGCTGAGGACAAGGGGAACCCCTGCGGATGCCCGCGAACGCTCAAGCAGCGAAAGGACGCGGCGCGCAAGGGTCGGGGCCCGTCTCCGGCCATCAACGTGACCTTTCGTCTCGCCCACGATTATGACCTGGGGCGGGGCAAGCTGATCGCCACGGCTTGGAGCCTGGCGCAGGTCATCCACGAAGTGAAGAACGACCTTGCCGCTGTGGGTGAGCCCGCGCTGTGCCGTCTGGTCATCGAGCCGGTGGAATTCGAGATTGATGGCGAAACCATCCGCTACAAGAAGCCTGTCATCGAGGTGCTCGGTAGCTACGACGCGGCTATTGCCGAAGATCGCGACTGAGGCTGAGCTATGGCACTGAGCGAGACTCAGCGGGAAGGGTGGGTGGTCATCTTGCGAAGTGCCGAGGACGAAGCAATTCGTCAACCGCTTTGGAATTGGCCGCCCATCCTCGTTCCGCTGGTGCAGCACGAACGGCGTGTTCGCTTTGGCGTTCCGACCGACGATGATTTCGACCCCGAGTACCACTAGCGCTGACGCGCGAAAGGAATCCGCCCATGGCACTGTACGATGTTTCCCGCACCGATGTCGACAGCATCGAGCCCGGAGCATTTGTTTCCGCATTCGTAGTCGCCGGAGGAACTGCACAGGCGCGCGCAGCCGTTGAGCACTTTGAAGGTGTGACCCCGAAGAACCTTCGCGCACGACGCGTGGACCTCACGAGCGGGATTCGCCTGCTGTCCGTCTATTGGGATGAGCGAGAGGTTTCTCCGCAGTCCGACTGACCCTTTGCCCCGTGCCTGCGCTTCGGCGTAAGCCCGGGGCTTGAGGCAGTAAGAGAGAGAGGGGCGCCCCATGGCAGACTCCAGGAAGCATGTCGAGAAGGTCTACACGGAGACAGTCACACACACGCTGACGCTTTCAGCGGAAGAGGCAGAGACAGTCGCCGCTATCCTCGGGCGCGTAGCAGGGGACTCAGAGCATTCAGCGCGCAAGTACGTGGAATCCGTACGAAACGCGCTTGAGAGGTCAGGCGTCAGGTGGTTTGGACGCAGCATTGCCAACTCTATGTCGGGCGTAATCCGAGTCGATGGTGAGGCGTAGCCCATGGCTAAGCGTGGAACAGTCTGCGACTACGCGGGCGACGAACTGTACGCAGGTGACCTGGTGGCGTATGCCGCGCGGCAGGGTAACCGGGTCCGGATGACTGACGCAGTTGTCAAGCAGGTTACCGCTGAGATGGTAGGCGGCAGGCTCCGCCCCATGTTGCTGGTCATGCCAACGGGCGATGAGTCCGGCTTTGTGAAGCGTCGGAGCATGCGAGCCGAGTGGATTGAGGCGGATCACGTCCGCCTGGTGCTTCGAGGCGAGTAGGGCGTGGGGCCGGATGGGTGCGCCTGTCCGGCCTTCGCCCCACCTACGACTGTTAGCAGGTGCCGGGATGGAAAAGCGCATTGGAAAGCTTGCCGCACCAGCGATAGGCGACGTGCGAAGCATGGGGGAGGGTGACGTTATCTGGTTGGGCGCTGACGCGCGAGAGCGCAAGGATTGGGGCCGTTACCAAGAGGCAATGGCACAGGCTATTTCCCGTGGTGCTGACATTAGGTGGGTGCGCTGATGAGCGCTTCGCGCGAAGAAATCACAGATTATGTCCTGGGCACACTCGCCGATTGGCTGGTTGGCTACACGTTCCCGGAGGAGGGTCGTCAGCTGAGAATCAGGGTGGTTGGGTACGACGACGAATCGGTCACCATCAGCGCTGAGGCCATGGATACTTACCCCGTAGATAAGAGTCGGTTCCGGGTCGAAGTGCTGGTTACGGAGGTTGCGCAGCAATGAAGGTGTGTCGACTATGCGGGCGGGGAAAGCCCGCTGAACAGTTCCTCGCAGGCAAAGCCAAGAAGCAGTCCAGCGCATGCGCGACATGTCGCCGAAAGGCTGCGGCACGCCATAGGCGCAGCTACTATGCCTCGATGCCTCCGGACAAGCGCCATGAGCTAACCCACAAGCGCCGTGCAGAGGCCTACGGCGTGGCCCATGTGCCATACAGCCGGACAGACATCCTCGCCCGCTGGGGCTACGCCTGTTGCTACTGCGGGGATCACGCCACACATCTGGACCACGTCCACCCGCTGAGCAAGGGCGGAGCAGACGTGGGCCACAACATCGTACCGGCGTGCGCGCCCTGCAATCTATCCAAGGGTGCCAAGACGCTTGCGGAGTGGGCTGAGACCTTCGGGCCTATGCCCCCGCCCTTTTAGGAAGTCCTTGCGCTCTAGCGTCAGCGGAGAGAGGTGGCCCTATGAGGTTCACAGACATACTCGATCGCTTCGCAGACGTAAGCGAAGAGGCGGACGGGGGATATCTGGCGCTGTGTCCGGCGCACGATGACTCTCGTCCGTCGCTCCGCATCTGGCGCGGCGAAAACAACAAGGTTCGGCTGACTTGTCGGGCGGGATGCGCTACGCGCGACGTGATCAAGGCCGTAGATCTGCCCTGGTCTGCGCTGTTCGACGCGACGGGGGAGGGTGCGACCGTGCCGAAGGAAAAGCCCGCCATGGTGGCGCCTGGGCACATTGCTTCGTTGGCGCAGTACATTGACGCTACGGCGGAGCGACTAGGGGAGCAATCCGACGAAGCCCAGGATGCGCGCGCCTATGCATTCGGCAGGTTCGGCATCGATGCTGACACGGCCGATGAATTGATGCTTGGCCTTGACTTCTGTGACTCCAACAGCGTGTTCGCGTACCGGTCGCGTGCATTCACGAGCTACCCCCGGTTGACGGTCCCCCTGAACGACTTTGCGGGGCATCCGCGCGGGTTGCAGGGGCGTGATCTGTCCGGGAAGTGCCCCGGTCGCTGGCTGAGCCTGATGAACCCCAAGGGGCACCGCTGGAGTGCCTACGGCGTCTTTCGCGGGCAGGGCGGCTACGGGGCCACCCTGGTTACCGAAGGGCCCGGAGACGCGCTTACAGCCGTTGCCGTCGGCTATGACGCTGTAGCGGTACGTGGGGCAGCGCTGGCCGGTAGTTCTGAGCTTGTGGCGGAGTTGGCCGAAGGTCTAAAGGGCACTCAGGTCATTGCCTGTGGCGACAACGACGAAGCCGGATTGCGGTTCAACCAGGCGCTTGCCGAAGGGCTCAAGCCGTACGGGATCAAGGTCTATCAGCTTCGGATTCCGGATCACGGACCGAAGACGGACCTTAGTGACTGGCGCACGGCTGACCCGCTGGCGTTCCCGATTCAGCTTCACCGTGCGGTCAAGGCGGCTAAGCCCGTTAAGGCCAGCGTTGAGGCTGAGGCAGCGAGCGTTAGCGCTGAGCTGAGCGAAGCTACCGGCGCAGACATCGTGAGCGCTGACCAGGGGCACGAAGCTGCCCGCATCCTGGCGGGGCTCATGGACCGGTACGGGGACACAGACGCGATGAACGCTCATGCGCTTGTTGCGTGGACTGACGGGCGTATCAAGTACGCGCCTGGTCTGGGCTTCTACGTCTGGAATGGCCGTACCTGGGAGACCAGCGAAGTCAAGGTTCGTCAGGAGATTCACCGCATGGGGGCTGCCCTCATGCTGGCGGGCAAGGTCAAGGAAGCGCGGGGCTTCGCCATGACTACCCGCATCAACGACCTAATGACGGAACTGCGCAGCGTCCCTACGGTCTACGTCAAGGCGTCTGAGTTCGACAATCGCCCTGAGCTGTTGTCGTTCCGTAACGGCACCGTTGATCTACGATCCGGGCAGCTTCGTCCGCATGCGCAAGCAGACATGTTGACCTACTGCCTTGCCCTCGATTACGAGCCTTCGGCACCGTGTGACCGCTGGGAACTGTTCATGCGCGAAATCTTCCCGGGAATGCCGGAGATGCCCGCGTACATGCAACGGCTTTGCGGGTACGGGGTCACGGGGCAGGTTGATGAACAGTGCTTCGCTGTGCTGTGGGGCAAGGGCGCTAACGGCAAGTCGGTGCTTACCGACACGCTGACGGCAGTCTTCCGCACGATCAGCAAGACAACGCCGTTCGCCACGTTTGAAGACAAGGGCAACAGCGGGGGAATCCCCAACGACATTGCAGCGCTACGCGGTAGCCGCTTGGTAATGGCGTCTGAGGGTGAATCCGGAAAGCCCATGAGCGAAGCTGTCCTGAAGCGCGTGACTGGAAAGGACATGATTGCCGCTCGATTCCTCCGGCAAGAGTTCTTCGAGTTCAAACCGTCGTTCTTGCTCATGCTGGCGACGAACCACAAACCGAAGTTCCGGGGGCAAGACGAAGGTCTCTGGCGACGCGTCAAGATGATTCCGTTCAAGCGCTGGTTCGCTCCGCATGAGCGGGACCATGACCTTGACGCGAAGTTGCTCAGCGAAGTCGAAGGCATTGCCGCCTGGTGCGTCCGTGGGGCTGTCGAGTGGTACGCCAACGGGCTTCAGGACCCGCCCGTCATCACAAGCGCTTCGCGCGAGTATCGAGAGACCAGTGACGCGCTTGCCGGTTTCTTCCCGGGTGTTCTTGAGCGTGACGACAACGCCACCATGACAGGCGCTGATGCCTTCAATGCGTACCTTGACTGGACTGAGGCTGAGAACCTGCCCAGTAAGGAACGTTGGACGCGTAGGGCGTTCTACGACGCTATGGAAGAGCGCGGGATCACGCGCAAGAAGACCGAACGGGGCGTAGGTCTCGTCGGCGTCAAGGTGGCCGGTAAGGCCGCCGCCGCATCGGGTCCGGGCATCTTCGCCCAGGACTGACACAAGCGCGCAAGCGCACATACAGCTAGGGGTCACCTACCAGTTTTGGTATGTGGCCCCTTTGCATGGGGAGAGAAATGCAATACATGGGCGGTAAGGCACGGCAAGCGGCGCACATCGTGCCAATCATTCTGGAACACGCTACCGACTGCGCACACTACCTAGAACCGTTTATCGGTGGCGCGTCGATATTCTCGCGCGTCGCTCCGCACTTCCCGGGTAAGGCCTGGGGTTCGGATACCCACCCTGACCTAGTGCTCATGTGGCAGGCGGCGCGTGATGGTTGGGTGCCGCCTACGGAGCTAGCCCGCGAGGAGTACGCGGAGCTGCGACACGCTGAGTCTTCAGCGCTGCGCGCGTTCGCCGGTTTTGGTGTGTCGTTCGGTGGTAAGTGGTTCGGTGGGTACGCGGAAACGCGTAACGGGCCTGACTATTGCGGTCTGTCTCACCGGGGAGTCATCAAGAAAGCTGCCGGTATGGCACACGCCCGGATAATCCATGAGGATTACCGAGACCTTTACCCACACAAAGGATGGCTGGTGTACTGCGACCCGCCATACGCGGGGACTACGGGTTACGGAGCGCGTTTCGATAGTGCCGAGTTTTGGGCCACCATGCGCGAATGGGCGAACGCTGGCGCAACGGTTCTCGTGTCCGAGTACAACGCGCCGGACTGGGCGGAGCAGGTGTGGGAACGGCAGGCGTACGGGTCACTAAACAAGTCGTCCAACCTTCGGCCCGTAGAAAAACTCTTCCGCGTCAATCCGGGGGCGTAGCTATGAAGATCTACCCGTACGAAGTTGCAGGCGACGCCGTAACCGTCAACGTGCCCGAGACGTATGAGGACTTGGAAGCGTTCCAAGCCTGGCTGATTGAGGCTGACAGGCGTGGTCCCGTTGCGCTGGACACGGAAACGACCGGTCTGGACATCTACAGCGACGCATTCCGGCTTCGGGCTGTTCAGTTCGGAGATGCGCGTACCGGGTGGGTAATCCACTGGGAGCGCGGGGGGCATTTCGTGCACTACGCGGAACGAGCCCTTGAATACGCGAAGCGCTTCCTGATCCACAACGCGCCATACGACTGGTGCGTTCTCGACAGGCATACGCGATTCACGATCGAGGATATTGCTCCGCGCACCACAGACACGCGTCTGCTCGCTGGCCTAGTCGACCCACGGCAACCGCAGGAAGGTGGGCGAGGAACGGCACTCAAGCCCCTCAGCGCCTACTACGTGGACCCGTCAGCGCCCGACACGCAGGGAGACCTTACGGCCGTATTCCGGTCGCTTAAGCTGACGAAGGAGACAGGGTGGGCAGGCATCCCGCTGGAACACCCGACGTACAACTTGTATGCAGGACTGGACGTAATCCTCACAGCGAGGCTGGAACCGGCGCTGCGCGCTGAGCTAGAGCGGCTGGAAGTCCGTCCACGACTCATCGCCTACGAACACGAGCTAGCGCGCATATGCGCAATCATGCAGCGACGTGGCATGGTGCTGGACGTCGACTACACGCGGAAGCTGAGCACACAACTACAGGCTGACGAAGAGCGCTACGCGGCGATTGCAGCACGCTATGGGGTGACCAACGTCAACGCACCTGCACAGCTTCGTGAGGCGTTCGCCGGTATGGGGGAGGTGTGGTTGCCAGACGAGTGGACAAAGGGAAGCGACAGAACTCCGCCTCAGCGAAAGGTCGACAAGGCAGTCCTGCACCGATTCGCTGATCTGAACTTCCAGTCCGGTGAGCGCAAGAACCTGCGTAAGCCCAACCCGCTGGCAGAGGCCATCATTCGCAGCAAGCGAGCGGGTAAGTGGCGTAGCTCATATGCCGAAACCTTCCTGGCAACGGCCGATGCCGAAGGCCGCATTCACCCATTCATCAACTCCATGCAGGCGCGCACTGGGCGTATGTCCATCACTCGACCGGCCCTACAGACACTGCCGTCTAACGATGCGATGATTCGGCGTTGCCTGTTGGCAGAGCCCGGCCACGTCATGGTATCGACCGACTTCAGCGCTGTGGAAATGCGCGTGTTGGCTGCGCTGGCTGACGTGAAGCAGATGAAACACGGGTTCCAGAACGCTAGTTTGTACCCGAAGGACCTGTACCCGAACGGGTTCGATATCCACATGTACACCGCGCGGCTGGTCAAGGGGCCGGACGCCACAAAGGCTGACCGGAAGATGTTCAAGGGTGCCGGGTTTGGAAAGGTCTACGGCGGAGGATACCGGGGCGTAGCCCGACAGACAGGTGCAGACCCGGAGGACATGCGCCGCACCTTTGCCGAGTACGACAGGGTATTTCCCGAGATTCAGCGCATGTCCCGTCGGTGGCAGCGAGAAGCGTATGAGACCGGCATGGTCCATGTGTCGGTGACGGGTCGGCGGCTTCCGCTGGACCGTGATCGGGCGTACGCAGTCGTTAACTATGGCTGCCAGAGCGCCGCGCGCGACGTGTTGGGACAAAGCATGCTCAACATGGAAGAGGCAGGGTTGCTGGACGTCCTACGCCTGCCCATCCACGATGAGGTGCTGGCTTCCGTGCCGCAGGCTGAGGCCGCTGAGTACGCCAGAGCCATCGAGCGCTGCATGACTTTCGACCTGTACGGGGTTCCGATCGTGGCGGACGCGGAGATTGGCGACCGGTCATGGGGGTCCCTCTATGGAGCCGACTACTGACCGTGGTCGACAGACTACACAGTGCCCACCTACTACCGGTCGTAGGTGACGAGTAGGTTACGGACTCAAGATTCTTTTGGGCACCTACGACCAAGGCGGGAACCCCAGAATCGAAGGTAATCCGCCTGTTACAAGCGGCTGCGCCTGTCATCCAAAGGTATGACCCCCGTTACGGCTTAGAACCTGGGGGCAACTGCGCAGGGCGCGTGAAGGTCTTGTGCGTGCAAGCCCCTTGACCCACCTACGACCGAGCGGTTCACTTCAAAGCACAGCAACGACAGAGGCAAAGGCCACGCCCCGTCAGAGCTAGCCCCGGACGGGGCCTGGTTCCTCACTGTCTCTGGTTCATCGCGCCCGTGGTTCCGTGCGCCCTAAATCAGACCACGGCCACCTGTCCCCGTTCCGGGAAGTCCTTGCGCTCTAGCGCATGTAGCCACCGGACACGGGAGACAGATCGTGATCGACTTGACCGCTCAGCAGATCAGCGACGCGCAGAACAACGACCTTGCGGCGATAACCGCCGTGGTGCAGGCAACCGAAGATCGCGTCACCTACCTGGCACGCCACTACGCGACCACGGGGCGGCACACCGACAATGAACTTGCCGAGGACCTGTCGCAGACCGGCCGCATAGCAGTGTGGGAGTCGCTGAACCGCTTTCAGGGCGACAGCGTGGCGCAGTTCTTCGGATTCATCGACAAGACGCTGAAAGGCGTGATGGCCGACGCTCGGAAGGTGGAAACCCGGCAGGGTGTCAGCCGGTCGGTGGCGGCAGACTTTGAGTACGCGCTGAAGATGGCTGCGGGCGACGCTTACGGGGCAGAACGCCTGGTGTCTGACGCCGGGGTCATGGGGAAGCGCCGCATGTCGCCAGAGATGGCCTACGCGGCGCGACTGGCCTACCAGGGTCTTGATGCGCTTGACGCGCCGATCCCAGGGTCGGGCGGAAAAGGGGTATCTGTCGCTGACCTACATAAGACGCTGGGCGACACGATCCCTACCACCTATGGCGTACCTGAAGACCTCATCGAGGCCGACGACATCAACAACAACCGACGCAGGAAGACCACGGAGCAAGTCCACGCCACGCTGGACAAGATGGGGCAAGCTCAGCGCTACATCCTGATGGCGCTGACCGGAATAGGCGACGTTCCCGAGTATGGCGAAGACGACGAAGCCATTGCGGCAAAGCTGTACAACGACACCAGCCGCTACAGCCGTACCCGCGTGAGCGCCGCGCGGAGCAAGGGCAAGGCGCGGTTTGCCACCCTCTACGCTGCGCAGTACAGCCTGTGAGCGCGGGGGAGTTCAGCAAGCACAGCAAGCGATCTGATGGCAAACAGGCGTCCTGCAAACCGTGCCAGCGGGAAGCCGCCGCTAAGTGGTACGCCGAAAACCGTGAACGTGCGCGGGAAAGCGTCGCTAAGTGGCGTGCGGATAACCCGGAAAAGGTCGCATCGGGACGCTCCCGGAGACGCGCACGCAAAGCGGCTGTGCCCCACGAGTCCTACTCGCGGAGCGACATATTCGCAGCCTACGGCGGTACCTGTGCCTACTGCGACGCACCAGCGGAGCACCTAGATCACGTGGTAGCGCTCTCGCGCGGAGGCGCAGACGCAGCACACAACCTGCTACCAGCCTGCGCACCCTGCAATCTCGCCAAGGGCGCGCGCAGCCTCGCTGAATGGGCAGGGACCTTCGGCGCGGGCGCATAGTCCTTGCGCTCTAGCCATATCAGTAAGACCCCCGGGCAACCGGGGCAGGGCAGATTGGCAAGTCGGTCGGTTCGATTCCGGCCCTGCCCGCTCCGCACAACGAGAGGCGAAGCCCATGAACCGCACCTACAGCACACACGATGGTGGCACCGTGGAAGTCACCCGGCGCGGCTACCTGGTGGACTTGCATACACGGGACGCAGCGGGACGCACGGTGGCCACGGTGGAGATGAACACCGATGATGCGGCAGCGTTGCTGAGTGAACTGGCTGACGCCGTATGAGCGCGCGAGACGATCTGGACACGTTCGTAAAGCGATTCGGTGCTAACGCTGGCTACGCAGTAGCGTTCCCTGGGTTGGTTCACGCCGTTGTCGCTGAGACACTGCGCGAAGCGGCAGACGTCCTGCAAGCGGAGTTCCCCGACCCCGCAAGCGTATTCAGCCCCTACGTGGGCTCACAGATAGTTGCCAGGCTCCGCAGCATGGCCGAAGGTGAGGCGTAGCCCCATGACACAGATTGACGCTACCAGCGAGGAACTGAGCCGCACGGAATGCGTAGCAGAGCGCGCGGATATCTACCGAATGAGCCTCGCACTACTGCGACTGCACGAGTGGGGAGAGAAGGAAGCCCCTACACCACATGACGCGCTGAGCCTGGCGCACTTCCTGGCCGAGGGCTAGGGCGTAGCCTCATAACAGGCGGGTCACTTAGGTGGCCCGCCCTCATCCTTAGGTAGGAGACATGGACGCCCGAAAGTGGAGAATTCATAAACGCGGCGGCAAGTGGTGCGTTTTCGAGCCCGGTTGGGTGTTCCATCCGTACACGGCTCAAGACTCGCTCGAGGAAGCGATAAAGACAGCCACGTGGCTGAAGAACAATTGCGGTTTTCGGACCCCGGGACGCAGGGAGAGCAGTGAACCACAGTGACCGTACACCGGTGCCATACACGGGGCGTAGTCGGTGGCACAGGCGCTCTAGCCCGGGTGTGAGTGCCAACAGTCACGTTATTAGTCACCGGTACGCCGACGAAGGAGAGAAGGGCCAGCTGATTCGCCGCCTTGTGCGCAGGCGCGAAAAGCGTATGTGGCGCCGAGAAGCAGTCAGCGATAGCGGGAGGTGTGCGCAGTGAGGCGAGTAAAGCCAACCATTGAGCAAGTCTCAACGGCGCCAGTATGGCAAATAGTGACCGGCCGCACGGTACATGGCGAAATCTCGCACTACGGCGCTGGGTACGTGGTCGAGTTCAAGGCGGGTCGAACGGGCACGCAACGCGAGGTGGTTACGTCGTTCGATACATGGGAGGAAGCAGGGGAATGGGTCGCAGGTGAAGGGTGGGCCACGTACCTAGAGGCTTGCCGGGCGTACACACGGCTGAAGCAGCGCACACGGGGCTACAACCCTGCCCGCATGGACAACCGGGCCAACACCGACTGGCGCAGGATCAGTAACGGCACGGCGTGACATGCGACCGGTCGTAGGTGGTTGCGCTGGGCTTGCCGGTAGGCCATAGTGGGTGTGGCAGCACGTAGCACGAGGGGGCACCGTGGGGATTAAGCATCCGGAAAACATCAAGCACGTGGCGGACGTAACGCTTGAAGAGACGGGCGACTATTACACGGTCTGCATTGATGTGGTGACAGTCGGCGGGATCACAAAGGTTCTGCGCATCCCGCACGCTGACGCCGACAGGCTCCGCGTTCTGCTCATTGACTGTGTCGAGGGCATGGACGAGCAGCGCCGCAAGAGTAGTTTCCTAGCAAGCCTACGACGTAAGCGTTCGTAGCCCACCTACTACCGGTCGTGGGTGCCCCGCTTCGGCGGGGTTTTCCTTTGGGGTGAAACAGCTTATTTAGGATAACTAAACAAAAATATTAACGTACTGCGGGCTTTCCACTACCAAGTGTGACCCACGCCACGTTTAATGAGGGAGGGGACGGAAGGGTTTGACCATCCCGCAAGTGTCT
>LLBY010017482.1_pt3 | contig 12421 bp, 9 predicted proteins | sample 1489401 | NCBI WGS metagenome assembly LLBY01 (sample SAMN04092656, study PRJNA295927) | soil metagenome | biome: Soil prokaryotic community; feature: Bulk soil; isolation source: soil from tomato rhizosphere | host: tomato cultivar Hawaii 7996 | place: South Korea | collected 2011-11-01 | reverse complement strand
ACGATTACGAAACCAATTTTTACAATTATCAAAAACCAAAATACAATGCTTTTTCCGGTTTGCCGGGAATAGGTTATAATCCGGATGACGGTGTTAAACTGGGCATTGTTGCCAATTATACTGTAAATCATTTTAAACAAAACCCTTACACTTTGCGCCATACCTTTAAAGCCAATTACTTTTTTGCTACGGATGGTTTTGAACTGAACTACCATTTAGATGTTCCAAAAATGATTGGAAAATGGAATTTTAGACTGGATTCTCAATTTACCAGTCCTAATTTTGCCATTAATTATTTTGGTTTTGGAAACAACACTGCTAATTCGGATGAAATCAACGGGATGAACTACAATCGGGTTCATGTAAGTATGGTGAAGTTTGCTCCGAAAATCGAACGAATTGGCCGTTTTGGAAGCACTTTAAGTTTTCAGATTGCCTATGAAAATTTTGATGTAGAAAACACACCGGGGCGCTTTATTTCCATTCCGAACATTGTAAATCCTGATATTTTTAAAAATCAGCAATTTGCCGGCGCAACAATACTGTACAGTTATGAAAATTATGACAACGCCTCACTTCCTGCGATGGGAATGGGTTTTATGATGGCGGCCAACTGGAAAATGAACCTTACAAACAGCAAACAAAATTTTCCAACCTTAGAATCTAAAATCAATTTCAATCACAAAATAGACCGTCAGGGAAAATTAGTTTTGGCTACTCTACTAAAAGCGAAAGCTATTTTGAACAATAATTTCGAATTCTATCAGGGAGCTGCTTTAGGTGGTGATTATGATTTAAGAGGTTTTAGAAATCAACGTTTTTTAGGAAATCAATCTTTCTTTCAAAGCAGTGATATTCGTTTAACTGTCGGAAAAATCAAAAATAGTATTGTACCGATGTCTTACGGAATTTTTGGCGGATATGATTACGGCAGAGTCTGGTTGAAAAACGAACATTCTAACCAATGGCATCAGGCTGTAGGCGGCGGTTTATGGCTTAACGGAGTCAATACCGTTACGGCAAGATTGAGCTATTTTAAAGCAACTGTAAACGAAGAAGCACGAATTGCTTTCGGACTTGGATTTGGATTCTAATCAATAGTATCCAAATCCAGCTGATAAAGCCTCCCTCCTGTTTTCTTTACTTTTTCATCGGCAATTAAAAGCGTTTTATTGTCTTTGAAACAAATGGCTTCTTTTTGGGAAAAATGATTCAGTTGAATATTTTTTACTTTTCCCGAGAAAAAATTATCGCTGGTAAAACTTTCAAAAATCCATAATTGACTATGACTTAACAAAACCACTTTTTTGCCGTCAGGACTAATGGCGGCACTGGTTATGGCGGCATTTTGAAAATCGCCGTCCGCTTTAAATTCCCCTAATAATTGCGCCTGATGCGCTCCTGATTTATTTGGGATTCTATATAACAAAGTAGTTCCGTCAAAACCTTTACTTCTGTTTTTGGTAAACAAATAAAAATTGTTTTGATATTCGATAAAAGACTCTACATCATAAAAAAGTTTGCTCTTTTTAGGCGGAAATTCCGTTTGTTCCGGATACACAAAACTGATTTTATAAGCAGGAATTACACTTTGATTTTTCAAAGAATCTTTTGCAATTTTATAAATAGCCAAATCCTGCCGTTCATTATCATTATTACCAAAATCACCTATGTACAAATTCCCCAATTTGTCTTTCGTTATATCTTCCCAATCGACATTTTTAGTTTGAGAAATGGTGATGCTTTTTTCTAATTTTCCATTTTCGTCCAATCCGTAAATGACATTGGCATTACCACTGTCTTCCAAACTCCAGATTAAATTTGAACTTTCACTAAAAACAATCCCGGAAACTTCTTTTAATTGTTTAGGCAACGAATACAGTTCCGTTAAAACACTTGCGTCTCTTTGACAAAAAGCAATCAAAGACGAGAATAATACAAGAGGTACTATTTTTTTTATCATAAAATCAAATTTAAAAACCAGGCTTAAATAAGTCGGGATGTTTGAAATTTCGGGTAACATATTTAAAAGCGGCACTCAACAAATAGCCCATACTTGTGGCATTTTTAAAATTCAAATCATTGGTATAACGATACAATTCCATTTTTAATTGTTTGATATGTGCTTCGGGCGCAATGGTATCATTAGCCATGATGCGGAGAATTTTTTGAATCCGGGTTTCGGCAGAAAGAATTCTTTTGGCCAGAGCTGCCCGTTCTTCATTTTTATATTGCTCGATAGAACTATCCTGTAATTTCTCCTTAATTAATTGAATCATTGGGAAATTTTCTTTGAAAAATTGCGGACGATAAATCTTGAAATTTCCTTCGTAACACTGCTGGTCAAAATCAATTGCCCGAATTTTATAAACCACCTGATCAAAATCGTGAATAGGAACAATCACATAATTATAAGCGCGCATATCGCCCAAAAGCCGAATCATGCAACGCTCGTTGAATTTGACAAACTCTTTTGCAATTTGAGCCTTTTCATGTTCTGAACAGTTTTGAAGAGCCGTTTCCATAAAAACATCTCCCGGGATTCCTATAATATGTTCCTCAATCAAAGTATCGCCATACACCAAAAAATTAATTTTATCCGGCGACAAAATATGTTCTAATTCCAAACCGTAAATTCGGGAAGCATCGGCTTTTTTAATATAAAAATGAACATAATTATCATTCAGCACATTACGCACTTTTATTCGGAAAGGTTTCGAATTTCCAAAAGTACAATAATCAATAGCATCGACATTCAGGAATTTAATAATGTCCAAATTCCCGTCGGAATGCAGTAAGGAATAGATTTTTTTTAAGGTTAAATCAATCTCATTTCTTTCATATTCATTATAAAAAACTCTTGCCCATAAAGTGTCATTATCATTTTTATCATAAACATTGACAGAACCCGAAAAACGCAGCAAATCGTCATAAGCAATCGCCACTTTTGAAATCCGGTCAAAACGTTCTAAATAATCAAAAAGAAAATTATTGATGGGGTATGTTGGTTTTTTAAACAACGGAGAAATCTCACTCATGTATGCTGGTATTTATGCAAATTTACATTAATTATTTGAAAGCAAAATCAGGCGAAAAGTTTGGGAAAACCTGAATTTACAAAAAAAACCACTTAACAACCCAAAAACCGCTTAATTACTGGTTATCAACATCTAAAAAAACGTCTTTTGGGTAAAGTTAAAATTAAGTAAAAAAAAGCATGTCGTTCATCGATTTTATTTGTTCGCACTGGTATTCTTAAGTATTTTTATTTTTTTGAATACTTTTCATAAGTATTTATACCTAATCCAAATCATTAAAAGAATACAATTTTTACACAAAAGATACCCCCACAAATCAATCCTTAAAAACAATTCTTTACTATGCCAATTTATGAAAACTAAACAGGAAGTTTATACTAAAGAATCTTTTGAAATTGGAAAATGGGCTATCAACTTAAACACAAATACAATTTCCTGGGACGCAAAAACCAGAGAACTATTTGAAGTCAACGAAGATTTTATTCCAAATTTTAAAAATTGCACTCACTTTATTAACCGGAAAAATTTCATTGCTTTTAAAACAATTATTAATGAAGCATTTAAAAACGACGTTCCCAGTTTTGGAAAAATACAAATTATTACGGCTAATAAAACCATTAAACTGTTGGAATGCATTTGCCAAATTGAATTGGCTCAAAATCAAATTAGCCGAATTCACGGGACTTTTAAAGGCGTAAATCAACCCCAAGACATCGAAAAAGACCTTTGTCTATTATCACTCATTGGTTCGGAAACCACCGACAGCATTATCATAACCAATGCCGAAGGAGAAGCCATTTGGGCAAATCAGGCTTATATGAAATTAAGTGGTTCAACTTTGCCGAAAATCATTGGAAAGAAACCTGATTTTTTCTGTTTTTCGCCCCAAATAAATAATGAAACCTTAAATAAAATTACGCAGTCCATTCAACAAAAAACAGCGACTAAAGTAGTATTTCATCATTTTGACAAACAAAATCAAAAATACTGGCTCGAATTAAACATCACTCCTGTTTTTAACGAAAACGGAATTTGTTCTAAATTCATTGCTATTGGCAGAGATATAACGGCTACCAAAGAGAAAGAAATAGAACTCAAAGAATTGTTAGAAGTGACCAGTCAGCAAAACAATAAACTGCTGAATTTTACGCATATTGTTTCTCATAATATTCGTTCCCACACCAGTAATTTACAGATGGTTTTGGACGTTATTGAAAACAGCGACGATATCAATGAAAAGCTCACTTTTATTGATATGTTTAAAGAAGGAACCGAAAAACTGGCTGAAACCGTAGAAAACTTAAACGAGGTAATTACTATTCAAAAAAATAGCAACATTAATAAAACCAGTGTTCATTTAAAGTCGGAAATTGAAAAAGTTAGCAGCCTTTTTCATAACAAAATTGCCATTACGCAGGATATTCCCGGCGATTTAAACATTAATGTAATTCCGGCTTACTTAGAAAATATGCTGCAAAATTTAGTGACTAACGCCATTAAATACCAATCTCCTGAACGGATTCCGCGATTGGAAATAAGTTATCAAAATCAGGAAAACTATCACATTATTCTTTTTAAAGACAATGGTTTAGGAATTAACACCGAAAAACACAAACACAAACTTTTTGGCATGTACAAAACTTTTCATGGAAATGATGATGCAAAAGGCATAGGTTTATTCATTGTTAAAAATCAAATTGAAGCCATGAATGGAAAAATTGAATTAGAAAGCACCGAAGGATTAGGCAGTACATTTAAACTCTATTTTGATGAAAAATAAACTTACTTACATTATTGATGACGACCAATTATCAATTAGGTTAATGAGTATGATTATCACAAAAAATAATTTTTGCGAAGAGATAACTGCGTTTCATAATCCTCAAACTGCTTTAGACGAACTCAAAAAAAACACCTCTGATTTATCCAAACTTCCGGATGTTATTTTATTAGATTTGAACATGCCCGTTTTAGACGGCTGGCAGTTTTTAGACGAACTAAATCAAATTTCATTTGGCAAAAAGATTGTCGTTTTTATTGTTTCCTCTTCCATTGATCCCAGCGATTTAGAAATGACAAAAAAATATCCGATGGTAACCAATTATATTGTAAAACCCATCAACTCCGAAAAACTAAAAAAAGCGACCTTATTATTTGAAAATGAAGTAAAATAAAGCCTTTTTTAAAAGAAAAGTACGCTTCTTAAAAACAGAGAATTATAGTAACTTTGTAAGACTATGAAAGTCGCAAGAACTATAATTCTCTGTTTGTTTTTACACCATTTCAGCCTGCAATTGCGGGCACAAAGCATTACTATTGACGACACTAAAAACGCCGCCGAACTGGTAAACTTACTCACCCAAAACAGCTCCTGTCTGCAAATTGCCAATGAATCAGTTAGCGGCGATACTTTTACTCCTGGTAAAAACAGCTATGGAACCTTTAGCAACAGCTCGGCTAACTTTCCGTTTCAATCCGGGATTGTGTTGAGCAGTTGGAGCAGTACGCAATCGGCAGGACCATTTGTACGAACTTCCGGAGAAGGAAGCGATTCCTGGCTTGGCGATACTGATTTGGATCAAACGTTAAATATCAATTCGGTAAATGCGACTGTTTTGGAATTTGATTTTACTCCTCAAACTAATGCCATTAGCTTTAATTATCTTTTTGCTTCTAATGAGTATCAGGATGATTATCCTTGCCGTTTTTCGGATGGTTTTGCTTTTTTAATCAAAGAAAAAAACAGCACTAATCCTTACCGGAATTTAGCCGTGATTCCAAATTCGACAACTCCGGTTTCTTCCACTAATATTCATCCGGCGATTGCATTTGTGGATCCGTTTGGAAACGTAAAATCCTGTACTGCAACTAATGCCTCTTTTTTTGGACAATTTAATAATACACCAAACAATTCCAGCCCTATAAATTATGCCGGACAAACTAAAGTTCTTAATGCGCGAACTAATGTTATTCCCGGAACTACTTATCACATTAAATTAGTGGTTGCCGATGACCGAAATCCTTTATATGATTCGGCAATTTTTATTGAAGCGGCGAGTTTTAACTCCGTTATTGACTTAGGAGCCGATAAATTATTAGCAACCAATAACGCGATATGTTTTGGTGAAAACTATATAATCGACACCCAATTATCTGCTACTTTTAATTACAAATGGTACAAAGACGGCGTATTATTAGCCACTGAAACCAATCCGTCCTACACCGTAACAGCGCCGGGAACTTACAAAGTAGAAGTGACATTAACTCCTTCCGGCTGTGTTGCCTCCAATGAAATTAAAATAGAATACACTCCCGAAATTGTTTTAAACGATTACACATTAATGCATTGCGATTTTGACGGAGACGGAAAAGAAGTTTTTGATTTATCTCAGGCTGATGATTTTATAAAAAACAACAACACAACTTTAAGCAACGTCATTTATTATGAAAATAGTAGTGATGCTCAATCTGACAGCAATCCTATTCTGAATCCTTCAAATTACATTAACCAATCGCCAAACCAAACGCTCATTGCCAAAGTCACTAATTCTTACAATTGTGCAAATTATGCCGAATTGACTTTGAAAATTTCAAACGACAACATTCCCAATCAAAAAGCAATCATAACTGGAGTTCAAACTCATGATTTTGACGGAAATAATAACACGGCAGTGATCGAATACAGCGATTCCGGAAATTACGAATTCTCTATCGACGGAGATTTCTATCAGGACAATCCGGATTTTTTTAATCTTTCAGCCGGAAGCTATACCGCTTATGCCAGAAATAAAAACGATTGTAGTGAATCTATTCCTTTTCCTTTTATAATTTTAGATTATCCGCGTTTTTTTACTCCTAATTCGGATGGATTTAACGATACCTGGACCATAAAAAACCTAAATACACTGCCCCAAGCTACTATTACTATTTTTGATCGTTATGGAAAACTCCTCAAACAATTCAACTCCTCAAATCTGAATTGGAACGGAACTTTCAACGGTCATTTACTTCCTGCTGATGATTATTGGTTCTATCTGATTTTTGAAGATGGCAAAAACATAAAAGGCCATTTTTCATTAAAAAGGTAAATAATCACAACTTATTTATATATTTATCGAATGAGGAAAATTTTCTTGATAAGCTTATTTTTCATGACACTGAATTGTTGGGCACAATTTAGTAAGACGCATTATATTCCGCCGTTAACCAGCCAAAATGATAATTTATTAACCGGAGATCATTATTTATATATTTCTACCCCAAGTACTAAAAATGTTGCACTGAAAATCATCGCTATTGGCGGTCAGATTATCAATGCTACTGTTAGCAACACCAATCCTTATGTCTATCAAATAGGTTTTGGTGACAATACCCAACTACTTACGCCAAAAACAGCTACCGGAAAGCTATCAAATAAAGGATACATCATAGAAGCTGACGATTTGATATTCTGTAGTGTAAGAGTAAATTCCGGTTTTGACCCAGATCGCAAAGTTTATAATCATGCCGGCGGATTAGTAACCAAGGGAAACAGCGCTTTAGGAACTACTTTCCGGCTTGGTGCAATGCTTAATCCTTTAAACGACCCTACGCTTCTTAATTTTGCTTCGATACTCGCTACCGAAAACAACACAACCGTTACAATTTCGAATATTCCTAACGGAACACTTTTAGTCAACGGCACCATTATTTCCGGTCCAATTACTCTTAATTTAAACAAAAACGAAAGCTATGTTATTGCATTAGAAAACGATAATAATACGATTTCAAACAGTTCTAATTTAATTGGAGCTTTAGTCCAATCAGATAAATCTATCGTTATTAACTCAGGATCTTTTGGAGGGAGCAATGATACTGAAGTAACGGACTATGGAAATAACAATATAAGACCCAATGGAAGAGATTTAGGATTTGATCAAATTGTTCCTTACGAAAAAACCGGAAAAGAATACATTTTTGTAAAAGGATTGGGAACTGATGAAATAGAACGCGTTTTATTAATCGCACACAAACCCAATACAGAAATATATTTAAACGGAAACACAACTCCAAATTATGTTTTACAAGCCGGAGAATATGTTCCCATAGATGGATTTCAATTTATCAACAATAATTTATACATAAGAACAACAGAAAACGTATTTGCCTACCAATGCATTGGCGGATTAAAAAAGAATCTACCTCCTTATACCCAAACAAATCTCAAAAACAATCCCGCTGCCAATCAAAATCTTTTTTTTGTTCCGCCTTTAAATTGCTCTACGCCAAATATAGTTGATAATATTCCGTTAATTAATAAAATTGGAGATATTAATTATTCCGGAGGATTAAATATCGTTACCGAAAGAGATGCAACAGTTTTAATTAACAATAATCCTGTCAATATAAGTCCTGTAGCTATTACCGGAAACCCAAATTATGTACGCTACTCGGTCGAAAATCTTTCTGGAAACATCAGCATTAAATCAAGCCGTCAGGTTTATGTTTCTTATTATGGCACCAATGATGCTGCCACTTATGGCGGCTACTATTCCGGATTTGATGCTAAGCCTGAAATTGCCTCTGATAAAATTAGTATTGGAACTTCTTCTTGTATTCCTAATCTAATTTTAAAAGTAAGTTCCAGCTTAACCTATGATAGTTATCAATGGTATTTTAATAATACTCTAATTGATGATTCCAACTCAAATTCTTACACTCCAACTCAACCCGGATATTATCAGGTAAAAGGAAGTATTTCCGGTTGTGACGTTACTCTTTTATCAGATATCATTCCTGTAAGCAATTGTCCTTCTGACATGGATAATGATGGTGTAAATGACAACATTGACCTTGATAATGACAATGACGGAATTACTAATTGCACGGAATCTTACGGAAATAAAAATCTCAATCTTACGAATTTAAATTCCGGAAATATTAATATTGGAGATTATTCTAATTCGTTTACCGGAACAATCAGTATGTCAACTATAGCCAGTAGCAATCCATTTACAGGAAATTCCGATGGAAGTTTTGTTTCTGAAATTCCTGCCGGAAAAGGAAATTTTGTAAAATACACGCTCAATTTCACAAAACCAATGAGTACCGGAATAGAATATATTACAACGGCAAATTCAACTGATTTATTAAATGCAAATGCCCAATACATTATTTCCACGGATATTGATAAAACCATTACTGTTTTAAACCCAAATAATGAATTATTGATTGACACCAATTATGACGGAATTTACGAAAGTGGCGTAACCGAATATTCTTCATTTGAAATCCGTTTCCAAATAAACGGCATTACACCATTAGCTGCTGGTTCTACAAATTTTAAGTTTTTAACGCTTTTAACCAATTCGATTAGTTTCACACATACAAATCTTTCGGATACAGAAATCAACAAAAGTACTTTGAAATTTTTCGCTGTTTGCGTACCAAAAGACTCAGATAGCGATAACATTGAAGACGAATTAGACGCTGATAGCGATAATGATGGTATTCCTGATTTAACAGAAAGTCAAAGCAATAATTTTGTTTTAAACACTACTGACAGCAATCATAATGGCCTGTATGATATTTTTGAATCAAATTTAATCCCTGTTGACACAGATACTGACGGTGTTCCGGATTATTTAGATTGGGATAGTGACAATGACGGAATTTACGACAGTATTGAAACCGGAAGCAACAATACCGACACCGATAATGATGGAATAAAAAACTACCGAGACCTGGATAGTGATGGCGATTTATGTGATGATGTTATTGAAGCCGGGTTTACAAGTACTAATGAAAATCATATTTTAGGTTCTGTTTTCCCACCAAATGTTGACAATAATGGTGTGGTAACCAGCCGTACTAATGGCTATACAACTCCTAATCCAAATTACAGTATTGCTGCTCCAATTATAATAACCAATCAACCTATTACTTCTCCAAGCTGCGAATTACAAAATACTTCCATTTCTATTACAGCAAATGGCGACAGTTATCAATGGCAACTTTCTACAGATGGAATCAACTGGAATGATTTATCTAGCAATAGCACTTATTCGGGAGTTGCAACAAACCAACTCCATATTAATTCCGTTTCAAAAACCATGAATAATTACAAATTCCGCGTTTTCATTAACCGAAATGGAAATAGTTGCGGTTTACTTTCCAACGAAACCACTTTAATCGTTTACGATTTACCTGTTGTAAACAACATTATCATTAAACAATGTGACGATGATTTAGATGCTAAAAGCACTTTTAACCTTACTGTTAAAAACAATGACATTTCAACTAATTACGAAAACGAAACATTCAGTTATTTCACCACCGAAGTGGCTGCTAATACAAATGATAGCTCTAAGAAAATAGCCAATCCATTAGCCTACATTGCAAATAATGGCACTACTGTTTGGTCACGAATTGAAAACGGGAACGGTTGTTACTCCGTTGCCCGAATTGATTTAGTAGTTTCAGCCACACAAATTCCGTCCTCTTTCAACGTAGTATTTGAAAACTGCGATGACTATATCGATGCCACAAATGATGATTATGACGGAATTACTGAATTTAATTTCAGCAGTGCTCAAAACGATATTTTAGCATTATTACCTGATCCTAAGAACAATTATTCTATCAAATATTACGAAACAGAAGCTGATGCTTTATCTGAAACAAATGAAATTACCAACACCACAACTTATCGCAATACACTCGCTCCCAATGAACAAAAAATTTGGGTTCGCGTTGATAATAATTTAGACAACAGCTGTTTTGGAGTTGGACCTCACATCACACTAAAAGTCAATCCTAAACCGGATATTAATAGCAATGCTAATCATTTGTCCGATGTATATATTTGTAATAATCTGCCAAATTATTATGTAACCTTAGATGCCGGAATTCTTGATGGCAGTCCTACTACTGATTATACTTATATTTGGTCAAAAGACAATCAAATTCTAAGCAGTCAAACCAATCCTGCTTTATCAGTTAATAAAGCGGGAGTTTATACCGTAGAAGTGATTTCTCAAAAAGGATGCAGCCGAACCAGAACCATTACTGTTACCGCTTCCGAAATTGCCCGAATTAACACTATTGAAGTAGGTGAATTAAGCGAAAACAACACACTTTTAGTTCTCGTAGACGGTGTTGGCAATTATGAATACAGTCTGAACGAGGCCGAAAACTACTATCAGGACACCAATCTTTTTGAAAATGTACCTGCCGGAATTCATCAAGTTTATATAAGGGATAAAAATGGTTGTGGCGTGACTTTTCAATCGGTAGCAATTCTTGGTATTCCTCGATTTTTTACTCCAAACAATGATGGTTTCAACGATTACTGGAACATCAAGGGAATCAACTCCGAATTCAATTCGAAAACTGTTATCCACATTTTTGACCGATACGGAAAACTAATCAAAGATATTAACCCGCAAAGTCAGGGTTGGGATGGAACTTTCAACGGAAAACAACTCCCTTCCGACGATTATTGGTTTTCCGCTAAACTGGAAAATGGTCAGGAACTCAAAGGGCATTTTAGCCTAAAACGCTAAACAAACCTCAAAAAAAAATCCCAAATTTCATTATGAAACTTGGGATTTTTTATGTTTAAGATTTAAAAATTAGATTTTAAATCTTTTTCTATCAGTTTCAGATAAATAAATTTTTCTTAAACGAAGCGATTTTGGAGTAACCTCTACGTACTCATCTTTTTGAATATACTCTAAAGCTTCCTCTAAAGAGAATTTGATAGCAGGAATGATTCTTGCTTTATCATCAGCTCCCGAAGAACGAACGTTAGATAATTTTTTCGTTTTAGTCACATTCACAGTCATATCATCACTACGAGTGTTTTCACCAATTACCTGACCTTCGTAAATATCTTCGTTTGGATCCACAAAGAATTTACCTCTGTCTTGTAATTTATCGATAGAATAAGGAATTGCTTTTCCATTTTCCATAGAAATTAACGAACCATTGTTACGTCCAGGAATTTCTCCTTTGTATGGTTCATAACCAATGAAACGGTGTGACATAATCGCTTCACCGGCAGTTGCAGTAAGCAATTGATTTCTTAAACCAATAATTCCACGGGATGGAATATTAAACTTAACAATCATACGCTCTCCTTTTCCTTCCATAGAAAGCATTTCACCTTTACGGATAGAAACAAATTCTACAGCTCTACCCGAAAGATTTTCAGGTAAATCGATCGTTAATTCCTCAATTGGCTCACATTTCACACCATCAACTTCTTTGATGATTACTTGTGGCTGACCAATTTGCAACTCATAACCTTCTCTTCTCATGGTTTCGATAAGAACCGATAAGTGTAATACCCCACGTCCAAAAACCATAAATTTATCAGCAGAATCAGTTTCAGCAACACGCAT
>LLBY010001067.1_pt2 | contig 12439 bp, 12 predicted proteins | sample 1489401 | NCBI WGS metagenome assembly LLBY01 (sample SAMN04092656, study PRJNA295927) | soil metagenome | biome: Soil prokaryotic community; feature: Bulk soil; isolation source: soil from tomato rhizosphere | host: tomato cultivar Hawaii 7996 | place: South Korea | collected 2011-11-01 | reverse complement strand
CACTTTAGCTTCATTGAGCTTAAGGTCCGCACGCTGTTGATCATATGCCATGATCTCTATACGATCACAGTATTTGTTCATTGCTTCATAGTCGTTTGCGTATTCAAGCACTGCAGGCACCTTCTTATAGAGAGACTCTGGTGGGGTACGCGCTTCTACGGTACAGGTCAATATCTTATCATCGAGCTTTCGGTTGAGTTCTTTAAGGAAATCAGAGAAATGATCCTTTGTAGTAGAGAGCTTTGACTCGTAGTCGATATCGATACCATCAAAATCATTGTCTTCAACGATATCAACGATCGCATTGATATGTTTGGTGCGAAGTGTCTTGTAACTGAGATTCGCATGGATAGCTCCTCCATCATTCCATAATATAGACGGTATTATCTCAACCCCCTCTTTCTTTGCGGTCTTAATGAATTTCTTCCACTCTGAGCTCTGCATGCCTGCCATATCCTTTATAGAGCCATCACTCTGTGCTTCATACGAAAAAGGATAGATCACATCGATACTATCAATATGCTTCTTTGCGTCTTTTATACCATTGCTGTCGTTCCAGTACGGCACCCAGCCAGCTACTTCTAGATCCTCCACATCATCATGCGAAGCAAATGCGAATATGGGGAATGAATTCAACACAATGAGAGCACCTATAAGAAACACGATCGCGTGCAGGCAGATTTTTTTAAGTATAACCATATACAAATATGACGCCTAAAGTTCAATCTCTTACATACGTATGTCTTTACATGGAAATCTCCCCTATTTGGTGCTCGCAGGTGTACTCCTTTTCCTTTGGGGCACGTATGTACTTGTTCCTCCGTTCTCCAGCTGGAGTGATGCACAGACTCCAGCTGAGTACACAAACACACATGTACACGGCGATCTGCTGATCGTGGTGGATGGGATATCGATCGATCTCACTCAAGAAAGATACCAGTCCAAAGCAGAGAATGTACTCCACGAGGACATCCATCTACATGATAACGAAGGTGATATCATCCATCGACACGATGCAGATGTCACCCTCTTTGAATTCTTCGAGTCTATTGGTTTTAGTCTGACTCCAACATGCCTCACTCTCGATACAGGAGCGTCTTACTGTACTGATGATGACACAGTCCTTCATGCATATGTAAATGGAAATCAATACTCAGATATCGGACAGTACATCGTGAATGACGAAGACAGGATACTCATCTATTATGGAAAAGATGATCAGGCACAGATCCGCAACTACATGGATGCGGTAAGCGATCGAGCATGTATCTACTCAGGGACCTGCCCAGAGCGAGGAACACCACCTCCTGAGAGCTGTGGGCTCACCTGCAATATATGACCCCTTCTTTTAGTTCACGCGTATGGGAACTTGCGACCGCTATTCCACCAGGGAGAGTGACTACCTATGGTGCACTTGCAAAAGCTGCGGGTGGCACCGGAATGGCAGCACGAAGCATCACCAGCATCCTTTCTAAGGCGCCCAATAGACGAGCGATACCGTTTCATCGCATCGTGTATAGCAATGGCACTGTATGGATCGATCCTGAACACGAAAAAGCACGACTAGCTCTCTATAAGAAAGAAGGTATCGTTGTTGACGCCAAAGGTCGCATTGTGAATTTCGATGACGTTTTTATCGATCTAGAGCAATGGTGAAAGGTAGGCGTCCATACGCCTTGCCGTTGATATAGAGGGTTACCGCATGTTCACCTGAATAGAGTGTGTACGTAGTAGCATCAGACAAAAGTCTGTGTTTCTTATGTATGGAGATATGCTCTCCTTCTTTGATCTGTGCTTTCTTTAGCTTGAACATCTTTGGTTTGACTCCTCCATTTGCCTTTACGAAATCAATACTGTAGTCGATCATCAGCATCGTATCTTCAAGAGCCTGTATCTCACACGAGAACTCTAGATGCTCGCCTGCTTGCATGCTTTCCGAATGAGGAGCAAGTGAGAGCGACACAAGCGTTACCTTTGGATCTATGCCATACCCCAAGAATGCGAGCGCGGATGCATTCCCTTCCTTCAGCAGTGTTCGAAGCGCATGTCGACTCATCCATGCAAGCTCAGTCTCTGTTTGGAGATTCTCTTTGCGCCACAGTTGCAGGCGTTTGATCACCGCATCAGGCTCTTTCTTAGAGATATCGTTGAGATGATTTGCAACCGAGCGTGTGACATACCGAGTACGATCACTAAAGAGCACATCAAGCAACGGAAAGGTCTGTTGCGAGGTATAGATGATCCTTCCTGACCACGGCAACAATGGTCGCGTACCTTCGCTCACCAACCTTCGAACATGATAGTGCGGATCATGCGCCCATATGCTGAGAACCTGCAATGTTTCTTCAGGAAATCGATTGATGAATGTCCGGATCGCATCTTCCATAGAAAAACGTTGCGTGATCTCATAGAGTGTCTGATACGCTGTTTCTAACGTCGCTTTCGTGCATCCGTTCCTCACCACGTATTCCCCAAGTGGAGCAAAGATGAACTTTCCAAAATCATCATCAGTCTTCTTTGGATCAAGTGGCGCAGGAAGTGATGCCTGTATGACCGTGCTTGCCTGGATAAAGTCATCGGGAAGATAGCGCTCCAAGACCTCGGCGATCTTTGCTATCCGCTGTTTCAGAGTAAGTTCAGGAAAGGCGTCACAGACCTCTTCAATGAATGCAGTATCTTCAAACAATGGATCGTTCGCCTTGAAACATGAAGCGAGATACGAAACACTCTCCTCATTGAAGAGGTGGTCATTGAGACTGAATTCCTTTTTCATCGTGTTGCGCGCCATTAGCATCTTCAGTATACGATAGCGCATTGCGCAACGTATGTTTGACAAATGTTATTTCACGTGCTATTTTGCTAGTACCTTTAAGATACTCGTGTAGGGCTCTTGAAGTGCAGACTTCCCTGTATTTGGCGCAGTTTGGCTATATTACTCTCCTGCACAGCCCAAGCCGTTCTCGGCTTTTAAAACACAACATACTAATGCAAACCAAACACAGCCGACCAAGTCGGACAGGAGCTTCCGTGCGTCGCTCTCCTTTTATTCAGCGATACGCAACATCGGGTTCTTCGACGAATCGTTCAACAACCTCATCATCTCAGTCCCGCGGAGGAAACTATCGTGGAGGATTCTCCCGAGGTAGCGAAAGCCGGGGCCGTCGTCCGCAGGGTGGATCATCGCGAAACTTCTCCTCTCGACCAAAACGAGGTGGTCGAGTGATGCCGACATTCGATCCTTCACAGTTCATCAATAAGAATCCTGTAGAGAAGAAGGTCGAGGAGGCGTACGTAGCAAAGCACAAGTTCACCGAATTCGGTCTTGATAAGAAGCTTGCGTACACCATTACCTCAAACGGAATGACCACGCCGACACCGATCCAGGACCAGATCATACCGGTCATCCTCGACGGAAAGGATGTTATCGGTCTGGCAGAGACAGGGACCGGAAAGACAGCAGCATTCCTCATTCCTCTTATCAACAAGACACTCAAGGAATACGGTCGACAGACCCTTATCTTGGCACCAACTCGAGAGTTGGCTATCCAGATCGAAGAAGAATTACGAAAACTCGCTGTAGGATTCAAGCTCTTCTCCACGATCTGCGTGGGAGGAACGAGTATCCGTGCTCAGATCCAAGGACTGCGCCGCAAGAACCATTTCATCATCGGCACCCCGGGACGAGTCCTCGATCTCATCGATCGGGGAAACATCCGTCCTCAGAATATCCGTACGGTTGTTCTGGATGAGGCTGACCGAATGCTCGACATGGGATTCATCGCTGACATGCGAACCATCATGGCCGGCATGCCAAAGGACCGACACACCCTCTTCTTCTCTGCCACCCTCTCGAACGACATCGAGAAGATCATCAAGGACTTCCTCAGAGAGCCCGTGCGCATCTCGGTAAAGACCCAGGACACGTCAAAGAACGTTGACCAGGACGTCGTCCGCGTGGAGCGAGGCTCTGACAAGGTCAGCGTGCTCAAGGGGCTTCTCGACCAGAAGGACTTCAGCAAGGTCATCATCTTCGGAAGGACCAAGCACGGCGTGGAGAGGATCTCTCGAGACCTCATCCAGCTCGGATTCAAGGCCGAGTCAATCCACGGAGACAAGAACCACGGACAGCGACAGCGCGCCCTCAAGCTCTTCAAGGAGAACAACCTTCAGGTGCTCGTGGCAACCGATGTCGCGGCCCGAGGCCTCGACATCCCGAACGTTACCCACGTCATCAACTATGACGTCCCTGCCACCTACGACGATTATTCCCACCGAATCGGACGAACCGGACGAGGAGGAAAGAAAGGAAAGGCGCTTACGTTCGTAGACTAATACGAATAAAAAAACCGCCAGAGAGAAATCTCTGGCGGTTTTTATTTGCAAAATTCACTCGTACCCCAACGCCTCGATCTGATTCAGATCTGCCACCCTCTTTGCGGACAGTATCCGAATACCCTTCTTTTTGGCCCCAATTGCCTTCTAAGGCCTGTCTCGCGCGTTCGCCCCGTAACTTATCAGTAATGGTGAATGTCGTTCATCAGGGGAAATTGTACACCAGGAATGCTATTCGTGATAAAATGAGCGCATGAAAATACTATGGAACGAGGTAACCAAGCAGTCGCAGGTAGCTGCCATCGTCCTCTTCCTCGCCGTCTTCGCCCTGGCCTTCGGCCTCGGATCGAGATACAGCTCGTCCCGAATCGAGAGTTTTGAACCAGTGAGCAAGATCAATCCGACGGCAGGAGGACTCACCGTCTACGAGTGCGCCGAGGGAAAGAGCGTCTGGGCTGCCTATAAAGACGCCGAGGTCACCCTCTCCCTCAGCAACGGCAGCAACATAACGCTTCCCCAGGTAACATCAGCGTCGGGCGCGCGCTATGCGACCAAAGACGAGTCATTCGTCTTCTGGAGCAAAGGGACTGACGCTTTCATAGAGGAAGGTGGGGAGACGACCTATTCGAACTGCGTCGAAAAGTCGCTCTAATCGATACCCTCCAGCGGAACAAGGCACGGACCGCTCGCCCTCGTGCTTTCCACCAGCCGAGGAACGGTCTCCAGGCGCTTGCCGGACAGTCGAACCTCGACTGCCATACCCGTCCTTACCTCATCTTTCCAATATTGGTCGAATATGAAATTTCCCAGGGAGTAGTAAATTGAAGTGCCTTTGTAGGTCTCGATTTCCTGAATGACGTGCGGATGGGCGCCGACCACCAGGTCGGCGCCCGCATCGACGAACGATCGGGCCGCAACCCGCTGTCGGTCGACAGCGGACACGTATTCGTCTCCCCAATGGGAGAAGACGATGACACTGTCAGAGAGCGCACTGACCCTCTGTATCTCTGCGACGGTACCGGCGACGCTGTCGACCCCGATAAACTCATTGTAGCCGACGAGGGCGAGCTTGATTCCGTTCACGGTAGTGACAAAGGTCTTATGAGCCGGGTCGACTGGATCGCCGAAATATCCGACGCCAGCGGATTCCAAGAACCCCCTCGTGCTCCGCGCCCCATCCCTGCCGAAGTCGAGGATGTGATTGTTCGCGAGAGACACCGCACCGATGCCGTTCCGCTTGAGAAGCACGGCTGTCGACGTCGGAAAGGTAAACGTCGTGTTGCCCGCGTCGCCGGGAACAGTGCGCCGGCTGACTGAGGGATGTTCGGTTATCGGACCCTCCATGTTGCCGACGGCAAGGTCAAAGCCCTTGAGATAGTCGGCGACGCAGGCAAAGAGAAAGTCCCCTCCCTTTTCCTCCGCGACAGTCAGCATCGTCCGATCGAACATCATGTCTCCCACGAAGACGAGCGACGCCGACTTCGGCCGTGTCACGACATCGAGCGACCGAGTCCATGCCACATGCGCCCTATCAAGGGTCGAGGGGAATAGCCAAAATACCGCCATGACGGCGGCACTGAGGGCGATGGTAGCGGCGAGGAGAGATGCGATGGCCTTCTTCTTCGCCATAGGCCTAGAGTTTCAGGTACTTACGAACCGCGAGATAGCTCGAGATGGCCCCAAGGAATATTCCCGTTCCGACGATGACGAGGAAGATCTGTCCGAAGTTGGAGAGATAATAGCTGAATACGTCGAATCCGCTGAAGAAGGTCTTCGTGACGGACGATACCCAGTACGTGGCCGGATACAGGAAGGTCAAAGTGAGAAAGGCGGAGACGACTCCATACATGATTCCAGAGACGACGAACGGACCACGGATGTACTTGTTGCTCGCACCCACCAGTCGCATGACGGAGATCTCCTCGCGCGCGATGTAAATGGCGAGACGAATCGTGTTGAAGGCAATGACGATGGAGATGAGAACCAAGAGTCCCGTGATGGCGAAGGCGATCGTCGTGCCTCCCGCTATCATCTTCGAAAGCGTGTCGATGGCCGTCTTGTTCTGATAGTAGTTGATGCGGTCGATGAAGTTGCTCTGATTCTCGTTCTGGGTCTCGAGGAACTCTGCTATTCCCTCGTACTGCGAAGTCTCCTTTGCCTTGATGTTGAGAATCGCTCCGAGAGGGTTTTCCGAGAGCTCGTCGAGGGCCGACAGCGTCACCTCGTCGTTCTGGTGTCTGACCTTGAAGTTCTCGAGCGCCTGCTCGCGGGAGATGTACTCGATCTGGGCAACCTCCGGAAGGGCCTCGAGCTTGTTCTGGAGGGTGAGAATGTCAGACTCTGCCGCCGCCGTGACGAAATAGACGTTCACGTCGACTTTGGACTGGATCTCCTGAAGGGACGACCTGAGGAGCGCGCCCGAGAACAGGATGCCTCCGAGCACGAACAGGGTCACGGTGATGATGAGTACGGAGGAGAGCGACACGAAGCTGTTTCGCGCGAACGAGACGAAGCCTGACTTTATGATTCGCTTGGTGTTGATCCAGAACATGATTATTGAATGTTTATGGGAAATTAGGTTTAGAGGGCGTATTTGCCGTCTTTGTCGTCTCGGATAACCCTGCCCTTCTCCATGGTGATGACTCGTCGCCCGATCGATTCGATGACGCCCTTGTTATGGGTGGTGAGGATGACGGTCGTTCCGAGGTCATTGATCTTCTTGAGTATCTGGACGATCTCGTACGTATTTACCGGATCGAGGTTTCCCGTCGGCTCGTCGGCGATGATAATATCCGGCTGATTGACGATGGCGCGGGCAATGGCCACACGCTGTCGCTCCCCTCCCGAAAGCTCATGAGGGAAATTCCAAATCTTTCGGCCGAGGTCGACGAGCTCGAGCACGTGAGGAACATCGGAAGCGATCTCCTCGTCGGTTCGTCCCGCCGCCTCCATGGCAAAGGCGATGTTCTCGAACACCGTTTTGTTGGGAATCAGCCTGAAGTCCTGGAATACCGTTCCGATTCGGCGGCGATACGCGGGCACGTCCTTGCGCCTGAGCTTGTGAATATTGGTAGACTCGAAATGAACCGAGCCCCTCGTCGGATTCTCCTCGATGAGGATCATCTTGATGAGCGTGGTCTTTCCGGCGCCGGAATGACCCACGATAGATACAAACTCCCTGGGCTGTATGAGGATGGTCACGTCGTCGAGGGCGACCGACTTGTCCGAATATACCTTTGATACTTTATCGAAGTGAATCATGTTTGGTTATTGTACCAAGAAAGAAGGGCCGGCTCAACGCAAGAAAGAACCCTAAAGGGCCCTCTCCGCCTCCAGAAAGAGATCTATGTCGCCCTCGAGCACGGCATCGACGTTTGACGTCTCGGCCTCGGTGCGGTGGTCCTTGACCATCTTGTACGGATGCATGACATACGAGCGAATCTGACTGCCCCATTCGATGTCCGTGGTCTTGGAGACGTACATTCCGCTCTCCTTTGACTTCCTCTCGTCCTCCTTGAGCTTATAGAGCTTTGCCTGAAGGATGTCCATGGCCTGCGAGCGATTGTCGGCCTGAGACCTCTCTGAATCGACGTGGGCCGACAGCTTTGTCGGGATGTGGATGATGCGCACCGCGGTCTCGCGCTTGTTAACGTTCTGACCGCCAGGACCAGACGAGCGGGCGAACTCCACGCGAAGCTCCTCGGGAGGAATCGACAGATAGGTGAACTTCTCGAACTTCGGGATAACCTCGACAAGGGAGAAGGCCGTGTGTCGCTGTTTCTTCGAATTGAACGGGGAGATGCGAACGAGACGATGCACCCCCGACTCGTTCTTGAGAGTCCCATAGGCCCCTTTGCCGGAAAGCTCGATGGTGACATTGCGATATCCCCCGTGATCATTCTTGTTCTGGTGCACGAAGGAAACTCCCCACCCCTTCCTGTCTGCGTACTTGAGGTACATCTCGAGGAGCATGCGCGAGAAATCCTCGGCGTCGTCTCCACCCGCGCCCGAAAACACAGTTATGACTGCGTTACCCCTCTCGTACTTCTCGGTTTCGGCGAGCGCCGACTTGAGGCCGTTAAGCTCGCGGAGTATGTCCTGAGCCTTGTCCTTATTGTCCCAAAAGGAGGCTTCGGCCATGAGAGCCTCGATCTCCTCGATTCTTTTTCGCGGATCGTTCATGAGCCAGAGGCGGGAATCGGACCCACGTCTCTACTTTACGAAAGTAGCGTTCTACCACTGAACTAATCTGGCTTTTTACCAACAAGCAAACGAGCCTCTTGTGCCCTCTTGCTCACAACACGATTACCCCTTCCTTTCCCCTTATTTAGGCCTGCATATGTTGAACCGAGCGCGTCACAATTGGGGCAAATCAAGCGGAGATTTTCCTCGACATTATTTCTCCAATTACCATCTATGTGATCAGCAACTAAAGGCGAGTAACCAATAGAAGAGTTAATTTCATTCCACCCGCACAAGGAGCACTTGTCCCCGAACTTTTTCCTAAGATAACGCTTGATATGTCCGGAAACTATTCCCAGACCCTGCAGACCAAGGACCTTCCCTGATTTCCAGTCTCGAACATAAGACTGGAATTGAAACTCCATCTGGCATGAATTACTGCAATATTTATATCCCGCACGAGCAGTTTCCTTGCCGCACACAGGACAGCTTGTTCTTGGTTTCTTAGGATTCGCCATGGAGCAAGTATATTGCACTCAACGACCTCCGTCAAAAATAAAACCGGTCACATATTGAGGAGCCAACGTCCAGGATCGAACTGGAGACCTCGTCATTCGTTTACACCTCACCTCGCGGGAGGACTAGACTGTATCTTTCTCCGCTTGCGCGGAGACCCTTGTCAGTCGTTCGGGCGCATGGCGCCACGGTCTTAACCCAGGGGGTCTTTAACCGTTATTCGGGATTCACGTATGCGTTACCGCGTACGTGGGCAGGGTTTCTTACGAACCCACCAATGACGTGCTCTACCGACTGAGCTACGTTGGCTTGCTTACTGTATTTAACTATTCCAAAGAGCGCTTCACAAGAATAGACTATTTAGGGGATTTTTTCAATCATTTCGCATAGAATCGCCTTTAATGTCACATTTGTCCATATAAACAAAAATCCGCCAAAGCGGATTCCTGCAGTCCACGACATACAAGACATGGTAAAGACTATTCCTCCCTCACCTCAACACCCAACTCAAGAAGTGTGTTTATGGCCTCCTCCTCAGCCGCCTTCTCCCGTCGATCCATTACGTACCACACGCCGAATCCCACGATGAGAGCGAGGATGATGACGAGGATCGCATTAGTTGTCGAGTTTCCTTTTGTCATAGTTTTATGCGAAATGAACGTTACTGATAACAGATCCAGAATAGCACACATCCCAACGCGTGAACGTCGGGATGTGATAACCTACTGCGCGAGTGATGGGACTCGAACCCACGGCCTCTTCCGTGACAGGGAAGCGCTCTAACCAGCTGAGCTACACCCGCATATGTTTACCGGCAACGCACCGTCTGATGCGTACGCAGACCATTTAAGCACACTATGCCTAAAAAATCACGTGTGTCGGCGGGAGGAATCGAACCTCCGACCTTGGGCTTATGAGTCCCACGCTCTAACCGACTGAGCTACGCCGACATTTCGCTGTATTTGTCCTACAGGCTGTAATCCTAGCAGAATAGGCAGAAAATTCAAAGTTCTCTTGTGTTTTATATGGTTTTATTGGCGAATAATAGCTTCCTCGCGCTTTTGAAAGAAACCCCAAACCTGCCCCGTACTATCAATGTGTACTTAAGTAGTGGACTGACGTTACGCCGAGCGTCCCTCCCCTCTATGTGAAAAGCGCCCAGAAAGGGGCGTTTTTTGCTTCAAAAACCAAAGAGCTTGCCCCGTCACAAATCCCGTGTAGACTGATGAAAGATGCCAGCGCTGCCCAAGCTTCGGCTTCGTGCGAGTAACACGTGGATAAGCAAAAGGTGGAGTATGCTTTCGGGCATGAGGGACGGTTCCCAGACCCTCCCTGACACGACGAGGACCGTATTTCCTAACTCGTGCGGATCCAGATCAAAGTTCTACGCCTCGCGCGCAAAGAACACTTCACAGGCGTCCACGGCCTATCAGCTAGCTGGCGGGGTAAATGCCCACCAGAGGCCATGACGGGTAGCCAGTCGCAAGACTGGCCGGAGGCAGCATAATCAGTACGCATTCGACCCCTGAAAGCTTCGGCTTTCAGGGGTCTCTTCTTCACAGGAAAAACGAGGCTAAAAGAAAAGGCCCCCATTGGGGGCCTTTTCTAATCTTGTTGCGGGGGATGGAATTGAACCACCTCCTACAGGTTATGAGCCTGTCGAGCTACCGGTGCTCTACCCCGCTATGGGTAGACCACCAGTATACAACGGGTAAAAATTTGACGCAAGGCCTTTACCAGACCTACCGCTCAAAGACCCCGCTCCGTGGCCCTAAATATAATAAAACTCGCTAAACACCTTCTTGTAGAGGCCAATGATGCGCTTGGCATCCCTGTCATTGAGCGCAAAGTCACTGCCGTCATGGGCAATGCGGTTTCGAACCTTGTGCGCCTCCCAGGCATCCTGAAGGGTCAGGAAATCGCTCGACTCCACGCCCTTAAGCTGTTCGCCGATCGAGTCTCCCTGATACCCCATCTTGGTCAAGATATCACCCAGCATGATGTCGGCCTCGAGGATGGCGAGCCTCCAGTCCGAAGGGTTTGCCGAGTTAATATGGGTCTCGACCTGCTTCCATTTCTGATTGAGGACGGGATCGTTCCCCGCCTCGTTCACGACGTCCTTCACCCGAAGCGAATGGAACTTCTTCTCCTGCTCCCCCTCAAGCTGCTTTATCCTGGTTCGAGAATAAATGATGACGAAGAAAAGGAACAGAGAGAGAACGATTGCGAACGGGGTTATGAGCTGAATGAGCCAGATGACCCAATTGAGGATGGCGACGACGTCGAAGTTCTTGAAGAACTCCGCCAGTCGGAGGAATATGTATTCGAGATTGAGGAAGTTTATCGCGTCCATGCTCCCTCTATTCTACACCCTTCCGTCAGTTTCTCCGAGAAAGGCCTTGCCGAGTTCAAAGAGGACATCCTCCCTTCCGCCCGCGGATGTGAGCTGTATGCCGATAGGAAGCTTCTTTCCGTCGACCTCTTTTTCGCCGGCAGGAATGGACATCGCGGGCACGCCAATGAGATTCGCGGTGACGGTGAAGATGTCCTCGAGGTACATGGCGACGGGATCAGAGACCTTCTCCCCTATCTTGAATGCCGGAGCCGGAGCGGTCGGGGTGATGATGGCGTCAACGCCATAACCGCCCGCAGACTCGACGGCGAACGCCTTCGCGAAATCTGCCTTGAGAAGCTCTCGTACGGCGTTCGCCATGTTGTAATACGCATCATAATAACCAGACGAGAGAACATACGCACCGAGCATGATTCGGCGTCGCGCCTCGCGACCGAAGAGCTCCCCTCGGGTGAGAAGATAGTCTTCGGTGAGATCCTTTCCGTCTATGTGAGCACCGTACTTAACGCCGTCGAATCGAGAGAGGTTGGTGGAAACTTCGGCAAACATGAGCACGTAGTACACGGCGAGAGAATACTCGATATTCGGAAGCTCGACATCCTTTACCTCAAATCCGAGGGCCTTGAACTTCTCGAGAGAGGCCTCGAATGCCGTCATGACCTCAGGATCAATGCCGTCTCCGCCGAGGAAATGTCGAGGAACGCCGATGACAGGCTTCTTCCCCGCCTGAGCGCCCGAAGCGACAATCGCCGTCGCACGAGTCGCATCCACATCAATAGATGTGCTGTCGTAGGAATCCTTGCCCTTGATCGCATTAAAGAGAATCTCCGCATCAGTCACAGTCTTTGTGACGGGTCCGATAACATCGAGCGAAGAACCCATTGCCATAAGGCCGTGTCGGGAGATTGAGCCATAGGTAGGCTTGAGGCCGACGACACCGCAATAGCTCGCGGGCTGTCGAACGGATCCGCCAGTATCAGAACCGAGGGATGCGATAGCCATGTCACCGGCAACAGCGGCAGCCGATCCTCCCGATGACCCACCGGACACTCGATT
>LLBY010005877.1_pt19 | contig 12443 bp, 11 predicted proteins | sample 1489401 | NCBI WGS metagenome assembly LLBY01 (sample SAMN04092656, study PRJNA295927) | soil metagenome | biome: Soil prokaryotic community; feature: Bulk soil; isolation source: soil from tomato rhizosphere | host: tomato cultivar Hawaii 7996 | place: South Korea | collected 2011-11-01 | reverse complement strand
AAACCCCTCCAGCTCGCGGATGCGCGCCACCGCCGCCTCGCGCGGCGTGCCGCCGACCGCCGGCGTGGGGTGCAGCACCGCCAGCAGATCGAGCAGGCGCACGCCCTCCGGCAGCTCGCCGCGCATCGGCGTGTGCAGGTGCTGCACGTTCGCGAGTTTCCGCAGGCCGGGCGTCTCCGCGTAGGCCAGCTTCACGCCGAGCGGCTCCAGCCGCCGCGTGATCGAGTCGATGACGTGGCGGTGCTCGCGCAGATCCTTCTCGCTGCGCAGCAGGCCCGCCGCCAGCGCCGCGTCCTCGCTCGCCCCCGCGCCGCGCCGGGCCGAGCCGGCCAGCGCCTCGGTCTCGACCACGCCCTGGCTCACGCGCACCAGCCGCTCCGGCGACGCCCCGATGAAGCTCGGCCCCGCCCCGCTCGCCGCCGAGAAGGCATAGCACTCGGGGAAACGCTCGCGCAGGCCGTTCAGCACCGTGAGCGGATGCAGCGGCCGGCTGGCGGTCAGATCGATGGCGCGCGCGAGCACGATCTTTTGAAACTCGCCCGCCGCGATGCGCTCCAGCCCGCGCTCCACCACCGCGCGGTAGTCGCCCGTCTCGTCCTGGCGAAACTCGAGCGGCCCGGGCTCCGCCGCCGCGGCCGGCGCCGCGTGCTCGAAACGCGCGAACTTGCCGTGCGCGCGCCACACCCGAGTCGTCAGCGCGTCGAGATCGCTGCCCGCCTCCACCACGATGTTGGCCACCGCCGTCGTCACCTCGCCGGCGCGCGCCACCTGCCAGCGCGGCACGAAAACCTGCGCCGCCGCGAACGGCTCGCCCGGCTCGACCTCGTCCTGAAACGCGAAGCTCGCGAAAAAATGCGGCCCGCCGAAGGGCGCGTGCACGTCGCCCACCGCGATGGTGCGCGCCAGCGTCGCGTCGATGAAGCGCCGCATCGCCGCGAAACGATCCGGCCCCGCCGCCGAGGCCCGCAACGCCACCTCCGCGCCCGCGATGGCCATGCCGATCGACGGCCGCTCCGTGTAGAAATGCGGCTCCGCCGGATCGAAGATCGCCTCCAGCACCGCGAGCGGATCCAGCGCCGGCACCACGAGCGAGATGCTCGCGAGCACCGCCTCGCCGTCCGCCGCCGCCTTGGCCTGGCACCCGGCCAGGAACGCCCGCAAGGCCTCCGGCGAGGCGTCTTCGGCGGGCTTGATCGGCAGGATGGTCATGGGGAGGTGAAGACGAGCCCGGAAGCCAGAGCCCGGAGCCCACCCTTGGCAATGAAACCCAACAAATTTCCTCCCGCGTCCGCCGTCCCGAGGCAGCGGCTATTTTTATCCGCAGAGGCCATTGGCCGAGAAATCGACCTCCCCCGCCGACAGCGTCGGCCGCTGAAATCCAAGCGGCGGCCATTGGCTCGCCGCATCAGTGGTGCCCCCCGGTTTTACCCCGGGCTTTCCATCCACCGAAGGGCCCGGCCCTACTCGCTCTCCGGCCCCGTGTCGGGCTCGGTCATCACCTCGCCGGCGAGGGCGCGCTCGACCCAGCGCTTGATGCGCACCAGCCCTTCCTGGCGTTTCGGCGCGTCCGCCTTCATGGTGCCGAGGAGGTTGATCACGGTCGCCGCGTAGTCGTGCGCGTTGGCCGTCATCAGCGTCTTGAGCTCGAAGGGGTTCATCTCGCCGCGGCGCATCATCGCCCGCGCCTCGCGCTCCAGCTCGGCGTTGGTGCCGCCGGGCGCGCCGCCATCGCCCTTGCCCGACGGCTTGCCGCCGCCCCCGCCGCCCTCGGACGACTTGGACGAGGACTCCTCCGTCTTGCCCCTCGGCTCGTGCTCCATCTGGGCGGGATACTCTTTGCCGTCGCGACCGATCACGGTCCCGGTCCGCTCGATTTTTCCGGACTCGGTCAACTCCTGCCGGCACACCCGCACGAGCTCGGCCGACACCTTGCAGATTTCGGCGATCACGGGGTTGGCGCGGTCGGGCCACTCCTCGAGCGCGATGCCCACCGCGTTGCGCTTGTCCGCGTTGGTGCGATACACGCCGTGGGTGGCGTTGGCCCCCAGCGCGTGCCGCAGCGCGTCGATGCGCCCTCCCGGCTTCACCTCGGCGCGGATGGCCGGCGCCGCGATCCGCTTGGCCGCCAGATACCGGTGAAACCCGTCCGCCAGCCAGTAGGCCGCCCCGTCGAAATAGAGGCTGATGGGCGGAAACTCGACGCCCCCGGCCATCGCCTCCGCGTAGTTTTCCAGCACCTCCTCGTTCGTCTGCACCCGCGTCTGGGTGCCGCCGTAGATGTCGATTTGGTCGAGGGAAACGTTCTGGATCTGCATGGAAAAAAAAGCGCGCTTCATCCGCCCCGCCCCCGGATCGCGCAAGACCAAAAGCCCCGCCGCCCGGATCGTGGCCGGTGCGGCCGCGCAACGCGGGACTGCGGCCGGCTCGATTCTGCTATTGGCATCTTCGCCGGTGCGCGTGTTCGTGTGCGCGCTCCCTCTTCCGCCCCGCCGCTTCAGCCCCCGCGTTTTCATGTTCCCATCGCTTCGCCTCCTATCCCTCGTCCTCTTCCCTCTTTTCGCTTTCGCCCAAAACCAAGCTCCGGTCATCACGCAACGGCCCCAGGAGCTGCTCGTCGATGCCGGGCAGCCGGCGACCTTCTCCGTCGTCGCCACCGGCACGCCCGCGCCGACCTACCAGTGGACCTTTCTTCCCGCCATCGCGGGCACCCCCGCCCAGCCCATCGCCGGAGCGACCGGCCCGAGCTTCACGATCGCCGCGACCACGGCCGCCGACGTGGGCAACTATTCCGTCGCGGTCGGCAATTCCGCCGGCACGGCCCACGCCTCGGCGGATCTCCAGGTGAACTTCGCCCCGGTCGTCACCCAGCAGCCGGCGGATTGCCTGGCTTACTCGTATGGGATGGCCGACTTCATGGTCTTCATCGCTTCCTACCCGCCGCCGAACGCGTATCAATGGACCAAGGATGGCGTGAACCTGCAAACCACGTCGGCGAACACGTATTCGAGTATCCTTCGCTTCCAGATGTCGGGTCGCGCGGATGTCGGCTTCTACGCGTTGACCGCGACCAATCCCTACGGCCAGGTCACCACGCGTTCCGCCACGCTTCGACTGCTCGACGGCACCGGGACGCTGATCCTGACCCCTCCGCGCCCGCAGACGATTCTCGCGGGCGGCTCCGCCGTGTTTTCCGTGCCTGTCCCCGACGGAGCGCCGGTGGCGTTCCAATGGTATAAGGATGGCGTCGCCCTCGCCGGTGCCACGGCTCCTCGGCTGCAACTCGACGGCGTGCAGACCGCGCAAGCCGGCCTCTACACCGTGCAGGCCTCCCGTGCGTCGATATCGCGAACTTCTTCGCCCGCGCGTCTCACCGTGATCCCCGCCGGGGCCACCGCGACCTACACGGTGACCACCGTGTCCGGCGTGTCGGGGCAATCCGGATACCAAAACACCGGCGCCCCCGCGTCCTCTTCCTCTCCCGCGCTTTTCAACGGCCCGGCCGGCTTCGTGATCGATCCCTCCGACGGCGACCTGCTCGTCGCCGATTCCGCGAACAACCTTCTTCGCCAGCTTTCCTCCTACCAGTCCGCCACCTTTCCGCCCCGCGTCGCCACCTTCGCCGGCATCGACACCACGCCCGGCTCGAGCGACGGCAACGCCCTCACCGGCGCGCGCTTTCATTTCCCCGTCGGGCTCGCCGCCGATGGCGGCACGCGCGATGTCTTCGTCACCGACGTCACGAACTACACCATCCGCCGCATCACTTGGGACGGCCTCGTGACCACCCTCGCCGGCGCGGCCGGGCAGCGGGGCTCCCAAGACGGCGTCGGTCCCGCCGCCCGCTTCTACACGCCCTTCGGCATCGTGTATTCCGCCGGTGCGCTCTTCGTCGCGGACCAGGTTGACCAGACCATCCGCCGCGTCGATCCCGTCACGGGCGCGGTCACCACCATCGCGGGCGCCATCAGGCAGACCGGATCGGCCGACGGCTCCGGCACGCAGGCGCGTTTCAACTATCCCGCGGGCATCGCCGCCGACCTCGCCGGCAACCTCTACGTCGCCGACGAGCGCAACAGCACCCTCCGTCGCATCACGCCCGCGGGCGCGGTCTCGCGCTTTGCCGGCATCACCGGGGAGTCCGGCTCGCTCGACGGTCCCGACGGCACCGCCACCTTCGAGGCGCCGCACGGCCTCGCGGTGGACGGAAACGGCTTCGTTTACGTCGCCGATTATCTCGCCAACACCATCCGCCGTGTCGCGCCCGACGGCTCGGTGACGACGATCGCCGGCCTCGCCGGCCAGCCAGGCACGGTGAACGGAACCGGCCCCGCCTCGCGCTTCAACGCCCCCGGCTTCCTGCTCCACGACGGCAACGCCAATCTCTACGTCGCCTCCGGCGACCAGACGATCCGCCGCATCGCCATCACCTACGGCCTCGCGCCGTCCTTCACCACGCAGCCCGCCTCCGATTTTGTCGTGCCGGGCTCCACCGTCATCCTCTCCTGCGCCGTCGCCGGCCTGCCCGCGCCCGCGCTCCAGTGGTTTTTCAACGGCGCGCCCATCGGCGGCGCCACCGGCCCCTCGATCACCTTGTCCAACGTGCAGACCGCGAACGCCGGTTCCTACACCGTCCAGGCGACCAACCCCTCCGGCACGGCGACCTCCGCGGTCGCGACGCTCGGTGTGGGCCGCTACGAGGTGAGCACCTTCGCCGGCACGCCCTACGGCAACGCCAGCGGCATCGGTTACAACTCCGTCACCGGCCAGCCGAACGGCTTCCAGAACGGGCCCGCCGCGAGCGCCACCTTCTGGCTTCCCTCCGGCGTGGCGCTGCTCCCCGACGGCGGGCTCGTGGTCACCGACTCCGACACCAACACCCTGCGCCTGGTCGCCAACGGGCAGGTATCCACCTTCGCCGGGATCAACGGCCCGGCCGGTTCGACCGATGGCCCCGCCGCGGACGCGACCTTCTGCGGTCCGATCGGTCTCGCCGTTGGTCCGAACGGAGCCGTGTTCGTCGCCGAATACTGCAACAACATCATTCGCCGAATCTCCGCCGGCGATGTGAGCACCTTCGCCGGCACGGGCGTGCCCTCCAACGAGATGTCGATCGCGGGCAGCCAGAACGGGCAGGGGCCGGCCGCCCAGTTCCGCAATCCTTGGGCTGTCGCCGCGCACGTGCCCAGCGGACGCCTCTTCATCGCCGACACCGGCAATTCGCTCATCCGCGCGATCGACGCCCAGGCCAACGTCACCACGCTGACCGGCCAGGCGGGCGTCACCGGCTATGTGGACGGCCCCGTCGCCACCGCAAAATTCTACAATCCCTGCGGCGTGGCGGTCGATACCGCGCAAAACGTTTACGTGGCCGACACCAACAACAACGTGATCCGCAAGATCACGCCGGCCGGCATCGTGAGCACGCTCGCCGGCTCGGGCACCGCCGGTTTCGCCGACGGCATCGGCGCGAACGCACAGTTCAGCGCCCCTGTCGGCCTCGCCATCGGCCCCGGCGGGCACCTCTACGTTTCCGACGCGAACAACAACCTCGTGCGGCGCGTGAGCATGCAGGGGGTGGTCACCACCATCGCCGGCCAGCCCGGCGTGGATGGCTATGCGGACGGCCCCGCCTTGCAGGCCGCCTTCAACTATCCCGCGGGCCTGACGGTTGACGCCTCGGGCGACATCTACGTGGCCGACATGAACAACAACACCATCCGGCTTATTCGCCCCGCCGCCTCGCAATAAAAGCGACGCGCGCGGTTTCAGACGGATTTCGCCCCGACGATTCACGCCCGCGACTCATCACCGCGCACCCATTGGGTTAATACGCCCACCAATCTGCCGGTTGTAGAGTAGAGAGCAGCGAGGCGGTAACCCGCGTCATAGCGCGGCCGAGTTTCGTCGATTATTAACGGAGCCAGTCAGCTGGAATGCCGGAATTCCCGGGAGAGCGGCATCAACGCCTTGTAATATCCTCAACGAACCGGCGTCCGGCGTTCACACTTGGGCGAGCCGTGGGCTTAAGTTTTGAGCGCAGTGAAGAACTCGTAGAACGGCAACATGCGCCGAGTTCTCTTCCCAGATGAAATATATCGCGTAAGGAAATCGATCGGTCTTTGCCATCCGTTGGACTGGACCACGAGGCCGGAAAAGCTGGGGCGACCGGGCCATAAGGTTATTAGGCGTGCCTCCACGCACCGAAGAAATTCATGGCCGAGGCAGCGGCGCTGCGCCCTTCATACTAGGTAAATGCGTCGATCAGGTCCAACTCGGCGCGGGGCGCGATGGAGAGCGTGTTGGCCATCTCACGCTTGGCGAGTGATGCGCTGCTTCACATTGGCCCAAGTGTCGCCACAGGCCGGATTGGCGGTGTAATCGGCGGCGTCTTCGGCCAGCACTTGGTCATGCCAAGCGGGCGGCTCGACCGTGTTGGACTCCTTGGCGAGCTCGTTCCACAGCTCTTCCACGAGGAGGAGTTTCTCGGCCGGGGAGAGTTGTTTGAGTTCGGCGGCGAAGGTGGCGGTCATGACCGAGGAAGTTAGACTGATCCGCAGTCAAAAATTTCAGTTCCTAAAGTCCAATATTCTCAAGCTGTCGGTATCAGATGGCGGGCGGGCGTGGTTTCCCCCGCGTATTTGACCTTCGTGGATCGAGCCGGTGAGGCTGACTATCTCATGAAAGTGGTCCAATGCTGGGATGACGGGGTCAACGATGACATCCGCCTGATCGAAATTCTCCGGAAGCACGGGGCGAAGGCCTCGTTCAACCTGAACCCGGCGACGCACAAGGAGGAGCGGCACGGGGGGCTCAGCGAGAAATGGGGGAAGGTCATCCAGCGGCTGGCGCGCCCGGAGCTGAACTCCGTCTATGCCGGCTTCACCATCGCCAACCACTCGATGACGCATCCCTGGCCGACGCGCATCCCGCCGGAGCGGTGGCGGAGCGAGGTGGTCGATGCGCGCAAGATTTTGCAGGACTGGTTCCAGCAGCCGATCCTGGGGTTTGTGTATCCGTTCGGGGACCACGACGACACCACGGCGGACGTGGTGCGCGAGGCGGGGCATGTTTACGCGCGCACCACGAAAAACGCGACGCCGTGCTTCCCGCCGGAGGACCCGATGAAGTTTCACGCGGACCGGCATTTTCACGCGGAGGATTTCTGGGAGCGCTACGCGCAGGCGAAGGCCCCGGGCCGAGGCGTATTCTATTTTTGGGGACACAGCTACGAGCTATGCACGGAGGAGCAGTGGGCGGCGTTCGACGCGAAGATCGCCCGCATCACCGCCGATCCGGACGCCGAGTGGGCGGAGCTGCCGGACCTGTTTGCTTGAACGCCGGAGCCCGACCATGGAGCCGAGCCGAAGACGTCATGCTTTTGGCTTTTGACTGGCCAGCCGGCCCGGAAACAAACGGCTGAATTCGAAGCCGACCCGCTGTTCGTTAATTATTGGATCAGTTCCGCCCCCGGGATTCCTCGATCCAGTGTGGTAAGCTTTGCGTGGCGCCGGTGGGCGAGGGCCAGCAGATGGCCATCCGTAATGTCGGCGGGCTTGGCGACATAGGCCGGCAAGGTGTCAAAACCGAGATCGTCGTTCAAACGAACAAACCGGAGCGACGACAAGACACCCGCCAACACGGTCTTCGCTTCGGTCAGATCGATCGCGAGCCGGGCGTTTATCGAGACGCGCAAGAACCCGATCTCGGTGATCGAAGAGGTCGCGAAATTATCCGCCGGAGCCCGCGACGCGAACCACCGCCCCACCTTGGCGTGGTCAGGATGCGCGACATGGCCGAGCGCCAGCAGAACATTGACGTCGAGCAAGTGAGTCACAGCGCGTCAGCCAGGGCCTTCTGCAGTGCGATGCGAGAAATCGGTTTTTGGCCGGGCTTCAACGGGTTTACCAACAAGCCGGTGATCGGGTCGCGAACCAGTCCAGGAAACGCGTTGGCCTGGGGTTTGCGTTTCGTCGCCGAGGCTTTCTTCGCCCCGGATTTCTTGGTCTTGATGAGCGTGGGCATGAAAAAAAAGCTGCTGGATTCATGCCCTGAAGCAAGAGCGGGCATATCTTGCCGCCGTCGATCAAACCGCCCGGCCCGATGCTACCGGATGATTCCAAGCGCCCAGACCGCGCCAAGCCAGAGGTCGCGGACTGCGTGAACGAACCGCGCAGGGCGTCTCGCCGCCCCGGTGGCTTTTGTTTTTCGCCCTCGCCCATGCGGCCTGCATACGTTTGCCGAACCCGTCCGGTTGCCCCGCGCTCCCCGTTCCCTTGTCGTCGTTTCCGTGCTAGTGCGAATCGGCGGCATCCTGTCCCGAAAAACCCCGCGCTTCCGCCCGCCGCTTCCATCCTTCAGGTTGCAAGCCTCCGCCCTCATCCCTCCTTTTCCTCCCTCACTCCCCCGTTCCCCCGCTTCCCTTTCTTCCACCCATGAGCCTCACCCTCCGCGACAAATCCTCCTGCGTCTTCGACCAGATCTCCCTCGGCGAAGTCATGCTCCGCCTCGATCCCGGCGAGGGCCGCATCCGCACCGCCCGCTCCTTCACCGCTTGGGAAGGCGGCGGCGAATACAACACCTCCCGCGGCCTGCGGAAATGCTTCGGCCTCAAGACCGCCGTCGCCACCGCCTTCGTGGACAACGAGGTCGGCCACCTCGTCGAGGACTTCATCATGCAGGGCGGCGTCGCGACCGACTTCATCAAGTGGCGCGAGGACGACGGCATCGGCCGCACCGTGCGCAACGGCCTCAACTTCACCGAGCGCGGCTTCGGCATCCGCGGCGCCGTCGGCAACCCCGACCGCGGCAACACCGCCGCCTCCCAGATCAAGCCCGGCGACTTCGACTGGGACAACATCTTCGGCAAGCTCGGCGCGCGCTGGTTCCACACCGGCGGCATCTTCGCCGCCCTCTCCACCTCGACCGCCGAGGCCACCATCGAGGCCGTGCAGGCCGCCAAGAAACACGGCGTCATCGTCAGCTACGACCTCAACTACCGCCCCTCGCTCTGGAAGACCATCGGCGGCCTCAAGAAGGCCCAGGAGGTCAACCGCGAGATCGCCAAATACGTGGACGTCATGATCGGCAACGAGGAGGACTTCACCGCCTCGCTCGGCTTCGCCGTGAAGGGCGCCGAGGACCTCAAGCACATCGAGACCGACGCCTTCAAGGCCATGATCGAGACCGCGGTGAAGGAGTTCCCCAACTTCAAGGTCGCCGCCACCACCCTCCGCCACGTGCACACCGCCACGGTCAACGACTGGAGCGCCATCCTCTGGCACGAGGGCAAGTTCCACGAGAGCAAGCAGTATCCCCGTCTCGAGATCCTCGACCGCGTGGGCGGCGGCGACAGCTTCGCCAGCGGTCTCCAGTTCGGCTTCCTCGAGTTCAACGACGCCCAAAAGGCCGTCGAATACGGCGCCGCCCACGGCGCGCTCGCCAGCACCACGCCCGGCGACACCTCCATGGCCACCCGCAAGGAGGTCGAGAAGACCATCGGCGGCGGCGGCGCCCGCGTCGTCCGCTAGGCCTCCTCCCGGGAGCGCCGGCTTTCAGCCGGCATACTTTTCCGCCCCGTCCCAAGCCGGCCGCGCCTTTTGGCGTCGCCGGCTTTTTTGCGTTTCGCCATATCGGCACGGCATGCGCCACCCCGCCGCGTTCTTCGCATCCACACGCCGCCTCGGTGCGGCTCTTTTGATCGCCCTTTCCGCCTCTTCCGCGTTCGCATCGATCATAAGCAACCACCGGCTGGAAATCGACTTTACCCGCGCGGACGAAGCCTCCGTCAAAGCCGCGTGGTCCGAAACCGTTTCACCGGGACCGGGAGGACTCGGCTGGGACGCCGAGCCGGCCGCGCTGCGCTCCGCCTGGATGCAAACAAAGCCGCTCGCCGTCGGCTTGTGGTGGCGCCCCGGGCCTTCGGTCGGCGTGCGCGTGGAAATTTCGCCTGCTCCGACGCCGATCACGCTCGCCGGCGGTCAAACTTACACGCCTTGGGGCGGACGGGTCTTTGCGCGCTACAGCGCAGACCGTCGGCACTGGTCCAACTGGCAGGCACTGGAACGAAGACAGCCCGAACCGCCCGTCACCGCCGGCGCCGTCGCGGCGGCAGGTCTGGCCAGCGCGACACCGACGCCTACGCGCACGCTCGGCTACACCGGCACGCTCGGCGTTCCTCAACGTGAACGCCAAGCCTATCTGCGCCACCTGGAGACCTATTCCACGTTGGACGTGCCGTGGGCCAGCGACGAAGAGGCGCTTTGCCAGTGGATCGAAGCGGAAGATCCCGAATTCTTCGCCCGGTGCATCCCCTTTGTCGGTTACGTCGAATTCCTCTTCGAAAACGACTTCCACGGGAGCCAAAGGATGACCTCGTTTCAGGCGAATGTCGGCTTCGGCATCAGCGGCGCGAGCGCGATTCCCCGCGATCCCGCCGACAAAAGAATCAACGACAACTCCCCTTGGCGATTTGTCGGAAAAACGTCCGAAACGAAAATCCCGAAGCCCTGAATCTCCGTTCCCCGACCCGGGCGGCGACGCCCGCTACCCGCCCAGCGCCGCGTTCAGGCGCGCCAACTCCGCCGCCAGTCGCGCCACCTCCGCCTCCAGCGCGGCGATGCGTTGCTCGGCCTCCGGCGGGAGAACAAGACTGACCTTGAGCGGCTCGCTCGTCGCCGGGCCCGTTTCGCCGGCCGCGGGCTCGCCGCCGAGCAACTGCGCCCAGCGCGCCTCCTTTTGTCCGGGCACGCGGGCCAGCTTGCTCACGAGAGGCGCGGGCGCACGGGTAGCCAGGTCGGCGAGCATCGTCTCCACCGCCGCCACATCCGGCAGGGGCAGCAAACGCTCCGCGTTGGCCCGCAGCGCCGCCGTCGTTTGCGCGCCGCGCAGCATCAGCTCGGCGAGCAAGGCGCGCTCCTCCGCGCCCACCGGATACACGAGATCGAAGGTCTGCTTGAACTTCGGCACCCGCGAATCCGCGCCGACGAAACGCGACACCAGCCGCCGCTCGCGCAGGCGCTCGATCGCCGCCTCCGTCTCGGGAGCCTCCACCGCCATCACCGGCGAGCGGTTGCTGCGCTGATTGCAGGCGTTGAGCAGGGCGTTGAGCGACAAGGGGTAGATGTCCGGCGTGGCGAACTCCTTCTCGATCAGGCAGCCGAGCACGCGCAGCTCGAGCGCCGAGAGCGGCGTCTCGACGGCGGGATTCACAACCGGGTCCGGGGGCGGTGCGGGGTTCATTCGCGTTTACCCAAGCCACCGTCGCGCGCGCCGCAAGACGGCATCGGGCCGCGCGCGATCATCACAGACGCGGCCAGGAGGAACGCCGCCCGCCCGGCGTTTCCCCGCCCGGCGCGCGTGATCGCGGCGCCGGCGCATCCGGCCGCGACGAGGCCGGCCTGGCCGGTCGCGGCGGCGCCACGCGCTCCGGGATCGGCTCGCCTACCGCCCGCGCCGCCACCTCGCGGATCTTGTCCTTCTTGCTCTTGCGCCGGCCCTTGATGCCGCCACCGTCCGGCGCCACCAACGGCGTCGCCGCCTCCGTCTCGCGCGGCTCGAAACCCGCCACCTGCTCCCGCTCCAGCGCGAGCCCGTGCAGTTTCTCGATCAGGCCGAAATGCGCGTGCGTGCCCGCGCTGACGAAGCTGATCGCCACGCCCGCCTCGCCCGCGCGCCCGGTGCGCCCGATGCGGTGCGTGTAGTCCACCGCCGAGCGCGGCAGGTCGTAGTTCACCACCGCCGGCAGCTTCGGGATGTCGATGCCGCGCGCCGCCAGATCGGTCGCGACCAGCACCTTCACCTTGCCCGCCTTCAGATCCGCCAGCGCCTGCGTGCGCGCGCCCTGGCTCAACTCGCCGTGCAGGGCGGCCGCCGGGACGCCCGCGCGCTCCAGCTTCTCCGCCACGTGCCCGGCGGTGTATTTCGTGGCGACAAACACCAGCACGCCCGACCACGCGTTCGTCTCGACGAGGTGGCGCAGCAGCTGGGTGCGGCGCGGCGCGTCCACCTCGATGACGCGCTGCAGTATCTCGGGGGCGTTTTCCTCGGTATCCGGTGTCTCGATACGCATCGGATCGCGCAGCAGGGCCTCCGCCAGCGTTTGCACCTCGGGCGGAAAGGTCGCGGAGAACAAGAGACTCTGCCGCCGCTTCGGCAGCAGATCCGTGATGCGGTCCAGCTCCGCCTTGAAGCCGAGGTCGAGCAGGCGGTCGGCCTCGTCGAGCACGAGCACCGACACCTCCGTCAGCGACAGCGCGTTGTGGTCGATCAGGTCGAGCAGCCGTCCCGGCGTGGCCACGAGCAGGTCCGCGCCGCCGCCGAGCGCCATCATCTGCGGGTTGATGGACAGGCCGCCCACCGCGACGAGGGTCTTGAGCGGCTGCGGCAGGTAGCGCGCGTAACGACGCACCGACTCCACCACCTGGGTGGCGAGCTCGCGCGTCGGC
>LLBY010003074.1_pt3 | contig 12447 bp, 13 predicted proteins | sample 1489401 | NCBI WGS metagenome assembly LLBY01 (sample SAMN04092656, study PRJNA295927) | soil metagenome | biome: Soil prokaryotic community; feature: Bulk soil; isolation source: soil from tomato rhizosphere | host: tomato cultivar Hawaii 7996 | place: South Korea | collected 2011-11-01 | reverse complement strand
GGCACGGTCTTGCGGAAGCGCACGGGCGGATCGCGCGGCGGCAGGGCGGCGGCGCGAGCGTCGTCGAGCCTGCTCACGACGAGCGGCGCGCAGGCGTGGTCGGGCAGGCGCACGCCGGCGGCGAGGCGGGCGAGGTCGGCGTCGGTCGGCACGCGTTCCACCAGGACCCAGTATTCGCGCTCGTGGGCGTGGCGGGGGTCGAGCAGGCGGGTGTTCAGCCCGGGCTCGTCGGAGAGCAGGAGCAGGCCTTCGCTGTCGGCGTCGAGGCGACCGAGCGGATATACCCGCACCGGCAGGCGAGGGGCGAGGTCGGCGAGTGTTTTCCAGGCGGAGCCGGGCTCGGGCGTGAATTGCGAGAGGACGCCGTAAGGTTTGTGAAGGGCGATGAGCACGCGGGGTTTTGTTTATTCGTGTGGATTGGCGTGTATTCGCGGGTAAACCAATCCGTATCCATGCGCGCCATCCTGCTCACCGCGGTCAACCAGCTCGAAGTTCGCGAGGTCCCCGATCCCGCGCCGGCCGCCGACGAGGTGGTGGTGCGCATCGCGGCGGCCGCGCTCAACCATCGCGACGTGTGGATAAAGCTCGGCCAATACGCGGGGTTGAAATTCCCCTCCATCCCCGGTTCCGACGGGGTGGGGGAGGTCGTCGCGGTCGGCTCCGCCGTGGCGGGCGAACGCTGGCTGGGCCGGCGTGTGATCGTGAATCCCTCGTTCGGCTGGGGCGCGGGAGAGGCGGCGCAGGGCGCGGATTTTTCCATCCTCGGCCTGCCGCGCGACGGCACGCTCGCGGAGAAAATCGCGGTGCCGGCGGCGCAGCTCGCGGAGGCGCCGGCGCACTTGGGAGACGCCGAGGCGGCGGCCCTGCCCCTGGCGGGCCTGACCGCGTGGCGCGCCCTGATGACGCGGGCGGGATTGCGCGCGGGCGAGCGGGTGTTGATCGGCGGCATCGGCGGCGGCACGGCAGTCTTCGCGCTGCAATTCGCGGTCGCGGCCGGCGCCGAGGTCTGGGTGACCTCGAGCAGCGCGGAAAAAATCGCCCGCGCCCGCGCGCTCGGGGCCCGGGGCGGGTTTGATTACACCGCGCCGGACTGGGCCAAAGCGGCCGGCCGCGAGGCGGGCGGCTTGTTCGACGTCATCATCGACAGCGCCGGCGGGAAGGGCTTCGAGGCCCTGGTCGATCTGGCCGCGCCGGGGGCGCGCATCGCGTTTTTCGGGGCCACGCGCGGCAATCCGCCCGTGCTGCCGATGCGCAAACTGTTTTGGCGCCAGCTCAGCCTGCTCGGCACCACCATGGGCAGTCCGGCGGATTGGACGGCGATGCTCGACGCCGTGAGTCGCCACGGCATCCGGCCGGTGGTGGGCGCGGAGTTTTCCTTCGCGCGGGCGACGGAGGCGTTCGAATTGATGGAGCGCGGCGGGCAATTCGGCAAAATCGTGTTGATGCCTTGAACCGGCGACGCGGACGAAACTTCGTTCGCGCCGGGGCGTCCCATCGCTAAGGTTGCCAAGCCTTTTTCCCCCTGTCTCCCTACCTCTTTTATCGTGAAGCCCCTCGGTATCTTACTCGCCCTCTGTCTCTGCGCATCCGGCTCCGTCTTGAAAGCCATGGATTTGCAAACTCTTGTGGACCGTTCGCCTTTTGCCCCCCCGGGGGGGCCGGCGAGCACGGAAGCGCCACCCGAGGCCGGCACGCTGGAATTTCGCGGCGTCGTGGTCGATGAGTCGGGCACGGCCTACAGCGTTTTCGACGCCACCGCAAATCGCGGCTACTGGGTGCGCGAGGGTGGGGACGGACCCATTCGCGTGAAGAGCTACAACTCCCAGGACAACCTGCTCGAGATCGACCAAAACGGTCGCTCGGTGAAACTGCAGCTCAAGCGCGCGACGATCCAGACCGGCGCGGCGATCGCCGTGTCCGCGCCTCGTCCCGGGAACAATCAGGCGCGCCCACCGCAGCCGGGCGGATCGCCGTCGGCAAATCCCGCCGCCGACGCGCGTCGGCTCGAAGCCGTGGCCGCCGAGGTGCGCCGACGCCGTGCTTTGCGCAACGCCACCGCCACGCAGCAGCCCCCGCCGGCTCCGGCGCAGTGATCCGCCGTCGCTTGTCTTTCGTCTTCTCAAATTCTGTCCAGCCTTCCCTTTCCACCCATGTTTATCTCCGACCGTTCCCGTCGTCCGCTTGCCGCCCTGCGGCGCGGTTTCACCCTGCTCGAGATTCTAGTCGTGCTCGCGATCATCGGCCTGCTGGTCGGCCTCGCGGTCAAAAACGTCGATAAAATCTTCGGCGACAGCCAGGGCAACATCGCCAGCATCTTCGTGAACGACACGCTTAAGACGTCGCTCGTCACCTACCGCATCGACATGGGCGACTATCCCTCGACGGCGGAGGGTCTCGAGGCCCTCGTCTCGGCTCCGGCGGGCAAGGCGGATCGTTGGAAACGTCCCTATGTCGAGGCCAAGGGCGGCAAGCTGCCCACCGATCCGTGGGGCGAGCCCTACGGCTACCGCTATCCGGGCACGCGCAACAAGGGCGGCTACGATTTGTTTTCCAAAGGGCCGGACAAGATCGAGGGCACCGAGGACGACATCGGCAACTGGTAAGGCGCCACCCACGTGCGGGACGCTCGGCAAATATTTCCGGGCATGGGCGGACGACGACGGCGTGGCTTCACGTTGTTGGAGATACTGCTCGTGCTGCTTCTGCTCGGGCTGCTCGGGTCGGTCCTGATCGGCGGGGCGGCCTCGTTGCTGAACTCCGCCACGGAGAAGGACCCCGAGGCCGCGTTGCTCGGTCTATTTCAAAAGGTCCGCGGCGAGGCCGTGGCCGGCAACGCCGCCATCGACCTCGTGCAGCTGCCCGAGGACCAGGGTTTTCTCTGGGGCGCGGACGAGGTCGAGACCCTGCCGCTGGTCGAGGGCGGGACGCGCGTGCGGCTCATCCGCGCCGAGGCCGGCGGCGCCTCGCTGATCGGCGGACAGCTGGAGGAGGCGCCGGTGGACCGCGTGCGCTTTTATCCTGACGGTTCCTGCGATCCGGTGCGCGTGGAGGTGAGGCGCGGCGACGCCCGGCGCGTGTTTGCCATCGACCCCTGGACGGCCGCGCCCCTGCCGGCGGGAGGGACCGCGTCATGAAAAAACGAATACGCCGTCGCGGCTTCACCCTGATCGAGGTGCTGGTGGCCCTCGCCATCTTCGCCTTCTCGGCGGTGGTGCTCGGCGCGACCTACGTGAACCTCCTCCGCACCCACGCGGCGCTGCGCGAGCGCGACGGCTCGGGCGACGAGCTGCAATGGGCGCGCGCGGCCCTGCTGCTCGAGCCCGACCGCGCCGCCGCCGAGCGCGGCGGCGACGTGGTGTTGCCCGACGGGCGCACCGCCAACTGGCGCGCGACCATCACCGAGACCCAGGTCAGCGATCTTTTCGACGTGGTGCTGGAGATGGACGCGCCTCCCGCCGGCGGAGGCGGCGGCGATCTGGTGAAATCCCGCGCCGCGCTGCGCCTCCTGCGTCCCACCTGGTCCACTCCCGCCGCCCGCGCCGAGTTGCGGCGCAAGGCCCAGGACCGCCTGAAACGCGAGCGGGAGGCGGTGCGATGAACCCGCGCTATTTTCGCACCCGGCGCACCTCGCGCGTCCGTCGCGCCTTCACGCTGCTGGAGGTGTTGCTCGCCATGTCGTTGCTCGGCGCGCTGCTCGTGGCGCTGAACGTGTTTATCTTTTCCATGGCGGAGATATGGGGCCAGGGGCGCGACGAACGGCTCTTCGCCCAGCACGCGCGGGCGGTGACGACACATGTCGAGGAGTTGTTGCGCTCGGCGGCGCTGGGGCCCTCGGGCAGCGGCCTGGCCATCAAGGAAGTGCGGCAGCAATTTGGCGGCGAGGAGCCCGAGCTCGCCTTCACGCTCGCGGAGGGCAGCCGGTTGCTCTCCTGGCCCGGCACGCCGGCCCCGGACGTGGAGATGTCGCTCGCGGTGGATCGTCGCGAGGGTAAGGGCCTGATCCTGCACTGGCAATCCGTGCTCGAGACGCGTCGCGCCGACGAGCCGCCGCGCACCACGGTGGTGTCGCCTTTCGTGGTGTCGGCCGGCTGGGATTACTACGACGAGAGCTTTCGGCGCTGGGAGACCTTGGAGGAGCCGAAGCGCGAGCCCGACGGCACCTACGTGCTGCCCAGTCGCCTGCGGCTGCGTTTCGCCCACGAAAAGATGAGCGTCGAGCGCCTGATCCGCGTGCCGACGCGCGGCGAGGGGGCGACGAACTACTAGGATGCGCGCGCACCGTTACATCGTCCGGCGGTCCATGTGTCGCGCGCGGCGCGGCTCGGTCATCGTGGTCGTGCTCGTCATGATCATGCTGGCCTCGCTGATGCTGGTGAAGTTCATCGAGAGCAGCGCGGTGGAGCTCACCCTGGCGACCCGTCAGGCGGATAGGGATCGCCTGCGCGCGGACGCCTACTCCGCGCTCGAGACCTTGCTCGCCGTGATGGCCGAGATAAAGGCGATCGACAACGACCAGCTGCACGCGCCCGAGCAGGGGTGGGCCGATCCCTATTACTACGCCGGCGAGTCGCCGCGCGAGGGCGTGGCGGTGTCGTTCGCCTTCACCGACGAGAGCGGCAAGCTCTCGCTGCCGCGGATGAGTTTCGACGAGATGGTCGAGCTCGCCCAGGTGCTCGGCCTGTCCGAGACCGACGCGCGCCGTTTCGCCGACGGGCTCTTCGCCTGGATGCGCGAGGACCACATGCCGCAGGACATCGACGCGGAGGCCTCGCGCTACGAACGCGAGGATCCGCCCATCGTGGTGCCCAAGCGTTCGCTGCGCTCGTGGGAGGAGCTGCGCTCGGTGCGCGTGGCGCGCGAGTACATCTACGACGAGGACGGCGCGCTCACGCCCTTCGCCACGGCGCTCCGCGAGGCGGTGTCGCTCTACTCTTTTGAGGGGACCAACGTGAATTCCCTCGCTTCCGGGCTCGGCCTCGCGCGCGGCTGGGACGAGGCGCAGCTCGCGCAGATCGCCGGCTACCGGGTCGGCCAGGGCGCGCGGCCGGCTGGCGCGCCGTCGTGGTTTCGCGGGGTGGACGACCTTGCCACCGTGCTTGGGGCCAACGCCGACACCGAGGGACTCGACGCCGAGGTCAAACTCTTGCGCGTCGAGGTGTCGGTGCGGGAGGGCGCGGGGTCCATGACGCTCGTGTCCTGGGTGGCGCTGGACGACACGGTGGAGCTGCCGGCCGTGGCCGAGCCCGCACCCGCCGCCGTGCCAGCCGGGACGCCTCCCGCCGCCGCGGCCGCCGCGGAGCCCGAAACCGAGGAAAGGTTGGACTACCCGTTCCGCATTCTTGAACTCGTTGAAACCAGCGGCCCCCCGCCGGTCGTCTCCCTCGACGAAGAAGACCCCAATTTTTGATGTCCGCGCTCTCGAAATACCTGCCCTCCGTTCCGCCCCCTCCACCCATCCTGCTCGCCCGCGGGGATGTGTTTTTCACGCGCCGGGTGGCGCTGGCGACCGACGAGCCGGTGGCGGGGCAAATCACGCTCGCGCTCGAGGGCATGGCGCCCTTTCCGCCGGAGCAGCTGTATTGCGGCCACGTGGTGGCGGAGGACGGCCTCTCGGCGCTGGTGTTCGCCGCGTTCAGGCGTCGTTTTTCGGCCGAGGAGACGGAGGCCTGGGACGGGGCGGCCCTGGTGACGGCGGAGTTCGTTCCCCTGCTCGCCACGCGGCCGACGGGTGACGGCGTGGTTCTGCACGTCGGCGAGGGACGGGTGACCGCGCTGGCGTGGAAGCAGGGAGAATCCTTGCCCGCCGTCGTGCTGGCCCGCGTCGGCGGACCCGAGAGCGCGGTGGCGCTGGCCTCCGAGGCGCGGGTCCGCGCCGAGTTGTCCGCGCACGCCGAGGTCCTGCGTTTCGAGGGCGAGCCGGTTCTTCGCCCGTACGGCGAGGCCGGTTACGAGGGATGGCTTGGCGAGACGCGGCTCGGACCGCTCGCGGAGACCTGGGGCGGCACGGCGGACGTGCGCGACCCGGATTTTCTGGCGGAGCGGCGGCGCGCCCAGGTGCGCGATCTTTGGCTCTGGCGCGGCCTGCTCGGCGCGGTGGCGATCCTGGTCTTGGCCGCAACCATCGACATCAGCGCCGGCGTGCTCGGCCTGTTGACCGGTCGTCGCGAGGCGCGCGTGGCCGCGCAGAAAGCCCCGGTCGCGCAGATCGAGGAGGCCCAGTTGCTCGCCAACCGCATCGGCGAACTCAGCGAAAAACGCCTGATGCCCTTTGAAATGCTCGCGCTCATCAACCCCGCCCGCCCCGACTCGATCATTTTTCAAAGCATCGTGACGCGCGGCCTGCTCGGGCTCGAGGTCTCGGCGCAGGCGGCCAACGCCTCCGACGTGGGCAGCTACGCCAACGCCCTCGAGGCCCTGCCCGCGATCGCCACGGTGGCGACGGGCGAGGTGCGCTCGCGCGACGGCGTGACGACCTTCGTGCTCTCGCTCGAGTTCAAGCCCGAGGCGCTGCGGAACGGAGGTGCCCTGTGAGCCTCCTCAAAGCCCTCTTCCTCGGCCGCCTTTTGCGCGAAAAGGTGCTTGTGTTCGCCTTCGTCCTGCTGGGCGCGCTCATCTGGCTCTCGTCCGCCATGGATCATCTCGGCGCCAACACGCGCGGCTTTCGCTCCGCCGGGGCCGAGCTGCGCACCCAGGCGATCTGGCTGAACAACCGCGAGACGATCGAGGAGGCCGCCGCCGCGGCCGCGCGCAATCTCGACCCGGGCAAGACCTACAACGCCACCTTCCTGGTCGCCGAGGTCACGGCCATGGCGCGTCGCTCCGGCCTGGCGGTGAACAGCGAGCCGCCCCGCACCCAGCGTTCGCCGCAGTTCGCGGTGCACACCGTTCAGGTGTCGACGCGCCGCGCGGAGCTCGCGGCGGTGTTGCGTTTTTATCAGGAGCTTGCGAGCAAGGCGCCCTACCTCGGGCTGGAGCGCATCTCGGTGCAGGGCGACCGCAGCGCGCCGGGCATGTTGAACATCACCATGCAAATCGCGTCGGTCGAGCTGCTCAACACGGCCCCGGCCCGCCGGCCCGCGCCCGCCACGGGCGCGACGCCGCCCCGTTCCGAGGTCGCGCCCGCGCCGACGCTTGCGCCGACGCCGATCGGTCCGGTGGAGGATGCGGCGCCCGAGGCAGAGCCCGCACCTGCGCCCGAGGCCGAGCCGGAGACGCCGCCCGAGCCTCCGCCGCCGCCCGAGGAGACGCCATGAGCACGGTGGTCATCGCCACCTTCGCCAACGTGGACGAGGCGCATCTGCTGGCCTCGCGCCTGCGCAGCGCGGGCATCGCGACGGAGCTGCGCGACGAGAACACCCTTACCATGAACTGGGGCTACGCGCTCGCCATCGGCGGCGTGAAGGTCGCGGTGGCCGAGGCCGACGAGGAGGACGCGCTCGCCATCCTCGCGGACAAGCCGGAGTAGGGGCGCTTCGCGCGGTGTTTTTCACCCCGGTGCATCCGGTGTGTTCCGTGGCTGATTCCTTTCGGGGTTTTCAACCACGGATTGCGCGGAATACACGGAATCAGACCGGGGGAGGAGAGTGGCCCGAGGCGTTTGGCCTCACTCCGCGTGGCCGAAGAGGCCGCGGCGTTTGATCGCGGCGGCGACGGGGGCGGGCACCATGGTCTCCCACGTCGTATCCTTGGCGCGGATACGGTCGAGCACGTCGCGCGAGAAGATCGAGAGGATCTCGCGGTTGAAGCCCACGATGCATTCGAGGTAGCGGTTCTCCATCAGGTGTTCGTAGAGGTTGCGCAGATGCGGCACGACCTGGACGTTGCGCGCGTTGATCAACACGTCGCGCGCGAACGGGGAGCCCGCGGGCGCGGGCATGCCGGGGAAGGGCGCGGTGGTGGCGTGGTGGCCGGTGTCGAGGTAGCGTTCGTAGGCGGCCTTTTGCATCGGATAGACGTAGAGGCGCACGCTGTTGCGGAAGAGGCGGCCGAAGTTTTCCAGGATGCCGCCCTCCAGGTGCTCGTAGTATTTCTCGTTAAAAATCTCGAGCAGGTTGTTGATGCCCATGGCCACGCCGATCATCTCCTTCGTGTAGCGGCGGAAGTAGGAGGTGAGGCGGTAGTATTCGCTGTAGTTGGAAATCAACACGGTGCAGCCGATGTCGCCGAGCAGATCGACGCGGGCGAGGAAGTCCGCCGGGTCGAGCGCGCCGTCGGCGAGCAGGTTGTTCATCGTGATTTCCATGAGCACGACCATGTCCTTCCCCTGCACCGCGGGCTCCTGCATGAACTGGGCGCAGGCGCACTGGAGCATGTCCACGTTGACGTGGGTGACGGGGCGGAAGCTGCCGCGCTCGACGAGGATGGCCTTTTTGTAGAGCACCTCGGAGGGCTGGAGCACGTCGCCGCCGGGGCCGAACATCACCGCGTTGGTGAGGCCGTGGCGCACGAGGTGGAGCGACATCAGGCGGTTGTCCACGTCGGCGAAGGCCGGGCCGGAAAATTTCAGCATGTCGATCTCGATGCGGTCGGAGCCGAGGTTGTCGGCCAGCGAGGCGATGAATTTTTCCAGGTCCTCGCGCAGGTAGAAGCCGGCGTAGATGAGGTTGGTGCCGACGATGCCGATGGCCTCCTGCTGGCGGAGGTTGTCCTTGTCCCACATGCGCACGTGCAACACGACCTCGCTCGGGGTCGGGTCGCCCGGCGCGGCCTGGAAGCGGATGCCCATCCAGCCGTGGCAGTCGTTGTTCCCCTTGTAGGCCTTGGCGGCGACGGTGTCGGCGAAGACGAAAAACTTGGTCGATGCGCCGCGCTTCTCGCCCAGGCGGTCCACCAGCAGTTGATACTCGTGGTCGAGCATGGTGACGAGGCGCTCGCGCGAGACGTAGCGCGGGGCCTTGCCGTAGATCGCGTCGCTGAAGGTCATGTCATAGGCCGACATGGATTTGGCGACGGTGCCGGCCGCGCCGCCCGCCTGGAAAAACACCCGCGCCACCTCCTGGCCCGCGCCGATCTCGGCGAAGGTGCCGTACTTCGAGTCGTCGAGATTGATCGTGAGCGCTTTGCGGTTGGTGGTGAGCAGGGCGGCGGAGGTCTGGTCCATGGCGAGTGAGTTAAGGGCGAAGCAGGGGGCGTGCAAAGCGCGGAGCGGTTGAAGATTTGGCAACGAAAACGCGGCTCGCCGCGCCTCGCGCGCAAGGCCTAGCTTCCGAGACACATGAAAGCGTTTTTCGCCTCGTTCATCGGCACCCTGCTGGCCCTCGCGGCCTTTGCCTTCACCTCGCTCGTGCTGCTTTTCGGCGGCATCGCCGTGCTGGGCTCGATGGGCGACCAGGTCGCGGTCCAGGTGGAGTCGGGTTCCTACCTGGTGCTGAATCTCGACGGCACCAACCTCACCGACGCGCCGCCCCTGCTCGACGAGGGCGGCCTCGGCTGGCTGCTCAGCGGCGACGCGCCGCGCCCGCTCGCGTTGCGCCAGGCGACGGCCGGCCTGCGCCAGGCGGCGACGGACGACCGCATCCGCGGCGTGTTTGTCACCGGCGCGTTCGCGCCCGAGGGCTACGGCACCGGTTTCGCGGCGCTGGAGGAGTTGCGCGACGCGCTCGCGGCGGTGAAGGCCGCCGGCAAGCCGGTGAAGGCCTACTTCGACGAGGCGGGCACGGCGGAGATATACGTGGCCTCGGTCGCGCAGGAGATCGTGCTCAATCCCTTCGGCCTGGTCGTCATGCCCGGCCTCGCGAGCGAGCCCATGTTCTACGGCGCGGCCTTCGAGAAATGGGGCGTGGGCGTGCAGGTGACGCGTTCGGGCAAATACAAGGGCGCGGTGGAACCGTTCATGCGCACCGACCTGAGCGCGGAGAACCGAGAGCAACTCACGGTGTTGTTGCGGGATCTCTGGACTGTTCTGCGCGGCGGCATCGCCGAGGCGCGCGGCATGACGCCCGAGGCGCTCCAGGCGCTCGTCGATGGCGAGGGCCTGATCTCGCCCGAGACCGCGCAGGCGGCGGGGTTGGTGACCGCCATCGGCTACCGCGACGAGATTCTCGCGCTGCTGCGCGAGGAGACCGGGGCGGGCGAGGGCGAGCCGTTTCGCCAGGTCGCGTTCGCGGATTATCTGAAACAGGCGCCGGTCCAGTCCGGCGACGCCACGGTGGCCGTGGTGTACGCGGAGGGCGAGATCGTCGATGGCGAGGGTTTGGAGGGCGAGGTCGGCGGGGCCGCCTTCGCGCGCGAGCTGCGCGCCCTGCGCGAGGACTCCGACATCGCGGCGGTGGTGCTGCGCGTGAACAGCCCCGGCGGCTCGGCCAGCGCGGCCGAGGAGATGCTGCGCGAGCTTCGGTTGCTCCGCGAGGTGAAGCCCGTCGTCGTCTCGTTCGGCAGCTACGCCGCCTCGGGCGGCTACTGGATCGCGGCCTACGGCGACCGCATCTTTACCGAGGCCTCGACCGTGACCGGCTCCATCGGCGTGTTTGGCGTGCAGTTCGACGTGGAAAAACTCGCCGCGTCCGTCGGCCTGACCTGGGACCGCGTGCAGACCGGCGACAAGGCCGGCATGCTCACCGCCGCGCGGCCCAAGACCGTGGCGGAGCTGGCGGTTTTTCAACGGCTGGTGGACCGCACCTACGACGAGTTCTTGAACCGCGTGTCCGAGGGCCGCGAACTGGAGAAGAGCGTCGTGCACGAGCTCGCGCAGGGGCGGGTGTGGTCCGGCACGCAGGCGATCTCGCTCGGGCTGGCCGACCAGCTCGGCGGCCTCGACGACGCCATCGCGCACGCCGCCACGCTCGCGAACATCAAGGGCGCGCCCGCCTTATACGAGTTTCCCGGCACGCGTCCGCTCGCCGAGGTGCTGGCGGAGATGTTCAGCGGGCGCAGCTACCCCGAGACGCGAGTGGGATTTGGCGCGGCCGGCGTGCGCGGACCGCTCGGCCGCCTCGCGCTCCAGGTCGAGGAACAGGTGCGCATGATCGACCGCTTCAACGATCCGCGCGGCGTGTATGTGCGCCTGCCGCTTGACCTGCGCGTGCGATAGGCTGCGGTGGTGGCATGAGCACCACGCGACTCCTCGAAGACGTTCCCGCCACCGTCATTCCCGCCGGCACGCCCGCCACCCTCGCCGCGGGCGAGGCCGTGCACATCGTCCAGACCCTGGGCGGCAACGTGACGGTGCGCACCGACCACGGCCTGTTCCGCATCGCGCGCGAGCACGCGGCGGCCGTCGCCGGCCTCGATCTGGACAAACTCGACCGCGAGTCGGCCCCGGCCTCCGGCGGCGCGGCGGCGGAGTTTTCCGAGCAGGCGGTGTGGGACGCGTTGAAGGGCTGCTTCGATCCGGAGATTCCGGTGAACATCGTCGATCTCGGTCTCGTGTATGACCTCGACACAGACGACTCGCCGAGCGGCGGCAAACGCGTGGACGTGAAGATGACCCTCACCGCGCCCGGCTGCGGCATGGGCCCGGTGATCGCGGAGGACGCCCGCCAGCGCGTGGCCGCGCTGCCCGGCGTCACCGAGGCGCGCGTGCACATCGTGTGGGACCCGCAATGGACGCCGCAGATGATCTCCGACGCCGGCCGCAAGCAGCTCGGCATCGAGTGAGGCGCGCGCGGTTGTCACCGTTTTTCGAATACAGCCCGCCGGCATGAAGCTCGCGCTCGTCACCGAGACCTATCCGCCCGAGGTCAACGGCGTGGCGATGACGCTCAGCCGCCTCGTCGTCGGCCTGCGCGCTCGCGGGCATCAGGTGGAGGTGGCGAGGCCGCGCCAGCGCGGCGAGGCGGCGGGCACGAAGGATTTTCTGGTGCCCGGCATGGCGATCCCGTTCTACGACGCGTTGCGCGTCGGCCTGCCGGTGGTGGGGCGCCTGGAGGCGCGGTGGCGGGCCTGGCGGCCCGACGTGGTGCACGTCGCCACCGAGGGGCCGCTGGGGCTGGCGGCGGTGGCGGCGGCGTCGCGGGCGGGCCGGCCCGTGACCTCGAGCTTTCACACCAACTTCCACGCCTATGGCGGGCACTACGGCGTGGCGGCGCTGCGGGACGCCACGCTCGCCTACCTCGGCTGGTTTCACAACCGCACGCGCCTGACCCTGGCGCCCACCCGGCAGATGGTGGCGGAGCTGGCGGCGGCGCGTTTTCGCGGACTCGGCGTGATGGCGCGCGGCGTCGATGCCGCGCTCTTCGATCCGGCGAAACGCAGCGAGGCCTTGCGCGCGGGGTGGGGCGCGGGGCCGGACGATCCCGTGGCGCTCTACGTCGGGCGCATCGCGGCGGAGAAAAACCTCGACGTGGCGGTGGAGGCGTTTCTTCGCCTGCGCGAGCGGGAGCCGCGCGCGAAGTTTGTGCTCGTCGGCGACGGGCCGGCGCGCGAGGCGCTGGCCAAGGCGCATCCGGAATTCCACTACGCGGGCATGCGGCGCGGCGAGGAGCTGGCGGCGCACTACGCGTCGGGCGA
>LLBY010013181.1_pt1 | contig 12449 bp, 10 predicted proteins | sample 1489401 | NCBI WGS metagenome assembly LLBY01 (sample SAMN04092656, study PRJNA295927) | soil metagenome | biome: Soil prokaryotic community; feature: Bulk soil; isolation source: soil from tomato rhizosphere | host: tomato cultivar Hawaii 7996 | place: South Korea | collected 2011-11-01 | reverse complement strand
CCCTGCGAGATCTCGGCCTGATAGGGCGTGTAGGGCGTGTACCAGGCGGGATTCTCCAGAATGGTGCGCTGGATGACGGGCGGGGTGAGGGTGTCGTGGTAGCCTTGGCCGATGAAATTGCGGAAGACCTTGTTTTGCGAGGCAATCTCGCGGAGTTCGGCGAGCGCGGCGGACTCACCGAGGGCGGCGGGCAGCGAGAGGGGGTTCTCCAGCCGGATAGGCGGCGGCACGGTGGCGTCGATCAGCGCGTCGAGCGAGGCGTAGCCGAGGGCGGCGAGCATGCGGGCGCGCTCGTCGGGCGTGGGCGAAGTGTGGCGCGGGGCGAACACATCGGTCGGCGCGAGGTGCGCGTCGAGCACGGAGCCGGGAGCGGACGGCGGAGAGCTGGAGAACGAGGAGACGGGCGCGGAGGCGGGCATGGCTGGGCCCAGCGTGGGCCACCCCCTTGCCTCGGCAAACGGAAACAAAAAAGCGGCCCGGAAATCCGGGCCGCCAAAGTACAAACCGCCGGAGAAAAGCGGAAGAGATCAGTCCGGGCGCTCAGACCGCCACACGGCGGCGACGGCAAGCCGCCATGCCGAACATGCCCACGCCGGCCAAAGCGGCGCAAGCGGAGGGCTCGGGCATGGACGTGGGCGCGGGCGTAATCGTAAAGCTCTCGAGCGAGAAATTCTCACCGGCGCTGGCCGATCCGAAGATGGACAACGTGATGGCCTGATTGGCGACAAACGAGGCGCCAATGCCGTAAGTGTCCGCGGAGGCGTTGATGACGTTTGCGGAGGTCAAAAGGTAGGTGGCCCCGCCCGCGAAAGACAGAACGGCTTCATTGTCGCCGGTGATGTAGCGCAAATCGATCGTGTCGAAGGTGCCGGCCGCATCGAACTTAAACACGATGGATTCAATGCCATTGATGTTGTCCAACCGGGTCGTCATGTCGCCGGTGCCGTTCGCATTTACGCCAAATCCATCCGTCGCGCCATTCATCGTGGTACCAGTCGAGACACCATCGAGAAAGGCCTCGGCGGTGAGGGTGATCCCCCCGGCAAGGTAGGTGGCCGAGCTGGCGACATCATCGAAAGCCAGCCCGGCGGCCGTGGCATTGGCTCCATCATGAAAAAGATACGTGATCTGAGATAACCCAGCCACGGGCAAAAGCGAAATCAGCAATAGTCCTTTAGTAAAGTTATTCATTTACAGCTATTTGTATATTTTATTGAGTTAATCCCAGAGGTGAGATCGCCGAAAACAATGGGTTACGGCTAGGTGTAAATACCCAGCAAATGCGGTGCCAAAGCGGACATAAAATGCAAAAAATCTACCATTCAATGCCTCCACCGGCTTCCCAAGACCTTGAGTGGGAGAAAAATCATACGAGTCGGCGCATACTCCGGACCGGACAAGACGAGGAAGGCCCGAAGCCCTCGCTTGGCACTTTTGTCCAAAGCATCGGACCGATTTATACAATAAAACGCGCAACCCGTACGATAAGCCGGCGCGCTGTTTGTATTTAGCAAATTTGACCGCCTCGCGTCGTCAAGAACAAGTTTGCCGGAATGTCACCCCGGCGGGTTGCGCAATGCGCGTGGCGCAGGGTCTGCTTGGGGACGCCAACCTCCTATTATAAAACAATGAAACACTCCGCGCTCCTCCTTGCCGGCCTTGCTTGCGCAAGTCAGGCCTACTCCCAAGCCCTCATCACCGGCATCATCGACGGCCCCCGAACCGGCGGATTGCCCAAGGGCATCGAAATCTACATCACGCAGGATATCGCCGACTTGTCTGTTCTGTCCGTCGAGTCCGGAACCAATGGCGCCGCTCCCATCGCCCCCGAGTTCACCCTGATCGGAAGCGCTGCGGCGGGAACCTTTATCACCATTGCAAGCGAATCAACCGGATGGACCGCCTACTTCGGAACCGCCCCCACCTTTGTGAACGGCGCCATGAATATAAATGGTGACGACCCGATTTATCTGTGGCTGAACGACGCGGTCATCGACGCCTTCGGAACCAACATCGATCCGGATCCCGACACATCCTACAATTATCTCGATACCTGGTGGTATCGTAACGACCTTACCGAAGCCAACCCGACCTGGTCCGCCGCGGATTGGGTTAGCGCACCCGGTCAGTCCGATGCCCTGGATGCACTCGGCACGAGCGGCGTCAACCCGGTGAACACGGACCCGCTCCACATGCCCTTGGGCTCCTTTGTATACAGCGCCGTCCCCGAGCCGAGCGCCTGCGCCGCGATCTTTGGCGGCCTCGCCCTGGCCGGTGCCGCGGCCACCCGCCGACGCCGCACGGAATAATACGCCTCATCATAAACCACTTCAGCCGACGAATCCCGCTCGTCGGCTTTTTTCGTGCCATCGTGTCGCCTTGGTGACGACATGAACACCATATCAACGACGATAATACAGCGTGTTTCCGCCAAGCGCCAGGCAGCCGGAAACCGCCCGTCGCACCTGCCACAACACGTTGATTAACAAATTAATCACCGCCATAACCGACAATGTTGCCGAGAAGTCACGTGCGCGGTTTGCACCCGACTGGCCTGCCGATTGCTATCACCGCCACATGAATCCCCGACAGGCACTATATAAACCGTCTATAAATCAGCCCGACGCCTTCACGCTCATCGAGTTGCTCACGGTCATCGCCATCATCGGCATCTTGGCCGGCATTCTCATTCCCGTCGTGGGCAAGGTTCGCTCGACGGCAAAATTCGCCGCCAATGTCAGCAACGTCAGGCAGTGGACGGTGGCCAACACCCTGCACATGCAAGATTGGAAAGGCTACATTCCTTGGCGCGGCCCCGCCCTGAGCGGCGGCCAGTCGATCATTAATTCCCTCCAGCCTTACTCGCCGGCGATCCCCGTGCTGCCGTGGTGGAACGCCCTGCCGACCTACATCGGCCAAAAGACTTTGCGGGAAATGAACATACAAAACTCCCTGCCCAAAATCGGGGATAATTCCATCTGGGTTTCGCCACTCGCGGAAAACACGGTGGCCAACAACAGCTGGGCGGCGTTCACCTGCTATGCCCCGCCGCGTATTTCCAATATCGGCAGCCCGACCTTCATCACGAACATATCGAAGGTCCTGAATCCGTCGCGCACCGTGGTCTTCGCGGAAACGCCCCATTTCACCCGCGCGCTTAGACAAGGCGTTCCGTATCCGTTTATTAACGAGATCGCCAGCCCCAACTCGACCGGACCTTACAACCGAAACGGCAGCGCCTCGGATCGCGGCGGGCTCTCCGGAAAAGCCGCCCTGGGATTTTTCGACGGCAGCGTGCGCACATTCACCGGCAATCAGATCAACGCCCACGGCACCAGCGTGGACGCCGAAAAGGGGAACAACCCCGACGGCGTCATCTGGCGCATGGATCCGTCATGATGGCAGGCCGCGCCCGATTATCCGCGGACCGCCACGCCCATCACGTAACTTCCGTTAAGCTCTTTATGTTCAAAACCCTAAACACCGTCTTTGTGCGGGCACTGCATCTGGCCGGTCTGGCTGCATGCCTGGCCGCGCCGTCTTCCCTGTCCGCGCAGTCCTATCACAACATGGCGGCGTCGAATTTCACCGAGAACTTCGCCGACATTGCCGATACAACCACGTGGGCGAGCCCGACCAAAACCGGCGGCTCTTGGAGCGGTTTCGTGGCCACCTCCACGGTTCCCGCCACTGGCTTGCCCGATCCGACAAAAACCACCACGAATTCGACGGCCTTCTCATCCGGATTCACCGGCGGCGTGCAGCGGGGATCCACCCAGATCATCCCAACGGAGAGCCTGATTTTCCTTTCGACCGGCGGAGACAATACCACGGCGACGGGCTTGGATCTGCTGCTGGATTTCACCTCGCGTCTGGCGGGCACCTTGACCTTTGACGTGGCCACGGTGGCCAATTCCACCGGCAATCGCCAGGGAACGCTCAGCATCCACGCCTCGCTCGATGGCGAGATCTGGACTCCGGTCGCGGGCACGAATCTCCCCTATGTCGCGACCAACAACGTGGCGGGCTCGGCGTCGGTGAGCGCCTCCCTCCCCTCCAGCCTGAACGGCCAGGGAACGGTTCGCCTCCGCTTCTACTATCACAACAACGCGAGCGACGGCTCGCCCAGCGGCAGCCGACCCAAGATCAGCGTGGACAACGTGCTCGTGACCTCCTCCCCCACCGTCGCCGGCCTGCCGGAGATCACCAGCGCCTCGACCGCCTCGGTCACCGCCTTGGAATCATTTTCCCATACCATCACCGCGACGGAAGCGCCGACGTCGTTCTCCACCTCGACCTTGCCGACCGGCCTCTCGCTCGACTCCGCGACCGGTGTTATCTCGGGCGCCCCCACCACGCCGGGGACTTACAACATCACTGTTTCCGCCATCAACGGCGTCGGAACGGGGTCCGCGATCCTCACGCTCACCGTCGGGGTAAATCCCAACGCGCCCGTGGTCACGGACGGGGACGTGACCGCGGAACTCAACGTACCGTTCACCCACCAAATCGTCGCCACCAATTCCCCCTCGTCCTACGCCACGGGGACCCTGCCCGCGGGCCTCGTCCTGGATGCCGAAACCGGCGTGATCTCCGGCACCCCGACCGCGGGCGGCACCTTTGACAACATCCTGATTTCGGCCACCAACGCGTTCGGCACCGACGAAGGCTCCTTGCGCATCGTGGTGGCCAGTCCCCCCGTGCTGACGGGCAGTTTCTCGGCCTCGATCTATCTGGGGCAGGCCTTCGCCCACACCATCACCGCCACCCAGTCGCCGACCTACTACGAGGTCACCGGCCTGCCGGAAGGCCTGACCTGGGACTTCGCCGCCAACATCTCCGGCACCCCTACCACGGCCGGCACCCACGAAATCAGCATCAGTGCGTTCAACACGCTCGGTTCCGACACACGCACCCTGGTCCTGACCGTGCTCGATCAGGCCGCGCAGGACGCCATTCCCCTGACCGTCGCGATAAACAAATACGCCAACGGCCAGACCGGGCAGCCCGACAAGGTCGAGTTGCTCGTCATCGGCAACGGCGCCCCCGGCTCCACCGCCGATCTGCGCGGCATGATCCTGAAGGACTTCAGCAGCGGCATGGCCAACGATGGCGGCGGCAAATTCGAGTTTGCCAACGACGCGCTGTGGAGCGCGGTGCCCGCCGGCACCCTCGTGGTGATGTCCTCCGGCAACACCGAGACCGAGGATCTCGAGGCCTCGGATTTTGTCCTGCGCGTGAACCTGGGCAACGCGGCCTGCTTCACCTCGCTCGGCGGCACCTTCGACGTGGCGACAACCGATTTTCTGCTCATCAAACAAGCCGGCACCGGAGCCCTCGGCGTCGCCGGCGGCATCCACGCCCTCGCGGGCGGCACGGCCGGCGCGCAGTTCACCGCCTTCACCGGCCTCAAGGCGATCGCCACCGGCACCACGGGCGCCGGCAACGGCGTCTATGTGACCACCCCGAATTCGACGCTCGCCGACTTCGACGGCACCGACGCCGTCGGCGGCGTGGCCGCGCTTCCCTTCGGCTTGCCCAACAACTCGACCAACGAAGCGCTCATCAACGCGCTGCGCGGCGCCACCGCCACCACCCCGCTCGAGGACTGGCGTCTGGCCAACTTCGGCACCGCCGAGAACAGCGGCGCCGCCGCCGACGGCGCGGACTTCGACGGCGACGGCATCGCCAACCTGATCGAGTATGCCACCGGCGCCGATCCGACCACGGCCAACGCCAGCCCGATCACGCTCGCCACCACCGCGTCGGGCGAGTTCCTCACCCTGAGCTTCACCCGCATCGACGATCCCGCGCTGAGCTACGTCATCGAGGCGAGCGACGACCTCGCCGCCGGCTTCGCCCCCACCGGCACGAGCTACACCGGCGGTCCCGCCGGGACCATCACCCACACCGACACCGTCTCGCTCACCACGCCCGGCGTGCGCCGCTTCCTGCGCCTCGTGGTCGGCCACGGCACGGCCGAGTAGCCAGCGCGCATCGCCCGCGACGCGACCACCCGCCGACGGTCCCCCGGGACCGTCGGTTTTTCGCGCCCGCGCGCCCGGGCGCGCTTGCCACCCGCCGCGCCCGGGCTTGGCTGCGCGCCAACATGACCACCGCCGCCGCGCGCGCCGCCCACGTCGATCAACGCCTCGCCGCGCTCTATCCCGAGACGCCGGTCCCCCTCGACCACACCTCGCCCTACACCTTGTTGATCGCGGTACTGCTGTCGGCCCAGTGCACCGACAAGCGCGTGAACCTCCAGACCCCGGGCCTCTTCGCGCGGGCGGACACGCCCCAGAAAATGGTCCGCCTCTCCGTCGCCGAGATCGACGCCCACGTGCGCCCCTGCGGCCTCGCGCCGCGCAAGGCGCAGGCCATCCACCGCCTCTCGGAGATCCTGCTGGAGAAACACGGCGGCGAGGTGCCCCGCACCTTCGCCGAACTGGAGGCCCTGCCCGGCGTGGGCCACAAAACCGCCTCGGTCGTCATGGCCCAGGCCTTCGGCGTCCCGGCCTTTCCGGTGGACACCCATATTCACCGCCTCGCGCAGCGCTGGCGACTCACCCCGCTCGGCGCGAGCGTGGAGCGCGCCGAGCGCGACCTGAAACGCCTCTTCCCCGAGGCGCATTGGAACGCGTTGCACCTGCGCATCATCTTTTACGGCCGCGAATACTGCAGCGCCCGCGGCTGCGACGGCATGACATGTCCGCTCTGCCGCGAACTCTTCCCCGAGCGCAAACGCGCGATCCGGGTGAAGAAGGCCTAAAATCGCCCTTGATTCGCGCCGGGCCGGCCGACAAGTTCCGCCCTCCCCGATAGCCGGACGCCTAGCTCAGTTGGTTAGAGCACATCCTTCACACGGATGGGGTCACAGGTTCGAGTCCTGTGGCGTCCACCATTTTACGCGAGATGCCGCCCCGGCGCTTCCCTGGCTAAACAACGGGTTCCCCGAAACGCCTCCCGATCGCGGCCCGCAGCCGCTCCCACTCCGTCGGCTCCAGGTCGTCCTTCCGGCCCGGCGCGATCTGGCGGTGGTCGGTCATCGCCGCGAGCGTCCAGCCGCGCCTCTCCCGGCGCGGCGCCAGCCACTCCAGCGCCGAGGCGATTTGCGCGTCGGTCAACGGCGCCGCGCGCGTGTCGCCCGCGAAGGCGACCCCGAGCAGGAAGGCGTTGCACCCCTCGCGTCCTTGAAAACTGGATACGCCGGCGTGCCAGGCGACGCGCTCGTCGGCGACGAGGCGCGCCCGCGTGCCGTCCGGCGCGATCACGACGTGATAGCTCACGCGGCTCTCCGGCCGCGCCATGTGCGCGATGGTCTCTTCGAACGACAGCACGGTGTGGTGGAAACACACGCCCAGCCGCTCGTGCGGCGGCGACGCCGCGAAATTCGGCGAGACCGCGTCAAATTCCCGGTAGGCGCCGCCCATGGCCGTCGTTCAGAGCGCGCGCCAGGCCGCGCCAAACATCGAGACCAGCAGCCCCATGCGCAGCGCGCCCTCGACGGTGAGGATGACAAGCACCCACTTCAGCCGGCAGTTGCTGCGCAGGGCGAAACCCACCAGCGAGACCAGCAGCATGCAGGCGGCGTGCAGACGCGTGGGGCCTTCCGAAAGCAGCCAGAGCAGCCACGCCGACTGGGTGCAGAGCCCCAGCACCCACACCGCGGCGACGGGCTCCGGCGGCCCGAGCTCGCGCGGATCCACGCCGGCCTGGATCTGCTTCACCCCGAGGAAACGCTCGACGTAAACGAGCTGCGCGATCTCGAAGACGAGAAAAAACGGCGCGAGAAAAACGGCGAGCGGCGGGCTGGACATCGACGCCGAGGCTGGACCGGACCCGACGGCGGGGAAACCCGGAAATGATCGCTCCGCAAAAGGCCCCCGTCGATGGCCCGAAGTGCCGCCGGCTTAACCTAAGCTCCTGCGTCATGAAACGTTTTCGCTCCACCCGCGAACGTATCCTCCGACGGGGGGGCTTTCCCGTTGCCTCGCGAAAACCGCGTTCACAGGCCTTTCACCAAGTGCGGGCGACGCCCCGGGATCGCCCCGTCCTCCTCCAGCTCCCCACCCCATGCATACCTCCCACCCCATCGCGACCGTCGGCGCCTGCGCCCTGGCCTTGCTTTTCGCGGCCCACTCCGCCGACGCCCAGTCCACCCTCGCCCACTGGAATTTTGATTCGGGCAAGGCGGGCCTTTCCCTCTCCGCCCTTCCCGCCCCCGACCAGACCGGCAACGCCTATCTCATCCATGGCTATGACAGCGTGGTCGGGCCGTCCTACTCGAGCGACACCGCCACCGGAACCGGCTTGAGCTGCCGCGCCGACGGCGCGCAAGACGGCTACACGCTCGACTCGGCCCTCAACGCATGGTCGCCCCTCTCCTGGACGATCGAGATCTCGGTGCGCATGGACGCGATCGACGGGTGGCGCACGATCATCGGCCGGGACGGCACCAGTTTTCCCGGCGCGTTAAAGTCCGATTTCTACTTCCAGAACAACGGCCTCGACGACCGCTTCCGCCTCGATTTCGCCACCGTGGACGGCGCGCGCCACCTGCTGGACTCGACCTTCGCCGCCGTCCCCGGCGTCTGGTATCACGTCGCCCTGGTCGGCGACGGAAAGTCCGTCGCCATGTACATCAACAGCAACGACGGCGCCGGCTACCGGCTCGCAGGCTCGACCGTCTTGAGCGACCTGCCCGGCGCGAACAACGCCCTCGCCACCAACGGCGCCAACTGGACCTTCGGGCGCGGCTGGTATGGCGAGAAACACGTGGACCACATCGACGGCCACATCGACGACATCCGCTTCACCAACGGCGCGCTCGAGCCCGCGAGCTTCCTGCATGCGCCCGCCCCCGCCGCGGTCCAGTCTTCGCTCGAGCTGGCCCGCAACGGCCGGGAGGTGTCGCTGGCCTGGGCCCTGCCCCCGGGGTCCATCCAACGGCTAAGCATTTATCGCCACGACCGCGACGATGCGACGGGCCGGACCTTGGTCGCGACGCTCTATCCGCCCGCCAAGATGTATCTGGATCAGGTCCCCGAGGCGGGCTCGACCTACTGGTATTGGGCCGTCGCCACCACCCTCGACGGGCGCGACATCACGCTCGGCCCGACACGCACCCTTTCGGGCGAAATCTGGGCCCCGTGAGGATCCGTCGCCCATTCGCCGGCCCGGTCCGTCTTCCCCCGGGCGGACCGGGCCGGCACCCGCCGCCGGTGGACGTTAAACCACGCGGCCCCTTGTGCCACGCGCCCCGGGGGGTGCTCATGGCCTCCTCCCCCCCTGTCTCGTCAGCCCCTTTTCGCCGCCATGTTCCATCCCGTCCGTCTCCGCGGCTTGCTCGCCGGCCTTGTCGCCGGCCTGTGCGCCACCTCCGCCTCCGCCGCCATGACCTGGCGCTGGAACGCCGCCCCCTCCGCCTACGAGACCGAAATCGCGGCGTCGATGAACTCGACCGTCGCGGCGTGGAACGCGTATTCGAACTATAACTACGACATCGGCGTCATCTACTCCTCCGGCACGCCCACCGCCGACGCCGGCTACCTCGGCCAGATCCGTTTCGGCGGCTCGCGCAACTACCGCGTCGCCATGCACGAGTCTTGCCACTGGCTCGGCACCGGCACCACCACCACGTGGGCGCCGTTTTTCCGCTCCGGCCGCTGGACCGGCACCTACGGCTATAATCTCCAGGCCGCCTACGCCGGGCCGGGCGAGCGCATGAGCGGCGACACGCAGCACTTCTGGCCCTACGGCGCCAACCAGGATTCCGAGGGCGTGGACGCCCCGCGCATGGTCGGCATCGTCGGCGCCTTTCGCCGCGACATGAACCTCGCCCAGGGCGACACCACCATCGGCATCGCCTCCGGGACCTACCGCCTGCGCAACCGCCAGACCATCCACCTGCTCGATTCCCCCGTCGGCGCCACGACGGGCGCGACCGTTCGCCAGGCCGACGACGGCGCCGCCACCACCCAGCAGTGGCAGGTCGCCCTGATCGCCGGCACCACCCATTTCACGCTCCGCAACGTCGCCTCCAATCTCTACCTCGACTCCGCCGGCGGCGGCTCCGGCTCGCCCGTCCTCCTCACCGCGCTCTCCGGCGCCACGCCCGCCGACTCCCAGCTCTGGCAGATCGTCGCCACCGACTCGTTCTTCTTCAAAATCGTCAACAAGGCCACCGGCCTCGTGCTCGACAACCTCTCCTCCTCCGCCGCCGGCGCGGGTCTCGTGCAGACCGCCTCCGGCTCCGCGCGCGGCCAGCAATGGACCTTCGTCCACCCGCTCGTGCAAAGCGCGCCCGCCATCGGCGTCATCTCCCAGGGCCGTCCCGTCACCGCCAGCTCGGTCGAGAGCGGCAACTACGACTGGAAGGGCAACAACGGCGTCGCCGGCGACCGCTGGACCGCCTCCACCAACTCCTACCCGCAATGGTGGCGTGTCGATCTCGGCTCCGTGCAACCCGTCACCAAGGTCGAGGTGGACTGGTTCGGCGCCCCCTCCCGCACCTACCGCTACCGCATCGAGACCAGCCCCGACGACACCACCTGGACCACCGTCGTGGATCGCACCGCCAACACCCAGCCGGGCGCGACCGTGGACACGTTGACCAACCGCACCGCCCGCTACGTGCGCGTCCATGTCACGGGCGCCAGCGCCGGCTACGCCGCGTTCCTCGAGTGCCGCGTTTACAACGAGGCCGTGCCCATGCGCCTCGTCTCCCAGTTCCGCCCCACCACCGCCAGCAGCGAGCAGATCGGCAACCTCGCGGTCAACGCCACCGACGTGGACGCCTACTTCACCCGCTGGACCGCCAACGCCGCCGCCTTCCCGCAGTGGTGGCAGGTGGACCTCGGCTCCGTCATGCCGGTCAACAAGGCCGTCATCGAGTGGTTCGGCCGCGGCGAGCGCTCCTACCAATACCGCATCGAGGGCAGCGTGGACGGCTCCACCTTCACCACCCTGATCGACCGCACCGGCAACACCTCGCAGGACACCAGCACCGACACGTTCAACGGCTCCGCCCGTTACGTGCGCGTCGTCGTCACCGGCTCCACATCCGGTTACGCCGCCTTCTACGACGCGCAGATCTACAGCGCCACCGGCCCCGTGCCTCCCGCCTCCCCGTCGGACCTCGCCGCCACCGCCGCCTCCGACCGCATCACGCTCGGCTGGTCCGCCGTGCCCGACGCCACCTCCTACGCCATCAAGCGCGCCACCTCCGCCGCCGGCCCCTTCACCACCCTCGCCACCCAGGCCGGCACCACCTACGCCGACCTCACCGCCACGCCCGGCGTGCCTTTCTACTACGCCGTCTCCGCCTCCGGCGAGGCGGGCGAGGGCACCGACTCCGCGCCGGTCGCCGCCGCCATCCCCGCCGGCCTGCGCGTCCACCTGCCCTTCGACGAAAGCGCCGGCACCGTCGCCGCCGACGCGAGCGGCTTCGGCTGGAACGGCACGCTCGCCCTCGGCGCGACCTGGACCACCGGCAAAAACGCCAACGCGCTCAATCTCGACGGCGCCGACGACCACGCCGCCCTGCCCGCCGGCGTGCTCGCGGGCATCAACGATTTCACCATCGCGACCTGGATCTATCCCGACGCCCTCGCCACCTGGGCCCGCGCCTACGATTTCGGCGCCGGCACCTCGCGCTACCTCTTCCTCGCCCCGAGCAGCGGCTCCGGCAACCTGCGCTTCGCCATCACCACCACCGGCGGCCCCGGCGAACAACAACTCAACGCCCCCGCGCCCCTCGCCGCCGGCGTCTGGACCCACGTCGCCGTCACTCGCTCCGGCAACCTCGCCACGCTCTACGTCAACGGCTCCGCCGTCGCCACCAACCCGGGCATGACGCTGCGCCCCTCCGACCTCGGCGCGACCGACCAGAACTGGCTCGGCCGCTCCCAATACGCCGACCCCTACTTTGACGGCCGCCTCGACGAGTTCCGCCTCTACGACCGCGCCCTCTCCGCCTCCGAGGTCTCCGCCCTCCTCGCCCCGCCGCTCACCGAGCAGGAGAGCTGGCGGCAGACCCACTTCGGCACGAGCGCCAACACCGGCGACGCCGCCGACTCGGCCGACCCCGACGGCGACGGCTGGACCAACGAGCGCGAATTCGCCGCCGGCACCGATCCCGTCGATCCCGCCAGCGTCCTGCGCGCCACCGTCCGGACCGACGCCGGTGGCGGTGACGGCGACGCGCTGGTCATCGCCTTCCCGTCCGTGGCGGGCAAAACCTACCGCCTCGAACGCTCCGAGACGCTCGCGCCCGATTCCTGGACCCCGGTGCCCGCCGCCGACCAGGTCGCCGGCACCGGCTCTGTGATCGAGCTCATCGACCCCGCCGGCGAGTCGCTGACGCGTCGTTTCTACCGCGTCGTCGTCCTCGATCTTTGAGCGGAGAAAAAAGGTCCGCTCCGACCGTGGTGCCCCCGGCCGGAGTCGAA
>LLBY010015308.1_pt14 | contig 12451 bp, 15 predicted proteins | sample 1489401 | NCBI WGS metagenome assembly LLBY01 (sample SAMN04092656, study PRJNA295927) | soil metagenome | biome: Soil prokaryotic community; feature: Bulk soil; isolation source: soil from tomato rhizosphere | host: tomato cultivar Hawaii 7996 | place: South Korea | collected 2011-11-01 | reverse complement strand
CGGCTCGACGGCTCGACGGCTCGATGGCTCGACGGCTGGATACACAGACGGACAGGGATCGCAGCTGTCTGCGCTCACCTGTCCGTCCATGCCCCTGGTGAGGGTTGTCAGCGCTGCTGGCCGATCCGCCCCATGTCCGCGTTCACCTTCGACAGATCCAGCTTCGGGATCACCGGGGCATTTACGGCCGTAGCGGGTGTGCTGACCGCGGCCAGGCAGTACGAAACGGGTGCCACGTCGGGCCGGGCGGGAAAGGCGGGGGCGCAGGCTACGGCGAGCAATCCTGCCAGCGGCAAGAACGAGCGGGCATGCATATACCACTCCATCCTGTGGTGACCCACGATGCCATGCAGGCCATGAAGAAGCCGTGAAGCCACCGTGAGGTTCGGGCTATACCTCCCCAAGCTCAATCCGAAGGAGCTTCTCACGGGCGTTTCACCCTGACTTAATCGCCCGGGCGCAATAATGCAGTTGCTGGCCAGACAGCTTCTGGATTCACCGAGGAGGATTGTATGAAAGTCGCCAAGTTGACCAAGGGAAGCCCCCAGGTCACCAACGTCAAGGAGGACATCGATCGGATCATCGACCGCTTCTTCGCGCGGCCGTTCATGACCGAGCCGGTGATGCCGCTTTTCCCATTTGAGCCGATGAACGAGGGCCTGGCTGAATGGGCCCCGCGGCTGGACCTGACCGAAGCCGAGAAGGAATTCGTGGTCCGCTGCGAGGTGCCGGGCATCCACAAGGAGAACCTCGACATCAACCTGTCCGGAAACCTGCTCCGTATCACCGGGCACAGGGACGAGCTGCAGGAGACCACCGACGAGATGTACCTCTATCGCGAGCGGGAAGTCGGCCGCTTCGTTCGCACCCTCAAGCTGCCGGTCGCGGTTGACGAGGAGAATATCGAGGCTGCATACCAGGACGGCGTCCTGACGATCCGGATTCCGAAGCCGGCCGCAGCGGTGTCGAAGAAGGTGCTGATCAAGTAGCCGCTCCCGGCGGTCTTCATCTCCGCTTCGCGCTTTCTTCACCAGCGGCGCGCTAGTGTCGACGGTCAACGTCGGTCCAGCGCGCCGCGCTGTCATTGGCGCCTCCACCTCCATGGGAAGGTGCACCTCCATGGCGCATCCGGCCGTCCAGCCCCTGTCCGGCACCACCCTGGGCCGCTATTCGCTGGCCCAGGCGCTGGGGCTCGCCCTGACCGTCGTCCTCCTGGCCGGGCTCCTTGCCCGCCCGGAATTCACGCTCCATGTGCTGTGGGACATGGTCATTCCGCTGCTTCCAGCGGTCTTCCTGGTCAATCCCATGATCTGGAGGAACGCCTGCCCGCTCGCGACCCTCAACGCGACGGCCGGCCAGCGCATGGCCACACGGCCCCTGGACGGAAGGGCCCTTCGCATCTCCTGGGGACTTGGCATCATCCTGCTCTTCGTCATGGTGCCGGCGCGCCGGTTTCTCTTCAATGGCAGCGGGCCCGCCCTGGCTGCCACCATCATTGCCGTCGCCTTGATCGCGGTGATGGGAGGCATGCTGTTCGCCCGGCGGGCCGGATTCTGCAATTCGATCTGCCCCGTCCTCCCGGTCGAGAAACTCTACGGCCAGTACCCGCTGGTCCGCATGGGGAGCGCCCGCTGCGCCGCGTGCAGCCTCTGCACCCCGTCAGGGTGCATCGACATCGCAGGCGAAAAGACGCTGATGCAGACCCTGGGACCGGGCCGCCGTTCGACCCGCTGGCTGGCAACGCCGTTCGGGCTTTTCAGCGTCGCCTTCCCGGGCTTCGTCATCGGGTACTTCACCAGTGAGAATGGCGCGCTGGCGACCGCGCTGGCGGTCTACGGCCACATCCTGACGTGGACCCTGGCGAGCGCACTCCTCCTGGCCGGGATGGTGCTCGTCACCCGGAGCACGGCGAGGGCTGCTCTGCCGTGGCTGGGAGCCCTGGCCTTCGGCCTCTATTACTGGTTCGGGGCGCCGGCGCTTGCCGAGGCATATGGCGCCGGTGAGACCATTGGGCAGGTTCTCAGAATCGGCGCTGGCGTCCTGGCCGTGGTGTGGTTGCTGAGGGCGGTGGATCGGGCGAGGACGCCGCGCGCCGGCCCGAGTTGGGTCTGACCGCGTCCAGCAGCCGGCGGTTGCCTCGAAACCACGCACTTCGGCTCCACCGCGAACGCTGCTCGAACGAGACCAGTACTCGACGAAGGCAGCAACTGTACTCCCAGTCGCACACCCCGACCCAGAAACTGCAAAAGGCCACAGCATCGTGTTTCGCTGTGGCCCTTCGCGTTCCGCTCGTGGGCTCGATCCGAAGGCCGCGAAGCGGCCGAAGGACGATGCCCCGAAACCATGGCGTGGAGCCGAAGCTCCACGCATTGCCCCTCCTGGGCTCGAACCAGGACTCTCCTGATCCAGAGTCAGGCGTGTTGCCAGTTACACCAAGGGGCAGTGATTACGTCCTGAACCGGCTCTGGATACCGGCCATTCCGATAGCATCGAGGCACGAGCGTCGAGCTACATGGAGCTGAGGGGGATCGAACCCCTGACCTCTGCAGTGCGATTGCAGCGCTCTCCCAGCTGAGCTACAGCCCCGGGAGGGTCTAAAGTAGCCAGTCAGGCCGGACCTTGGAAGGGTCGCACCGGCCGCCTGGAGAAGGCCAGAAAGCCAGTGCAGAACGTTGAGCGCCAGCTGGCGATCGTCGTTGCCCGGTACGTTCATCCGCGCCTTGAAGGTCACCGGTTGTCCGTCCTGACGGTTCAGCGTCACCACCTGGGCCGAGAACATTGCCGCCTCGCCCAGGATCACTACCCGACCCACACCCCTAATCCCTGATCGCTGACCCCTGGTCAGGGTACCCCACCTCTATTTCCATCCCGTCCCGCGCCACCACCACCTCGGTGAACTCCTCCCCAGCCTCCGCCAGGAGTTCGGGCGCATCCCTGGTGTAGCGGGGGCTGATGTGGGTCAGCGCCAGCTGCCGGACGCCCGCTTCCCGGGCCACCCGCCCCGCCTCCCGGGCAGTCGAGTGGCCGGTCTCCACCGCCCGATCCTTCTCCTCGTCGATGAAGGTGGCCTCGTGGACCAGCAGGTCGGCCCCGCGGGCCGCCTCCACCAGCGCCGCCACCGGCCTGGTATCGCCCGAATAGACCACTTTCCGGCCCGGCCTCGCGGGGCCCACCAGCTGCTCGGGACCGATCTCCCTGCCGTCGTCCAGGCGAATGTGCTCGCCCCGATGGATCTTGCCCCAGAGCGGCCCTTCTGGCACGCCCAGCTCCCGGGCCAGATCGGGGTCGAACCGCCCCTTCCGGATGTGCTCGACCAGGGCCCAGCCGATGGTGTCGGCCCGGTGCTCGGTGGGAAACGCCACCAGGTCGTACTCCTTGCGCTGGAGCACGTCGCCCGGCTTCACCTCGAGGATCTCCACCGGGAACTTGTTGCGCTCGATCCCGACTCCCAGCGCCGCGCCGAGGATCCGATTGGCCCCCTTCGGGCCGATCAGGGCAAGCGGCGCGGTGCGGTCCAGCAGGCCCATGGTTCGCACCAGGCCGATGACGCCCAGCATGTGATCAGCGTGAAAGTGGCTGAAGAAGATCTCGCTGAAGCTGAAGCCCACGCCGTAGCGCATCATCTGGCGCTGGGTGCCCTCGCCGCAATCGAAGATGAGCGTCTCGCCCTCGCGGTGGATGGCGAGCGACGACACGTTGCGGTGCACCGACGGCATCGCGGCGCCGGTGCCGAGGAAGGTGAGGCTAAGGGACATCGGCTCGGCGGCTCGGCGGCTCGGCGGCTCGGGAGGGCTGCACTGGATTGAACCACGGAGAATCGAAATGGTACTGCATCAGCCACCCGCTATCGCGAGATTGGGTCATGGCACCCTATCGAGAATTGCTCGCGTGGCAGGCCGCCCATGTGATGGCCGTTCACGCCTACAGGCTCACTGCGACCTGGCCGCCGCACGAGCGGTTCGGCATTACCCACCAGTTGCGCCGTGCGGCCGTCTCTGCCCCGACCAACATCGCAGAAGGCGCAGCACGTCGAGGCAGCAAGGACTTCAGGAAATTTCTGGGGTATTCCCTCGCGTCGACCAATGAAGTCGAATATTTGCTCGACCTCGCTCATGAAGTTGGAATTGCCTCTGACAGCGACAAGGCCGCACTCGCTCCTCTCGTCAAGCGCGCCGGCCAACTAACCTATCGCCTCGTCCGGAGCCTCTAGCCGCCGAGCCGCCGAGCCGCCTAGAATATCCGCACCTGAATCGGAATCTTTCCCGGATTCGCGCGGATGGACGCCATCAGCGAGTCGAGCTGTGCGGTCGCCTTCACCATCCCGTAATAGAGCGCGCTGTCGGTCATGAACTTGCCCAGTGTGCCCTCGCCCCGGTTGATCGCGCCCAGCAGCTGCTGCAGTTCGTCGCCAGTGGCCGCCAGCTTGGTCGACATGGCCTGCAGGCTCTGGGTGAGCGAGTCGCTCCGGTCCAGCGCCGCCTTGAGTCCCGGGTTCGCCACTACCGTCTCCAGCTCGGCCGACAGCTGCCGGAACTCCGCCAGCGTCCGGGTCAGTTCGGCCGAGGGCCCGGTGTTGGGGTTGGCGTAGAGCGCCATGGTGGCCTGGGTGGCGGCGAGGGTCTGCTGCAGCGCCGTCATGGTCTTCTCCAGCCCTTCCGTCATCTCGGGCGAGACCATTGCCTGGAAGCCCGAAAGAATGGTGTCCGCCCGGGCCGCGAGTGGCCCCGCAAGATCGGTCAGTCCCATCTGCGAGGTGCCCATGATGATCGCGTCATCCGGCAGCGGCTCGGGGGCTTCTCCCGGGTCCAGCGCGATGGCTGCGTCACCAGCCGCGAGGCTCACGGTGAAGATCGAGGCCGCGGCATCCGCCTGAAGCGGGAGGTCGCGGTTCAGCGCCACTTCAACCAGGACCTCTCCCGGCCGGATGAAGTTGATCGACTGGACCTTGCCCATCTCGACGCCGGAGATCCGCACCGCCGACGCTTCCTTGAGGTTGCCGATGTTGTCGAACTGGATCCGCACGATTTCGCCCGGGTTGAACGACTTGCCCCGAAGCCACATCGTGGCGGCGATGAAGAGGACGATGCCCAGCAGCACCAGCCCGCCCACCGAGATTTCCTTCTTGTAGTGCAGGTCCATTGTCAGGCCCCGGGAAGGGTGGCGTCCTGGAAGTCGCGCTCGAGAAACTCCCGCACCTTGGGGCTGTCCGAGGCGAGAAACTCCTGCTGCGTTCCCTGCATCACGATCTTTCCCTCACTGAGGAGCGCCAGCCGGTCCGCGACCCGGAACGCCCCGCGAACGTCGTGGGTAACCATCACGCTGGTGACGCCCAGTTCCTTGTCGAGCCGCATGACCAGGTCATCGATGATGTCGGCGTTGACCGGGTCGAGCCCCGACGTCGGCTCGTCGTACAGCAGGTAGTCGGGTTCGCCCACGATCGCGCGGGCGATCCCCACCCGCTTCCGCATGCCGCCGGAAAGCTCGGCCGGGAACTTCTCGATGGTCTCGGGCGAGAGGTTCACCAGCCGGATGCAGCGCTCCACCGCATCGCGGCTGTAGTCCTCGTCGTTGTACTTCCGGGTGTCCGAGATCCCCAGCCGCACGTTCTCCAGCACGTTCATCGAGTCGAACAGCGCGCCGTTCTGGAAGACATACCCTATCCGGTAGCGCAGCTGTCGAAGGTCCTTGCGCCGGAGCTTCGGCACGTCGAGCCCGTCCACAATCACGCTGCCACGGTCCGGCTTGATCAGCCCGATGATGTGCTTGAGCAGCACGCTCTTGCCGGTGCCCGACGGGCCCAGCAGCGCCACGGTCTCGCCGTCCGCGACCGTGAAGTCCACCCCGTCCAGCACCACCTGCTCGCCGAACCGCTTGGCGACATCCCGGAGCTCGATCACACGGTGAGCAGCAGCTGAGCCAGCAGGGTGTCGAGCAGCAGGATCAGCACCGAGGCGCTTACCACCGCGCCGGTGGTGGAACGGCCCACCCCCTCGGCGCCCTGCCCCGTGTTGAAGCCCATGTAGCAGGGAATGAAGGTGATCGCCCCGGCGAAGAAGAAGGCCTTGATCAGCGAATAGTACGCGTCGAACGGGCGATAGTACGCCTGGGCACCATACGCGAAGTCCGCGTCGGTGACCGGCATGACCTGCCGGGCCGAGAACCAGCCCATCGCCACGCCGATGACGTCGGCGAAGATCACCAGTATCGGCACCATCACCAGTCCCGCCACGACCCTGGGCACCAGGAGGTGCGAGGCCGGCGAGCGACCCAGGCTCTCCAGTGCGTCGATCTGCTCGGTGACGCGCATGGTGCCGATCTCGGCGGCATACCGCGCACCGATCCGGCCGGCCAGGATGAGCCCGGTGAGCACGGGGCCCAGCTCGAGGATGATGGACTGGGTGACCAGCGTCCCGACCACGAACCAGGGAAGGTTGCCCTGGAACTGGTAGCCGGCCTGGAGCGCGGTCACCGCGCCGGCGAAGGCGCTCACCAGCAGCACGATGAAAAGGCTTCCGATGCCGATGTTCCACGCCTCGTCGAAGGCCCGGGGCACCCAGATCCTCGGCTCCTTGAGGCCCCGGAAGAACTCCACCACCAGCATGCTGAAACGGCCCACATGCGCAAGTGCGCCGAGGACCATGCGTCCCGTGGACCGCCGGAGATCGAAGCGCAGGGGGGCTGGTGACATGCGAGAAGAATTCTACATCCCGGTCCTGTACGCCACCCCAGCGAAGAGCGCGATAAACGCCAGCACTCCCGCGACGGCTCCCAGCACAGCCAGGCGCTTCCGCAATGCGTCGAACTTGTCCGGCTCAGCCACCGGGTCGATCCGCGCGATGCGGCCCGCCGCCGGAAGTGATCCTATGATCAGCACCAGCGCGCCCAGGAGGCCCGCGCCCTGCATCGTCATGAGCCAGTGGTTCATCCCGGTTGCGAACGCGTCCATCATCTGCAGCGTCAGGACCAGGCCGGACAGCACCACCATCACCGCTCCCGGGGCGATGACCCTGCGAAGGATCGCGCCCTGGGCCCGCCCGACGCTGCGCATTCCGGCCCGGTCCTCGCGGCCGGAGGATCGTGCCGCATTCATGGCCGCCAGCCCGCCGCCGATCCAGAACGCGAGACCGACGAAATGAACAAACAGCCACAGGGTTCTCATCGAGCCACCTCCGAAAGAATCGAATCATCAACCGGACGGCGGCCCTCGAAGCCACCATCCACCGGATGCCAGTGGGTTATTCGCTCCTCTCCCAGCCGCCAGCAGAGCAGGATGGGTTCGTCATTTCGCAGCGAGAGGAAGTCCACCAGGCCGGCCTCGAATCCCTTGAAGACGCAGCCGATCGACTCCAGCTCCTTGAGGTAGACATCAATCCGGGCAGCGCGGGCATTCACATCCGCCAGCGCGGATTGCATCTCATCGGTTTCGCCGCTGTCGGCTCGCGCCGCCAGCGCCAGCTCCTCGTAGCGCGACACACCGGCACGCCACCCGGGATATTCCTGCACCAGGTCGGCCACGATCCCGCGCACCAGTGGCAGCGTTCGCTCCGCCTCCTCCAGGGTGAAGAATCGGGAACTGCTCATCGCCTGCTCCCCTCAGGGCGCCGCCAGAGCCTCGCGCGCCGCCCGATAACCTTCAGTCATCAGTGATTCCGCGAGGTCGGGGCGGAATGTGGTCCCCCGCTCGATGCGGGGCCGGACATGCAGCAGCGGTGGCCGGCCGGGTTGAGCCTTCCAGAGCGCCAGCCGCAGGTCGGTGTTGTCGGCCAGCAGCACGCTGATCGCCTCGTCATGGGCCCGCCTCAGCGGCAGTGTCATGCCCGGCGCGATGCCTTCCTCGAAGTTGCCGCCGAGGTCAACCGCAATGACCCGCGAGATGCCGGGCACCGCCGCGTGCTCGAGCGGCAGGACCCCCCTGAGGCCGCCATCAGCCAGCCTCCTGCCGCCCATCAACACCGGGGGATAGTAGAACGAAAGGGCACAGGAAGCGACCAGCGCATCCACCAGCGGCTGGTCCTCGCCACCCTCGCCGAAGACCACCTGGGCTCCAGTGTCCAGGTCCACTGCAGTGAAAGTGAGGGGGGTCGCGAGTTCGCTGAAGCTCCGCGCCGGGACCACGTGCTCGATCATCTGCCTGAGCGGCTCCGGGCGAAGCAGCGACGGCACCGTGAGGCCGCGCAGCGCCACCAGCGGGCGCTTCACGATGATGTCTGCGGCGGAGGCCCCCAGCTTGAGCGCCAGGTCTTCCGGAGTCATGCCTGCAGCCAGTGCCGCTGCGACCACCGCTCCCATCGAGGTGCCCACGTACAGGGCAGGACGGATCCCCGCCTCGGCGACGGCACGGGCGGCGCCGACGTGCGCCGCCGCCTTGGCACCACCACCCGACAGCACAAGAGCGGTGGCTCCGGTGTCGCGGTTCATGGCCACCGCCCTTGACAAAGTGGCGATTGAACGGGATTACTCATCACGGTAAATCTCCTGCCCCTCCCGCACCCGCGAGTTCATCCATGAATCCAGCCGTCGCCGCGCGCTCCGACTTCGGAATCCTTGCACTCCGAGTCGTCACCGGCATCGCATTCCTGGCCCATGGCTGGCAGAAGTACTTCCAGATGGGCCTCGAGGGCGTAACCGGCTTCTTCAGCAGCCTGGGCATTCCCCTGGCGAGCATCGTCGCGCCGGGCGTGGCCACCCTCGAGCTGGTGGGCGGCTTCCTGCTCATCATCGGCCTGTTCACCCGGCCGCTGGGCGTTCTCTTCGCCCTTGTCATGGCCGGCGCCATTTTCTTCGCCAAGGCGCGCAACGGGTTCGGATTCGCCGACATCGAGTTAGAGCTGCTGCTGATGGCCGCGTCGCTCTGCCTGGCCATGGCCGGGCCCGGAGCGTGGGCCGTGGACCGGACCATCGCGGCCCGGAGGCGGCTGCCCTGATGCGGTAGTGTCCGCCGCTGGCTATCTCGGGCGCCGCTCCTTGCGGCTCTCCTCCGCGCGCCGGTAGCGCTCCCGCTCCTCTTCAGTTTCAATCACCAGCCGCGGCACCCGCCGCGGCTTTCCTGTCTCGTCGAGCGCAACGAACACCACCCGCGCCGTGTGGGTGTGGCGCCTGGTTCCGGTGCTCACCTGCTCGGCGTGGACCTCGACCGTGATGTCCATCGACGAGTTCCCCACGAAGTCCACCGTGGCGGTGCAGGTGACCAGTTCGCCCAGGTGGATCGGCTCCCGGAAGTCCACACGCTCGATGCTCGCGGTGACCGCTATGCCACCGGCGTGACGGATCGCCGCCACAGCCGCCGCCTGGTCCACCAGCGCCAGCAGGTCGCCGCCAAACAGGTCTCCCCTCACGTTCTGCATGTGGGGCATGACAAAGGTGGTGAGCTCGCTGCGGGAATGGGACATCGGACGCGAGGCAACGGTCATGAGTGAAAAGTGAGAAGTGAGAAGGGAAAAGGGCGGACTGCGTCCGCCTTCAGAAGTCCACCGGTCTCAGGTAATACTCCCCTATCGCTGTCTGGCTCACCATCGCCACGGTGGGGAGGCGCCTCTTCCAGTGGGTCGATTCCAGCCGGTTCCGCACCAGCTCGATCTCGGCATCGCTGTAGCCCAGTTCGGCGATGTCCCTCGGGCGGTATCCCAGCAGCAGCCAGTGCAGGATGTGGTCGGCCTTGTCGTAGGTGATCCCGAAATCGCCCTCGTCGGTCTGGCCCTGGACCAGGTCGGCGCTGGCGGGCTTGTCCACGATGACGCCCGGCACGCCCACATGCCGAGCCAGCTCCCACACCTGGGTCTTGAACAAATCTCCCAGCGGGTTCACCGGCGGTGAGTCGTCCGCATGCCAGGTGAAGTATCCGAAGAGGCGCTCGGTCTTGTTGCCGGTGCCGAGCGGCAGCGCGCCAAGCGCTGACGAGAGGTCGAACAACGTGATCATGCGAGTCCGCGCCATGATGTTGCCGAGACGTCCGGGCGACGTGGCCACGCCGATGTCGGCGGCGAGCGCGTCCACCGCGCCGGAGATGTCCACGGTGCGGAGCTCGATGCCCAGGTCGTTCGCCACCAGCTCGGCATGCTCCAGGCTCTCATGGCTCGACGCGTGGTAAGGCATGCGCACCCCGATCACGTTCTCGGGGCCGAGCGCTGCCGCGGCGAGGTAAGCCACCAGCGAGCTGTCGACTCCGCCCGAAAGGCCCAGGATTCCCTTGGTGAATCCGCGGCGCCGTACCACCTCATCCTTGAGAAACTCGACCAGCCACCGGCGGGTGAGCTCGTGCTCCATGGCGAGCGGGTCTTCGGCGTTGCTGGGTGCCACCGGGCTGCTGCTGGGCACCCTGGTGGCCCAGCGTCGTTCCCTGATGCCGGGCGGAGGGCCGTCTCCGGTTCCAGTGCCGCCACCGGTGCGGTTTTTTCCGTCCCATGCCTGCAGCAGGTGGGGCAGCCGCATCTCGAGGTCGGACAACAGCGGCAGGTCGGCGCGAGCGCGGGCGATCTCACCCAAGTGGAGCTTGCAGGGCATCAGGGCATCCTCGAACACCGGCGCGCGCGCGATCAGCTCGCCGCGGGGGCCGGCCACAACCGAGCCGCCGGGAAACGCCTTGCCACCCTCGAATCCCACCAGCTGGGCCACTGCGACAAACACGCCGTGCTCGCCGGCGGCATCCTGCGCAATCCGCTCCCAGCGGCTCAGGCTCGACGGCCGTTCGTCATCCGCATCGGGACGGATGCCCCGCGCCGGGCTGGCGCTGGGCACCAGCAGCACCTCGGCGCCGTCCAGCGCGGCAAACATCGGCATTACGCTGTGCCAGACGTCCTCGCAAATGAGCATCGCCGCCCTGCCCCAGCTGGTGTCGAACGCCTCGACCGAACGGCCCGGCTCGACGAACCGCTCCTCGTCGAACACCCCATAGGTGGGGAGGAACACCTTGCGATGAACGTGGCGGATACCCTTGTCTGCGCCGCCCAGGGTGGCGTAGATCGCGGAGTTGTGGATGCGGTTCTGGTGCAGTTCGTAGAAGCCCAGCGAGACGTCCATTGGCGGGGCACCGCTGGCCTGGTGCGCTCCACTGAGGTCCTCGAAGAGCTGGTCGGCGGTCAGCGACAACTCGCGAACACCGCCCTCCAGGAAGTAACCGGTCAGCACCGCCTCGGGAGCCAGCAGAAGGGCGGGTGGCTCCTTCCATGCTGACACGTCGCGAAAAACCTCCCCCAGGCGGGCGAGGTTGTCCCGGTAGGCCCCTTTGCGGGGCCGCACCTGCGCGATGGCGAGGTGGAGCATGGACTAAAGATAGCTGCGAGCTGCGAGCTGCGAGCTGCGAGCCTCGGGAGCTGAAACTCGAAGCTCGAAGCTCGCAGCTCGAAGCTCGAAGCTCTTTCTCGAACAGATTGTTGTTTGGAGAGTTTAGTCCCACAAAGAACTCAAAGAACCACGAAGGGCACCGAGATATCTGCAATAAGAATGACTTTCCGTTATAAACGAAATATTGTTTCTAACTATTCCGCACGGGGATCTAAATTCCAAGAATCAAATCCCAAATTTCAAATAAATTATAATGCCCAAGTTACAATGTAAAAGCTCGAAGCTCGCAGCTCGAAGCTCGCAGCTCGCAGCTATATTCCCACCATGTCCAAGCTCCTCGACGCCCTGGCCTCCGTCCCCAACGCTCACGAGCCGGTGCCCGGCCTGATTACCGGCGGGCAGCCCAGCGAGCAGCAACTCCGCGATTTCGCAGCTGCCGGGGGCAAGGTGGTCCTCGATATCCGCGACCCGATGGAAGTGCGTCCCTTTGATGAGCCAGCCCTGGCCAGGCAGCTGGGCCTCGAGTACATCAACGTCCCGATTTCGCCGGGCGCCACCAGCGATGACAAGCTCGACCGGATCCTCGCCGCCCTGCGCAAGCACCGGGACCAGCCGATGCTGATGCACTGCGCCAGCGCCAACCGGGTCGGTGGGGCGTTGCTGCCGTACTTCATCCTGGACCAGAAGATGTCGGTCGATGACGCCACCGACGCCGCGATGCGGGTGGGACTCAGAAGCCCCGAGTTCATGGCCTGGGGAATGGACTACGCGGCCAGCCACGAATAACGCAACAGGGGGCGGCGCTCTCGCACCGCCCCCCGTCACCTCTCTCGATCACAGACTCTCAACTACCTCGGACCGCGCCGGCCACCGCCACCACCTGAGCTGCGCGCCGGTGCCGGGCTGCTGCCGCCTGACGAGCGGCTCGGTGCTGCCGCCCTGCTCGGACTCGGCGCCGATCGCCCTGAGCTGGCCCTGCTGGCGGGCGCCTGGCGAGGCGCCTCTGATACACGGCTTGGCTGGGCCCGAACCGGTTCCGCCCGGCTCGGTTCGACCCGCCGAGGCTCGGCCCGGCTGGCGCTAGCCTGAGGAGGTGAACTCGTCGCCCGACGGGGTTCGGCCCGGCTCGGTTCGTCTCGGCTCGGTTCCGCCCGGCTGGGCTCGACTCGGC
>LLBY010002252.1_pt12 | contig 12477 bp, 5 predicted proteins | sample 1489401 | NCBI WGS metagenome assembly LLBY01 (sample SAMN04092656, study PRJNA295927) | soil metagenome | biome: Soil prokaryotic community; feature: Bulk soil; isolation source: soil from tomato rhizosphere | host: tomato cultivar Hawaii 7996 | place: South Korea | collected 2011-11-01 | reverse complement strand
GCCGGACTACATCTTCGAAGGCACAGCCGAGGACGTGGCTGTATTCGAGGAAACACTACACGGTTTGGACGTCCTCTTGGCGCACGTAGCGCTGAATCGCGAGGCCCTTGCCGTTGCGCATGCCGAGCGCGAGGCCGCCAACGCCGAGCGCGCCCGTCTGGCCGCGCTCAACCCGCCGCGCCCGCGTGACGAGACGATTTATTTCTGGCGGGTCACCAGCCCTTAGCCGCAGCGCCCTCCACCCCCCACTCCCTTATTCCCTCAGTCCCTCCCTCATTCCCCTTCCCGGCCTCTCGCACCCCTTTCCCGATGCTCCCGCTTCGGCCCTTTCGCCCTTCGTCTCCTTTCCCTGCTCATCCCCTGCGTCTCGCTTCCGGCCCAGACCGAGCCGCAGGCCACCGTCTTCGCCCGCGATTCCGCCACCGGTGCCTTCACCCTCGCCTTTGAAGGCGTCCCCGGCCGCACCTACTTCGTCCAAAATTCCTTCGATCTGCTCGCGCCGTGGAGCTACCTGCCGGTGATCGAGAGCGGGGCGGGAGCGCCGCTCTCCTTCGCCCTGCTTTTTTCCGAGCCCCTGCCACCGCGCCTCTTTCTGCGTCTGCGCCACACCGATCAGGCGCATGACAGCGATCCTTACGCGTTCGATTTTTCCGGCGGCGGCCTGCCCGCCGGCTGGGCCCTCGAGCACGGCCTTGATCCGTTCAACGCCGCCGACGCCGCCAACACGAGCGGCGGGCTGACCTATCTCGAAATCTACCAGCAATCCCTCGGGATTGGCGCCGATCCGCTCACGACAAACAGCTTCGGCTTTGTTGTGCACGCGCCGACGGAGGAGTGATTTATGAGTTATTGGCTAAATATCACCCTGCTTGGCTGCTGCTTGGTTTCCGGAGTCGCGGCCGAAAGCTGGGACAGAGAAACCGTGGAGGTGGTCGCCGACCCTTGGGCCGCCTACACCGAAGTGAGTTTCGTTTACAAGGGCGCGGACAGAGCGAAGGCGCTGCCTGGCTTTGGCCCCCTCCCGACAGGTGTGGAGCTAACCGCCCCGGTCGCGATACCGAGTGGAAAGCCAGAGGAAGAGAGTCGCTATCTTTTCAAGGTGCCGGTCGGGCATCTGGCGGGCACCAAGGGGTTCGAGTTTGCCTACGAAGAGTCCGACGTGCCCGAGAAGAAGTTTTTGCGGCTGGTGGTGAAGATACCGGAAACCGTCGAGGCAAGGCCTCGGCGCTTGATTTGGAAACAGGGCGAGGAAGCGAAGCCTCAAACGACCAGCATCGCCTGCGTGACCGAGGCCGGGGTTGAAATCTCGGAGGTCAAATCGATGTCCGATCTGTTCACGGCCGGCATTACCCGGACCTCCCCCAACCTCTACACGCTGACCGTCGCTCCGCTGAAAACGGACGCCTCCAGGCGGACGGTGATACGCGTCATGGGGGCGGACGCATCCGGCAGGAAGACCGCGTTTAATGTCTATGCCGAGGTCCGCTAATTCCGAAGCAGCTTCTATACAACCGTCGATTTGAAAGAAATGAATCCAGATATTTACTCGCCATCCGCTCGTCTTGTTTGGCCCGGCATCGTGAGGGCGGTGTCACGCCACGCGGTGTTATGCGCTTTGGCCCTATGCTTCCTTGGATGCGCGTCGGCATGGGCCGGAAGCGAACGGAAGGTCATCAACATCGAGTCCGCAATGCGCGCATGGCAGGAGCGATATACGGTCGTTTCGTCGGCCAAGGCTTATTGGCCGGCAAATAAAAAAGGCGTCGCCGCCGGGGCATACCCAGAAAACGGTTTTTATCGCGACGACGTTTCGGACGAGGACTTCGCCGCCTCCTTGGTGGAGGCCTTGTATTACGAGATAATGACAGGCGACCAGATCTTCATCAAAGGCAGCCCCGAGGCGGATCTTGACTACGAGGACTTTTACAGCGTGCCAGATTATCCGGTGATCGACCGAACCAACTATGTCTCCGTCTTCACCGCGCTGGTGCAGTATATGCATGGCTTGGGCACGGCCAGGGTGGGCGTCTCCCACCATCGGGATTCCAACATGTTCGGGGAAGGCATCGAAAGGCAGGAGTATCCGGACGACATACGGCTCGACGTCATCGAGGAGGCGACGAGCAGCCTCGCGGAGGTTCCGGACCCGTATAGCGCCGCGAGTCCCTCGGGGACCACGGCGACTTCCGACGAGTTGGAAAAATACGGTGCCCCTGGAGTCCACCTCATCCAATACCTCGGTTTTAACGACGATTCCTTCGAGGACATTCCCGCGGACGGCGAGGGATATTGGCACGCGCTGATTTGGAGGCACACGGGGCGACCGGTGGTAAACACGACAGGGATGATTGGCACCGTGACGCTGTATTCCCGCGCAGAGGAATCGATAATCCAGTATGACAGGCTATATCGTCCGAACCGTGTGCCCACGTCCACGGCGGTAAAATTGTCCGAGGAAACAAACGAATTTAGCGCCTTTCAGCAGGTGGATGCTTTTGCCGCCGGCCAAATGCATACGGGCGAGCCTGTCGGCCCCGCCGTCGAGCTGGCGCAGGATTTCACTCTCGACGTGGAAGGGCTGTCCGAAACGGACGGCGTGGCCTCGGCCGAGCGAAGGATAATTTGGGAATTCCACGCCTTTCTCACCCCCTCCTTCAAGCGATGGGTCGATGAACTCTTCATTCCGCTGGATTGCTCGTGCGTGTCGTGCATGCCCGGCGAGACACACACGGAGAACGCTTGCGTGCGTGTGGAGATGAATCTGGGCGGCGGGAGTCGCGGGCACGCCGGCGAGCTGGTCCTCGACGAGGAGGTGGCGACCAACGCTCTTTCGACTCCCGCGTTGCTGAAACTCCGTACCAACGGCGAAGCCGTGCCGGTATATACGTCGGGAGGGACGGGGGATCGCGTCATCCGGCAGGTGGTCGCCCCCAACGTCTTTGTGGATGTGAATCCGGTTGATGCGTTTTCTTACAAGATCGATTTCTACAAGAAATCAAATCAGGGGGCCATGACCGCGGGCGGTGTTTATGATGTCACGGGCAGCCCCTATCGCACGGTCACCATTTCCAATCCCGACATGGCGTCGCCCCTGACCAAGCTCAGGGTGCTCGTGAGCGCGGGTTCCTCGATCGTGTCCCAAACGGACTACGTTTGGAATAGCGCGGACTCCACCTGGCTGATGGTGAAGGCGGGCGGTGATTCTCAACACACGGTTGATCGGATAGCGGAGGCATCGCCGGGCCCTGGCCTTCGGCGGGAGACGGTCATCGAGACCGACGAGGACGACAACATCCTGAGCAAGCGCACCCTCACGTTTAAAGTCTTTGCCTGGAACACCGGGTCCAACGCCATCAACCCCGAAGAGTTGGTGGAGGAGACGATCGACCCCGACGGTGACGCACTGACGACCTCGTATCAGTATTACGAGACGACCGACGAGGAAACCGGCGCTTATGAGGGGCGCCTCAAGCTCAGGGTGGAGCCGTCGAGCTATTGGGAGAAACACGAGTATTACCAAGGCGGCTTGACGGAGCGCATCACGTCGCCGTGGGGCAACACGGCGGTCGGCGAGACGGATCGTCTCCGGTATCGCCATTACGACAGGACCGCCGCCGACCCGCAATATACGCGTTACGAGGAGGGGCTGATCGATTCCACCGGACAGCACACGACGAAACGGGAACATCGCATCGACGACTATGACCAGACCGTCGTCCAGCACTCGCTCGACGAGTCTGCCGACCGGGACGACCCTGAAAACCTGATCGCCATCCAGTCCTACTACAACGAGGGTTATCTGGACGGTGAATTCGCCGGAAAAATCTTCCGCGACGTCCAGCCCGACGGCACGGGCCGGGTCTTCGTTTACCGCCGCGTGACCGAGGGGGTGGAAACCACCCTATACAGCGGGGCGCTCCAGCCCGCTTACAAGGCGTTGGCCAGGCCGGGCTATCCGAGCGGGGGGCTGATATCTTCTGATAATACGGTGCTCTCATTGGGCACGAAGACGGTCTTTATAACAAACGGAAGCGGCGAAAAAATCGAGGAAAGCATTTATGACGTGCCCTCCGCTAGCTTGCTATCGTTCTCGATTGCGGGAGAGACCGATGATTTCGGTCGAGTCACGCTCCGCGAGTTCGACGACGACACAAGCGAGCAATACCAGTTCGGGTGCTGCAATCTTGAATACAGCGTTGATCGCGAGGGCATCCGCACCGACTACGCATACGATGATTTCGGGCAGCTTGAGAGTAGCAAGCGCGCAGAGGTGACCACGAAGTCTTACACCGAGTTCGTTGACGGCAACCCAAACGAGGTGACCGTGCGCATCGGCTCCGACCTGACCGAGATGGAGCAAAGCCGCGTGGTCCGGAATCTGGCGGGACGCGTGCTCTCCATCACCACGCAAGGCCGCACCACGCTCTTCAACGAGGAGATACTACCCTCTGGTGAAACCGTGAAGACGACCACCTATCCCGACCTGGCCACGCGCATTGAAACGTACGGCTTGGATGGCAAGCTTTCCGAAATCGCGGGGACGGCTGTCGCCCACGTTAAGTATGAAGAGGCGGTTTCCTCTTCATATTGGTTTGGCTCCCACTACCTCCGAGAAATCAAGGTTGGCGACGGCGGCGAGGAGACCCAGTGGGTGATGACCTTCCCCGACCTGCTGGGTCGTCCCCTCTACACGGTGAGGCCCGACGCTTACAGGGGGCCCGGTCATTATGATTATATCGACTATTCTTACGTGAGATCGCTGGGCGCAAAGTTGCGGCACGTATCCGACGAAGACGGCTTCCAAACGCTTTATTCCTACGACGATCTGGGCGAACTGACCGAGCAGGCGTCCGACTTGGATTGGAGCTTCGAGATCGAGCCCGGCGGGATCGACCGTATCACCCGCACCACGCGTTCCCTCACCACCCGCGCCAACGGCACGCCCGTTCGGCGCACTACCGTCAAAGTGTGGCCCGAGGACGGCGCCGACTCCCCGGTGCAGCTTAGCCAGACGGATATATCGCTCGATGGCCGCACGATTTGGCGCACCGAGGCCGGTGTGGATTCCATGACCGTGATTGTACTCGGTCCCGCCGCCGGCGCGCGCACGGAAACAAGCACTCATGCGGACAACACGTCCTTGGTGCGAGTATTCCTGAACGGACGCCTCCAGTCCGAGACCCATCGCGATTCCGCCGGGCAGACGGCGACTTCGTTTACCTACGGCTACGATCCGCACGGGCGCATGGAAACCGTGACCGACGCGCTGGGCCGCACCACCACCACGGATTATCATCCCGGCACGGACTTGGTTCACACCATCACCACGCCCGATCCCGACACCGCTCCGGAAAAGACCGGCGCCGGCTACGACGCCCAGACCACCACCTACACTTATGACGACGCGGGCCGGGTTTGGAAAGTTGAGCAGCACGACGGCGCCATCACCGAGACCACTTATTGGGGCAACGGAAAGGTGAAGCGTGTTTCCGGCGGGCGCGTTTATCCGCAGGCGTACACCTACGACTCGCAGGGGCGCGTCAAGACGCTCACCACGTGGCGGGATTTTGCGGGAGATTCCGACAAGGCGACGACCACTTGGAATTATAATCCGCAGCGCGGATGGCTCGACAGCAAGCTGGACGACGACAGCCAGGGGCCCGTCTATACTTATTGGGCCTCGGGTCGCCTTGGCACGCGCGAGTGGGTGCGAACGCACAACAGCGCCCCCTTGGTCGCCACCTACGATTATAATGACGCCGGGGATCTCATGGAGATAGTGTATTCGGACGATACGCCGGCCGTCAGCCACACCTACGACCGGCTCGGTCGCCCGCTTACCACGACCGACGCGGCCGGCTTGCTCACTCGCAGCTATGATCCCGCCTCGTTCCGTCTCTCCGGCGAAGCCTACACCGGCGCCGGAGTTTTGAGCGGTCGCGGCATCGCCCGCACTTACGACCTGAAGCACCGCCCGCAGAGCCTCGCCACCGACGGCGGCTACGGCCTCGGCTACAGTTACGACAAGGCCGGACGCCTGGAGATTATAAACCAAGGTTTCCACTCCGCCCATTTCGGCTACGAGGCGGGGACTTCCCTGCACAAGCGGACCACCGTCAAGCGCGTGGGCGTGGAGAGGGTGCGGCATGACCGCAACTTCGACCGCATCGGCCGCATCGAGAGCGTTACCTCCACCGTTGGCGGCATCGCCACGGTCGCCCGCACCTACGGCTACAACGACGCCAATCAACGAGTCGGTGTCGCGCATGAAAACGGGCGTCGCTGGGCCTACGATTACGACGACCTCGGCCAAGTGCGATCCGCGCAAAAACGCCTCGCCGACAACACCACGCCGCTTCCCGGCTATACCTTCGGCTACGCCTTCGACGATATCGGCAACCGCACCGAAACCACCGCCAATGGCAGAACGGCGACCTACAACCCCGACCTGCTCAACCGGTATTTTGATCGCGTCGTTCCCGGCGCTTTCGACGTGCGTGGCGAAGCCAATATCGATAGCAGCATCCTCGTGACTGTGGATACTCTCTCGACCATTCGCACCGGAAGGGATTTTTATCGGGAGCTTGCCGCGCCCAACGGCAGCGCGGCCGTCCGTCACGAGATCGAGATTGAAGCCACCCGTATCAGCCCGCCGGAAAGCGTGGGCGAAACCCGCTCCGCCTTCCTCCCGCAGACGCCGGAAGAGTTCAAGCATGACGACGACGGCAACCTCGAGCAGGACGGCCGCTGGGACTACGAGTGGGATGCGGAGAATCGCTTGGTTGGCATGGAAACCCGAGCCAGCATCGCCATTGCCTTCCCCGAACTCAAAAAACGCCTCACCTTCGTTTACGACGCCCAAGGGCGGCGTATTCGCAAGACGGTCGAGAGTTGGGATGTCTCGTTGAACACGGGGGCCGGTGGATGGGTTGAGACGCTCGACCTTTTGTTCCTGTATGACGGCTGGAACCTGCTTACCGAGCTCGACGCCAACAACAGCAACGCCCTCGTCCGCTCCCATGCTTGGGGCTTGGATTTAAGCGGTAGCACCCAAGGTGCGGGCGGCGTCGGCGGTCTGCTCTGGACCAGCACGCCGACTCACAGCTTTGCCGCCTGCGCGGACGGGAACGGCAACATCGTCGCTTGGATCAACACCGCCACCTTGGCGGTGTCGGGCCGCGCCGATTATGGCGCATTCGGCGAAGTAGTGCAGTCAACCGGCGTCGCGAACACGCTGCCCTTCGGCTTTAGCACCAAATACACGGACAAGGAAACAGGGCTTTTGTGTTACGGCTTCAGATACTACAATCCTTCTACGGGGCGCTGGCTCAGCAGGGATCCGATACAGGAGCGCGGCGGGCTTAACTTATATGGAATGGTGCAGAATGACGCCGTTAACCGTTGGGATTACTTGGGCTTAATGGAAAAGCTGAAGCTGGCTTACGATTTGGCCAACGATACGGCTGTCTGGGATCGACCTTTTAATGCCAAGAAAGTCACTAGCTGGCAGGCCATCTTGGATGATGTGAAAAAACAGGTTAAGGAAAACTGCTGCATAAGCGAATTAACAATCGGGGCGCACGGTTCACGGGGAGCGATCACGGCAAGTGAAAATGGGGACTCATCAAACGAGCAGGGCGTGCGGCTTACGATGATGTCCTTCACTATGGTTAAGAAAAATTTCAAGGAAACCCCGAACAATGTTAATGAAATGAACAACGTTCGCACCTTAAAGGAGATCGCCACTTACATGTGCCCGGAATCAAAGCTTCACCTGGTTATATGCTTGATATTTCAAGATAAAGATTTTGAACGCGAATTCGATAACCTATTCGACCAAGTTGTGGGCTACGATCAAAAGGTATACTGGAGCATAACTGGCGGGGTGACGACGCAGGCCGAGAAGGATGCTATCAATGAAGCAGATAGAAACCGGTTTCCTCCCGGATCAATATTTTAACATGATCTCCCGGCGCAGTGTCTTTGGATCGCTCGTGATCTCCTTGGCGATATTTTACCAAGGTTGCTCAAACAGGGGCGTCACAATTGAAGGCGAGGCAAGGATGACATCTCAGACGATTTACAACATCGCTTCAATGGCTCTTTATGAGCGGGGATACGATATCGTAGACCCGCATGCGTTATCGGACATGAAAAAGAGCGTCTTAAAGGAGTGCGAGGGACGCGGTTTTATTAAAACTGTTTGGTGCAGCTTGGATGCCGGGAAATGGAAGCAGCCCTCGAATGAAGATTCCAAAAACGTCCCTGCAATAGTCATGGAAGTTAGCGGAGAAGAGTATTGTGCTGTTTATCACGGAGGGCGCATTGAGTTCGGCAGATTGTTATTATCGAGTGCGTTTTTGGATGCTGACTTTACTAGGATATTTAGAAGCCAATCGGGAAGCGGCACTGTCTCCGCCACGCCCGCGCCGCGTTAATACAAACCTGATCCCTTGCCGGCACAGGCCACGCCAGCCGCAAGCGTCTGTCATGCCGTCTGCCTCCTCCCTCGCGTTGCTCTGTCCGGTGGAGTGCAACCGCCCCGCCCGGCCCACGGTACAAAAATGTGCCGTAGGGGCAGCGCTCCGATAAGATCCGCGCCGGCGCGTCACGGCCCCGCTGCACCCGGCTGACCAGGCACCCATCAACCTCGTAACACGCGAGAGCTTCGCTCGCGCGTGGTGCCGGCAGATCGAGCCAAGGGCACACCTCACGCCGTCCCGCCGGCGCGGGTGCCGCAAGCGACACCCCTCGCTCGGAGTGGGTATGATTGCGCGCGCACCCCGGCCACCCGGCCGGGCGCGCGCACTCAGAAGCCGATCGACACGCCGCCGCGCCACTCGCTGAGCACGCGCACGCGGTCGCCCGTCTGGGCCGAGACATCGACGTAGAGCGTCGTGCGCGGGCTGATCAACACGTCCAGGCCGGCGCTCAGGCGCGCGCTGTCGCGCTGGGGATCGCGCGTCTCGACCGCGAAAGCGACGCCGCCGAAGGCCGCGTCCATGGAGCGCGCGTCGTTGTCAAACTCGTGCAGCCACGCGGCGCGCACATGCGGACGCAGGCCGACTCCGCCGGCGGTGAAGTCCATCGCCACCTCCAGGCCGAGCTGCGACTGGAGCGAGCGGGCCGACTGGTCGCCGACCGTGGCGTTCAACGCGCCCGCGCCGGTCTCGGTGAAGCCGTCCGCCCGCCAGCCGCCGACGAGCAGGCCGCCGAAGGGCGAGATCGTCACGCGGCCCGCCTCGAAACGTCGCCCGACCACGAGATCGGCCAGCCACTGGCGGCCGTCGGTCTCGGACCGCGCCACCTCGCTGGTGCCGGAGAAGGAAATGTTGCGGGTGGAATCGTATTCATCGTGGCCATACGCGACCAGGCCGTGCGCGAACCACGCGCCGCGGGTCCAGGCGGCGCGCGCGCCGAGCAGGTAGCTCTTGATCTCGGTGTCGCTGCCGGCCGAGCCGAGACCCGCCTCGGTGTCCTCGTAGTTGAAGAGGCCTCCGACCACGAGGTCGGGAGCGATCCTCTTGTTCACGCCGACCAGGCCCGAGTCGCTGGTGTATTTGCTCTCGCTCACGTCGAGGTCGCCGCGCGCGTCGCCGCGACGACGGCCGGCGTCGAAGTAGAACACGCCGTCGCCGGGCTCCGCCACGTCGTTGCGCGCGAAGCGGTCGGCCAGCGCGGTGGCGCGGGCGAAGGCGATGTCGGACCAGATCTCGTAGCCCTGGGGCGAGAGCGCGTTCAGCGCCGCCGGCATCTCCGCCGCGCTCGGCACGCCCACCAGCGCATCCGAGATCGCGGGCGAAAGATCGGCCGCCTCCGCCACCGCCTCTTGATTCGGCGTGCCGGCGAAGGTGCTGAAGGGGACCTGGGTAAACGCCACCGTGACGGTGTTCGCGTCATAGGTTACGTTGGCCGAAAGCGCGGCGCTCATGGTGATCGTGTCGAAGACGCCGGAGAGCCCGCCCGCCGCGGTCAGCACCTCGTAGGACTGGCCCGCCGGGTTGTAGCCGCCCAGCATCTCGATGCTCAGCTCGCCGGCGATGGACGCCGTGCCGGCGACGATCACCTGGTCAAAGGAGATCGCCGACGCGATCTCGATGAAGAGCGTGGCGCCGGGGTTCTGGGTGTAGTTGCCCGCCACGATGATCGTGCCGGGTGAGAAGCCGGGGCTGAATCCGCCGTTGTTGACGAGGTTGCCCGACACCGTGCCTTCGCCGCCGAAGCGCGCGCCGGGCGCGATGGTCAGCGAACCCACGCCGCCGTTCATGAAGAGCGAACCCTCCTCGAGCAGCACGTCGGCGTCGGTCGCCTGCGCGAGGACGAGCGCGCCCGCGCCCTGTTTGCGCAGGACGCCCTCGCCGAGGATTTCGCCGGTGAAGACGGCGTCCGCGGGCTGCACCAGCGTCAGCGTGCCCGGCGTGCCGGTCGCGTTGCTGTCGAGCAGGGTGACGTCGCCGCCGGTCGGCAGATTCTCCACCGCGGCGCTGAGCGTGCCGCCGTCGATGATGGTGCCGCCGGTGTAGGTGTTGGCCCCGGTGAGCGTCGCGTTGGTGCCGAACACCGTGAGCGTGGCGCCTTCGCCCGCGACCGTGTCGCCGCTCGCGCCGTCTATCACCACGCCGGCCGTGTTGTAGAGTTTGCCCGGACGCAGCACCACGCGCGTGGCCCCGGGGGCCAGCGGGCCGGCGCCGGCGACGTAGGTGCCGGCGGCGCTGAGGACGACGTAGCCCGTGGTCGCGACCACGGGTCCGTCAAGCACGAGGCCGCCGGTGAAGTCGCCGGTCATGTCGCCGTTGCCGGGACCGCCGAGCACGTCGAGCGTCGCGGTGCCGTCGAAGGAGACGCCGGCCAGCGCGAGGGCGCGGCCGCTCGCCGCGCCGTCGGCGGGGAGCGTGGTGCCGAAGGTGATGTTGGTGCCGGCGAGATAGTTGCCCGCGATCACGTTGCCCGCGCCGAAGGTGATGGCCGTGCCGGCGTTCCAGAACAGGCCGTTGTCCGCGCCGCCGTTGCTGCCGAGATTGACGAACTGGATCTGCGCGCCGGCGGCGGTGGTCAGCGAGGTGCCGATGTTGAACACCCACACGACGTTGTTTTTCCCCTGCGCGTCGAGCGTCAGGATGCGCGTGCCGTCGAGCGTGATCTCGGCCGCGACGTCGAACTTATACACGCCCGGCGCGAGCGTGAGGCCCGAGAGATCCGCGCCGGTGAGGTTGTTCGCCGCCGGGCTCGGCATCGCGGTGAGGCCGTTGCGCGCGGTGATGAGATCGTCCAGGGCCCGGCCCACGATGGAGCCGCCGAGGATGGTCGAGCCGTTCACGATCGTGGCCGGGGGAAAGCCCGAGATCGACGCGCCCGCGCCGACGTTGCCGTTCGAGATGGTGGTGGGGCCGGCGCCGCCGACCTCCACCGCCGTGCCCGCGAGAAGAGCGAACTCCTCGGCCGTAAGCAGCAGGGACTGCGCGTAGCCCCCCACCGGCACGCAGAGCAAGGCGAGGGAGGCGAGCAGGGCGGGGCGACGCGGGCGGGTGGGTTTCATCGAAGGGGACCCTATGCTCTCCCCGGGCGCTCCTATATGGGGTCAAACCCGACTTCACCGCGGCGTGGACCGGCGAAGCCGGCAAGTAGGGTTTGACCCCATATTTGGCCACACCTTCGCCGCCCATCATCAAAACGTGAAACTATCCAAAATCATTCCCGCGTCGGGTCTCGGCCTCGTCGCCTTGCTCGGCGCCTCCTCCTCCGGCTTCGCCCAATCGATTCTCCTCTCCGCAGGCGACTTCACCGCCCTCGGCGGCACCGGCATCACCAGCACCGGCGTGGTCGGCACCGTCCTCAGCAACGGCAACGTGGGCCTGTCCCCCGGCCCCACCACCGGCATCACCGGTTTCCCGCCCGCCGTCATCAGCAACGGCGCGATCATCGCCACCGGCCCGGTCACCGGCCAGGCCCGCCTCGATCTCATCCAGGTCACCAACGCCCTCGCGCTCATGCCGTCCGACACGAACCTGAGCAACATCGACCTGGGCGGCATGACCCTCGCGCCCGGCGTCTATACCTTCGACGGCGCCGCCACCCTCAATGGCGCGCTCTTCCTCGACGGCCAGGGCCAGGACGACGCCTTCTGGGTCTTCCAGATCGGCACCCACTTGACCACCGCGGTTGACTCGACCGTCACGCTGATCAATCCCGGCGCCGCCAACGGCGCGGACTACGGCCTGTTCTGGAACGCCGGCGCCGAGATCATCATCGGCGCGGGCAACGCGATCGCCGGCAACTACCTCTCCGGCACCAGCATCACCGTCGGCAGCCTCTCCGGGGGCGGAGCCCGCGTCCTCGCCCTCGCCGCCGTGACGCTCGACCAAAACGAGATCGACGCCTTCGGCGGCCCCGCCGTCAGCGACTGGACCGGCGGCCTGGTTTACGACGATCTCGGCGCCATCGTGCCGGTCTCGTCCATCCCCGAGCCCTCCGCCTTCG
>LLBY010034546.1_pt1 | contig 12478 bp, 19 predicted proteins | sample 1489401 | NCBI WGS metagenome assembly LLBY01 (sample SAMN04092656, study PRJNA295927) | soil metagenome | biome: Soil prokaryotic community; feature: Bulk soil; isolation source: soil from tomato rhizosphere | host: tomato cultivar Hawaii 7996 | place: South Korea | collected 2011-11-01 | reverse complement strand
ATCGGCGAGTTCTCCTTCATCCTGATCGGCCTGGGCGTCACCTTGGGGCTGGTCGAGGCGGAAGCGAGGGACTTGATCCTCGCCGGCGCGCTGCTGTCGATTACGTTCAATCCGCTCGTCTTCATCGCTTTCGACGGCTTCGAGAGATGGCTGCGACGACGACCGCGGCTGTTGGCATTGCTGGAGCGGGGAGGCGATGAGAGCCTTTCCCGTCTGCCCGACGCGAAGCACGGCCGCTTTCGCCATCACGCGGTCGTCGTCGGCTACGGCCGGGTCGGGCGCGTGGTCGGCAGGATGCTCGCGGAAGCCGGCCTACCCCTCATCGTCGTCGACAAGGATCGACGCCGCGTCGAGGCGCTGCGCGAGCGCGGCATTACGGCCGTCTATGGCGAAGCATCGACCCCCGGTATTTTGGAGGCAGCAGATATCGCCCAAGCGCGGCTGCTCGTGATCGCGACCCCGGAGGGCTTTCAGACACGGCGCATCATCGAGATCGCGCGCGAGCTCAATCCCGAAATCGACACCGCGATCCGGACCCACAGCGAAGCCGAGGTCGCCCATCTCGAAGGTCAGGGCGTCGGCCTCGCGATCATGGGCGCGCGCGAGCTGTCGTTCGGCCTTGCGGACTATGCGCTGCGCAGCCTCGGCATCTCGAAGACGCGTGCGGCGGCCATAGTTCAGAAGGAGCGCATGTCCGGGGAGGGCGGCGCCTTCGAGCGCCGTCCCGACATCCCGCCTGGCGAAGCGCCAGAACTGCGCCAGCGCCGGGGGGATGACGAGGATGCCGCCTGATGCCGGTGCGTAGACCCTTTCGGCGTGGCGAATTGATGCCCGCATCATGTCCGTCTGTGGTAGGATGCACCATCACCCGATTTCGATCGCAAGCTTCCCGTGACTGAGAGACATCGAGCTCCCGCTTGCTCAGCGGGAGTCTATTCCATGATTGCTATCCCCGAACCCTCGCGACCTTTCGGCCGGATCATTCGGTTGTGGAACCGGCTTCTCCATCACGGGCTGGAACATGTCCCGCAAACAATGGAAAATGCGTTTCACCAGTCGCGGCGGCGCCGGCGCGACCTCGAGCGCGCAATCGATAGCTGGGTGCGCGAAAACGGCGCCTGCTCGGGGGCCTCGCAACCAGCCCGTCCTCAAGTCGTGTCGTCGTCTTCTGTCCAGCCTGCCCTTGAACAATGGGACGATGAGAGCGGAGCACAACCAGCGAAAGGAACGCGATCATGATACTGCACAATCTCTTCGGCCGTCACCTCGTCGATTTCAAGGCCAGCCACTGGGATCGGGGGCGCTTCGTCAGCCATTGCACCGTTTGCGGTTGCGAGATGGTCAAACTACCCGGCTTGGTATGGCAGGCGAGCGAACGGCGGGGCTGAGACGATCGGCTCTGCCGCTCGACCGGACGGAATCGCTCTATTCGCGGCCCGGCATGATAAACAGGAACAATGCCCTCTCTCGCGCGTCGTCTCCATGCCCACTACCGGGCATTTGAAGAGAGGAGAATGGTCATGGTCAACCCCGACCAGAACCAGACCGGCAACCAGCCGGGCCGCAAGCCGGAAGGCGAGCGCCAGCCCCAGCAGGAAGATGGCAATCGCCGTCAGCCCGGCCAGCCGGACCGCGACAAGCGGCCTCAGCAGGGCGGAGAAGCGGCAAAGCCGGGCAAGCAGAGCAGCTAGCCCCGGCTAACCGATCGTCCCCAAGCCGGGCCGCGTGTCGATACGTGGTCCGGTTTCGTTTTGGGACGTGTCCTGCCACTCTTCCGGTCACGCTCGGCCGCTGGCAGCGTCCGATTTTCGCATCAAACGCGGAAACGGCGTGCCTGCGCGACCACATCGGCAAGGCTGGTGTAGCGATAACCGTCCAGAAGTTCGGTCGCGGCGGAATAGCGCATCAGCGCGATCTGTTCGTCTTCGAGTAGCTGTTTGAGGCACATGGTGCGTGCTCCTGCATCAAGCCGAGAGCACGATATTTGTCCCTCTGTCACATGGAGCTTGTTCGGAATTCAGGGTATGAAAGGCCTTCTACGACGAACAGGAAAACCGAGGCACGAATTCGGGGCAATTCACCAAAGGTGATGCCCCTTATATCGATCCGGTCGAATGCCTATATGTATATCATTGCGGCGAACGCTTCGTAGGCATCCGCAACCGAGAGACCCCGTGCTCCCGCTTACATATGGGAGATGGTCATGACCGATATCAGCGAAAACCGAGACCCTATCATGCGGAGTTGGTACGAGTGGGAGATTGACGGGCGTGAACGAAAAATGATCCTGATTGTCGAAACCGACGTCCCGCTCCAGCCCGACGAAAATGGTTATGATGTGTTGATTTTAGAGGATTTGCGCGCGGCAGCGGTTGCGCGGTCGCACGCTTCGCCGGGTGCAATCGATCGCATCCGCATCGTTCCGGTTCGCTATTAGCTTGTCGCTTTGGCAGCGACGCATAATCAGTTTTTTAGTCCTTGCCCCGAGCGGCCTGCCTATATCGTGGAGTGTATGAAGCCGTTCGGCAACGGTTTGCCAGATATGGGCGGCCGCGCGATCGCCAAGGCTGACCGCCTCAACTTCCTTGCCGACGGCAAACTGTTCCGAAGCATTGCCGTGGCGATTTTCTGCGTCGAGCATCGCCCTTGAAATGATTTGTTCGCGATCAGGCGTCATCGGCTTGTCCGCTCACGCTGCGTTCCCGAATCCGCTGGCGAAGGAGTTCGGCGCGCTCGTCATGAACGTTGGTGTTTCGCGAAGTCGCCCGGGGCAATTGCCCCACGTGGCGGGCGATACCTTCGTCCGTCGATCGCCACGCAGAGCCGGGCTTGACCGTGCTGGTAGTGCTCACATCGTCGTCCATCATCATATCGTCGGCGAGAGTCGCGAGCGCCATTTCATCGTATCCGAGCGACCTATAGATATCGCGGCCGATGACCCAGAGCGCTTCCTCGATCTCGGCCAGCCGGCCGACTATATCTTCGAGTGCTGACGCGCTGCGTTCCTGGGGTGTCATACTGAGCGCCTTGTGAATGAGAAGCTCGGCAATGAGCGTGTCGCCGAGGAAATCCGCATATCCGGCAACCGGTTCGGAGGTTGCCTGGTCGGCTTTGGGGCGTGCGGAACCAGGCCGCGTTTCTGTTGGCGGGCCGTCGGTGAGGCCGCGCCGGTCGCGATATTCGGCGATCCGCTTGGAATAATAGCGAGGCAGATCGAAGTTGGACAGAAGATGCCCATCGCGCCGCGCCCGGCTTACCGCAATCAAGGCCATCTGATGGTGATAGAGAAGTTGATTGAGATCCATGTTCCGTCTCCCATGTGCGGGAGCGCGAAAGTCTCTCGGTCGCCAACATGCAAAAGACGAGTCTGGCGATATCTCACATGTGGTGCGAACAACCGCTGATTACAAGGCCAGGGTCACTCGCACAAACTATCCAGCCCGGTAGCGGCCAACGCGCGCCATTATCGTGATCGCGTCCGGAAACCCCGAGGGGCGATGGCAGTAGGGATGGATCGACAGAGCAGAAAAAAGCCCCATCCTTCGACGGGGCTTTTTCCATCCTCTGCGGTCGTGACCAAAGGAAGCCCCATCAACTCTCACGAGGGTCGCATCGGAGAGTCTTTGTATAGAGAGCCTAGGCTTATCCACGAGAGAGTCGAGCGGTAAAATCCGCCAGGCGCGAAAGATAAAAGCCTCGCTCGGCGGTTATTGCGCTCGTGATACGCTTCGGTTTCGCACCGGGCTCGGGTGAACCGGAGGAATTGCGACGATGCAGGCTGGGGCGGGTGGAATGGTCTCGTTCTGCGCGACGAATTGATGCCGGCATTATGTCCGTCTGTGGTAGGATGCGCCATCACCCGATTTCGATCGCAAGCTTCCCGTGACTGAGAGACATCGAGCTCCCGCTTGCCGACGGGAGTCTATGTCGATGATTGCCATCCACGAACCCTCGCGACCTTTCGGCCGGATCATTCGGCTGTGGAACCGGCTTCTCCATCATGGGCTGGAACATGTCCCGAAAACGATCGAAAACGCGTTTCGCCAGTCGCGGCGCCGGCGGCGCGACCTCGAGCGCGCAATCGATAGCTGGACGCGTGAGAGCAACGCCCGCTCGGGAGCCTCGCAACCAGCCCATCTTCAAATCGCACCATCGTCTCCCGCCCAACAAGCGATTGAACAATGGGACAATGAAGGGGGCGCGCAACCCCGACGAGGATCGCGACCGTGATTTTGCACAATCTTTTCGGCCGCCATGTCGTTAACATCAGGACCAGCCGGCAGGACCGGGGCCGGTCCGTCGGCCACTGCAGGGTGTGCGGCTGCGAAATGGTTAAGCTGGGCGACCTGGCATGGCAGGTGAGCGGGCGGCGGACCTGAGAATCCGATTTCCTGACCTCGATCGCGTGAGCCGCCATCCCAGGTTGGTAACCCCGTCGGTGCCTTGGACCGACCGGATCGTGATAAGCGGCCTCAACAGGGTGGAGAAGCAGCAACGCCGAGCAAGCGGAGCAGCCAGCGCCGGCCGGGCTTCGTTTTGGGAAGCGCCCCGCGGCGTTTCAAGTCATTTCCGGTCGCTTGCTAGCGTCCGATTTCGCTTCACATGCGAGAACGGCGTGCCTGTGCAACCGCGTCGGTAAGGCTGGTGTAGCGATAACCGTCCAGGAGATAGGTCGCGGCGGGCACGCGGGTAATACCGTATCGATCGAGTGTTTCACGCTCGGCGGCGTCGATACCGCCGCATTTGCAGGGCCGGTCGTTGCCGGACGGGTTCTTGTCCATGTCGAAGCCTTTCAATCCTTGAGCTGGTCGAGAAGTGTCGTGATCCTGATCGTGGCGACGGTCGAAAAGGCGTCCGATATGGCATAGGGAAGCAGGATGCGTTCTCCGACCTTGATGGCGCCGCACGAATAGACGACGTTCGGGACATAGCCATGGCGCTCTGCGGTCGCAGGCTGGACGAGCGGTACGCGCGAGCGCCCGAGCACGCGCGAGGGATCGTCCTTGTCGAGCAGAACCGCGCCGATCGAATAATGGCGTACGGGGCCGACGCCATGGGTGAAGAGCAGCCAGCCTTCGTCGAGTTCGATTGGCGAGCCGCAATTGCCGATCTGGACGAACTCCCAGGGATATTCGGGCTTCACGATCACCTCGCCGAGGCCCCATTCGTGGAGGTCGTCCGACAGGATGAGGTGCAGGCTCTCATTGTCGTGGCGCGCGATCATCGCATATCGCCCGCCGATCTTTCGCGGAAAAAGCGCCATTCCCTTGTTGCGCGCCGCGGCGCCCTTGAGCGGTGCCAGATGGAATGTCACGAAGTCCCGGGTTTCGAGCAGCTCCGACCTTATGCCGCTTCCGCTGTAGGCGGTGAAGGTCGCATAATAGATGGTTTGGCCTTCGTCGTGGAAGGCGACGAAGCGGGCATCCTCGATCCCGTTCGCCTGCATCTCGGTGACGGGGAAGATCACCCGCTCGGCGATGTCGCTGGCGGGATCGAAGCCGAGTTCCAGACGATCGCCGACACGGGCGGTCACGACGGGCGTCGCGGCGAGCCGCGCGGGCGGGTCGATGGTAACGGTTCCGTCGGCGGCCAATATTCCCGACCGAAACGTCAAGGAGGAGATGTGGCCTTCGCCGACGGCGCGCAGGCTGAGAATGAAGCGGCGGCATCCTGCGGCGACTCCCGACTGGTCGGGGTGCGGCACGATGCTGGGATTGAACAGCGCCGCCGCTTCGAAGCTGTATTCGTGGAGGAAATAGGCGCCGACGAGCTGACGCTGCGCCTGCGAGAAACTCGCGTGAGCGGCAAACGCATCCTCCATTTCCGCGGCGCGCCGTTCGAAGATTGCGGGGAGGTTGCGGTGCCGGTCGTCGAAGTTGCGCAGCGTTTCGGCAAGCAGCGCGTCGGTCTCGTCCGCGGTCATCGCGAGGACGCGGTCGACGATGTGATTGGCGCGGGTCTTGTCGACGGGATTCAGGTCTCGGGGTTCGACCGCCGGCCGGAACGGGCGGACGACGACGCGCGACGGGTCGGGCCGCAAGTGAAGCGCCTGCCGGTTGAAGAAGGGCGCGGATGGCGGAGTTCCGTCAGGCATCGATGGCTTCGTGTGGGGATGGGCTCGGCGGTGACGGCGCCCGCCAGCCCGTCGCTCTCAGGCGCTGCATGTCGGCCAGCGCGAGCAGGAAGGACAACACCGATTCCGCGCCCCGGTTCTCGTTCGCGCGGTCGGGGTGGAGCCCGTCGCGGCAACTGCCGGTCGCGACGTCGACCAGTCCGATGCCGAGATCGTTCGCGCCAAGAAACCATGCAAAGGCGCGCTCGGCTTCCGCACGCCACGAAGAGGCCGGATCGACGCCTTTCGCCGCGATACAGGCCGCGATCGTCGCGCAAGCCTCCAGCGGTTGTTGGTCGAACGGTTCGGGATTATTGCGCGAGGCCATCAGGAATCCATGCGAGCCGACGGGGCGGAAATGTCCTCCGGGCGCCGTCTGCATCGTCACCAGCCAGCGCAGACTTCGCAGCCCTGCCTCGATCATGGTCGCCGAGCGCGCTGCGGCGCCCGTGACGATCAGCGCCTGCGGCAGCCGGGCGTTGTCATAGCTGAGGCCATTTTCGAACCATGTCCATTCGGGACCTTCCCGTTGGTCCAGCAACCTTTCGAGGCGGCCGGCGAGTTCGGCGCGCAGGCGCGCGGCGGCATAATCTTCGGCATAAACCGCGCAATAGGATGCGAGGCCGAGCAAGGTGAACGCCCAGGGCCGCGGCGACGTGAAGGCCTCGACCTCGCCCAGCGCCTCGCTGAACAGCTCTTTTGCCCAGCGCGCATGGCCAAGGGAGCAGGCCCGCGCACTATAGGCGCCCAGCGCCCAGAGCGTCCGCCCGTGGCTGTCTTCCGAGCCCGCATCTTCGAGCCATCGCCGGTCGAAGCCCATGAAATTGCGAAAGCGTCGATTGTCCGGATTCCATCCGTGCTGGATGAAGGCCGCGAACGTGGGTGACAGTCGCCGCGCCAGCGCCGCATCGGGGCCGCCGGCGAGACCGCAGCACAGCAGCAGCGCCCGCGCATTGTCGTCGATGCAATATCCGTGACTGCGGTCGGCAATCGCGTGAACAGCATGCTGGAATATTCCCGTGTCGTCGGACATCGCGGCGAGATGGTCGAGCGCCATCGGTGGAAGGCCGCCTTGGACGTTCGCCCGCAGGCGGACCGGCCCGGGTTCGGGCACCCCCGCTTGGCCGCCGGACGCAAGCCTGCGCTCCCGGCAGGCTTTACGAAAACTCGCGGCATAGCGCCGCGCCGAATTGGCCCAGATCATGGGACGGCTCGCCGCATAGGCCTTGCGGCCCATCGCCAGACGTCCGGTTTCGTCGCCCAGCAGATTGGCGATTGCAGGGCCGAAGCCAGCCGGATTGTCGAACGGGATCAGGACGCCCGACCCGTCGGCGAGCAACTCGGCGGCGTGCCAATAGGGCGTGGAAACGACCGGACGCCCCAGACCGTGCGAATAGGCGAGCGTTCCCGACGTCATTTGTGCCGCCGACAGATAGGGTGTCGCGTAGACATCGCACATCGCGATATGATCGAGCAGTTCGGGGCGGTCGACGAAACGGTTGATGAACGCGATATGGTCATCGAGGCCAAGCTCGCGTACCCGCGCCATCAGCGTGTCGCGATAACGCTCGCCCTCACGGGCCAGCAAGGCGGGGTGGGTGGCGCCCATCACCACATAGAGAGCATCGGGCGTGCGCCGGACAATCTCGGGCATGGCCTCGATCATCGTCTCGATGCCCTTGTTCGGGCTCATCAGCCCGAATGTCAGGATCATCTTGCGATGGGTAAACCCCAACCGCTCCTTGGCGGCTCGCGCCGAGGCGAGCGGAACATCGGGAATGCCGTGGGCGATAACGTCAATCTTCCCCGGATCGGCGCCATAGACATCGATCAGCATGTCGCGGGCCTTGTCGGCCATGACGACCACGCGCGCCGATGCGGTAATGATATCCTTCATGACGCGGTGCTGCGCCGTGGTTGGCCGATCGAGAACCGTGTGCAAGGTGGTGACGAGCGGCGCATCGAGCCTCGCTACCAGGCCGAGAATCAGCGCGCCCCCCTCGCCGCCGAAGATGCCGAACTCATGCTGGAGGCAGACGAGATCGAACGCCTCGCGATTGATGAAATCGGCGGCGGCGCGATAGTCGGCCGCCTGATCCTGGCGGATCGTCTTGCGGACGGGTGGCGGAAATTCATGGTCTCCGCCCGGCTCGATCATCGCGACAATGGCCGTATCCGCAACCTCGCCGAGCGCTCCGACCGCGAGTTCGAGATCGGTCGTGAAGGTGGCTATACCGCAGCGGCGCGGGAGGGCATTGCCGACGAACGCGATCCGCAGCGCCGGCGTGTGCAGGCCATCTCAGTGCTTGCCTTTCGGTTTGGCGGTCATCTTCACCGCGGATGCTTCGTGGGCGGCGAGGGTGGTGAGCGCTTTCGGTTTCGCCGCCTTGGGCTTGCGAATCTCGCGGTTGCTGCGCTTTTGCGATTTTGCCATGTCAGACGTCCTTCCGTTCGATCGCCCGATACGAGAATTCGTCCGAGCGCTGCGGGCGGGCCGAAGCGATCGCTCCGCTCCGGACATTCGGAGAAAGATAGGGACGGTGACGGTAGGGGAAGGATTTGAAGCGCTGACCGAGGCTTTCGATCTTGCGCCGATATCGCATGACCTCCGAGGGTTTGGTCGCGGCGGAATAGCGCATCAGCGCGATCTGTTCGTCTTCGAGTAGCTGGTTGAGGCACATGGTGCGTGCTCCTGCATCAAGCGAGAGCACAATATTTGTCCCTCTGTCACATGGAGCTTGTTCAAAATTCAGGTGATGTGGCCTTATAACACATTCTGCGAGGATCGCCGCACGAATACGGGATTGAGAGATATTAATTCTCGTTCGCCGATGGGCGGTAAAAACGGTAGCGTACGACATCGCCCTCGATAAGATGGCCACGAAGTCGCAGCCGCATTTCCTCGGCCCCCGCGCTCGAGGTACAGACGAGACGGGTGCCGCCCGACTGAAGCGGCTCGATCGCGCTGATGCTGACGCCCTGCGCGAGGCAAAGGCGGCGGACTTCCTCTTCGGGCAAGGCCAGGTTCATTGCGCGGCTCATTTTGGTAACGGACCGCTTTCCCACGCCCGAATGGCGGCTGCCACCTGCTCATATCCCTCGGCACTGGCAGTTGCTACCGCCAGCGGCCGACCTCCGAGTTCGACATTCTCGGTATTGAGAAAGGCAACCGCAGGATCGCGGCCGCCCATCACCAGATAGGCAAGCTGACTGATATCGCCCTGCCTGCGCGCGTCATCGCGCGCGAACGGAGTGCTGCTCCTGCGAAAGAAGCGGTTAGGTCGCCGCTTGATCGCGCCTTGTCCCTGCACCTCGGAAGTCATGCTACGCCTCCTTCGTAAGCGGGAGCGCGATGTCTCTCAGCCGCGACGGCCTACAATTTCCGATGCCGCGATGACGTGGATATGGGGGCCGGGGGTCAAAGATGTAAGAGGCGAGCGGTGGCCGGAGGTCGGTGTCCGCTTTTCTCTGCCCCTCTCTGAAAGCCGACCGATCGCTACCGGCCAGTTGCGACTACGCGATCTTTGGAGCTTTTGCTGGTACCGCTAAGTCGTTCTCACCTGCAACCGGCGAAGCCGGTGAACGCGTCCTTCGCAATCTTGTTATCCCCGGCGTTCAGGCTCTGACAATCTGCGCGATGCCAATGCGAGGCGATGGCCTGCCGGGGAGGCGGGCAAAGGAGGATTTCATGAAAATCTGTTCGCATCACGCGGTTCTGGTCCTGGCGATTCTCGGCTTGCCGGCCTGTGCATCGACAGCGCGTGTCTCTCCGGTCAGCGCGCAGGCGAGCGGTGCGGCGCCGCTACCCGTGCTGATCCGGCAGACCATACGCACCGAAATGACGATGCAAGCGCTTTTCATGGGGCGGCTGCACCTCAATCGTCACGGATGCCTTCGGGGCGACAGCGACGAAGGCCCGATCATCGTCTGGCACCACGATACCGGCATCGAGAGGACGCCCGACGGTCGTATCGGCATTACAGACAGCACGACGGGGAATGCCGTCCATGTCGGCGACGAAATCGCGCTGAGCGGCGGCTATAGGGCAGGGCCTCTGAGCAATGTCACCGAATCGGTGCCAGAGCCCTGTCGCACGCCAAAGCGCTTTTTTATCGCGGGGCGCGTGATGAGCGAGGCGCAGCGGCAGGATATACTTGCACGTCAGCGCCGCCAGCCGGCGGCGCCGTTGCCCGTCGGCGCACCGCCTGCGCCAACGGTTCGGCGCTGAGATCGCACCACTGGAAGGCGTGGCGATTACTCACCGCACCTCTCGCGCTATATGTTGCATGGATGCAGGAGACAGGTGTGACTACCAAGCGAAGGGCGGTCCTCGCCGCACTGATCTTCACGGCGCCCGTCGCCGCTCAGGATCTCCCCACGGATCAGCTGGAGCGGCACGTCGATGTGGTGCGTCAGGACATGCTCTTGAAATCGACAATGGGGAACGGCCCGGCGCACCGGAATGATCGCGCACGCCGCGCGACACCGCAACAGGTTGCCGCTTGTTCAAATAAAGCGCGGTTCCGCAGCGAACATGGCGTGAACCATCCCAAGGTGCGAAAGCTCTACGAACTGTGTCGCAGCATCAGTCGCTGAACGCTTTCGTGCGCTAAACGACGACTGAAAGGGAGCGGCGCGCAGGCGCCGCTCCCCGACGGTCATGTCGTTTGCGGGGGTTTGCCGACATTCTCGGCCGCACTCGCTTCGCCGGCCGGCGCCTTGGCCGCGTGGCCGCAGTCGCCCGAACTCTTGGACACGACTTTGGGCTGCTGCCCCGCCCCGAGGGAGGTGACCTGAACGCTGCGGCTGCATGTGCCATTGCCGGTGCTGGCGGACGAGAAACTATAACTCACCGTCCCCGCGGGTAGCGAACCGAAGCCGGCAAGATTCATCATGCCAAGCGCGTTCGGTTCGCGCTGCAGGGTATGCACCTGCTGCATCATCATCTCGGTTTGCCGGTGCATTGCCGCTGCGATCCGGTCGAACATGGCGAAGGGGGCGGCTTCGAAAGGATCGGTCCACTGGACCGGAATGAGCTTCACCGCCGGTACCACGGTCACCTTCGGTGCGACTTCGCCTTGATATTCGATCCGGGCGACCGAACCGTCGGGCAGGCCGACTTTCATCACCCGGGTATCTGCGGTTGCCGCTACCGCCGTGCCTGCGGCTGCCAACGCCGCGATGCTGGCGAAGACGGCCGTACGGATTTTACGCATCAATCGTCCTCCTGTGTTGATGGTGGAAACGGAAATCTATCCGGCGAAACTGAACGCAGAATGACTCGGCGGGTCCGAGTTGAGTCGCTCCTTACCCTGCGCGCCGATCGGATAATTGCCGCAGCAGAGCGCGTGCGGACCGGTTGGCGAGCAGCAAAGCCGGGGCGGGGCTTCGCCGATCAGGCAGGGCAAATCTGACCTGCGTATCCCGGCGGGGTCCCGGATCTCGAACGGGATGCCCTGGATCCGGCAATAGCGCTCGGCGGCATGGGGGGTCGCAAACCGAAGCTCCACTTGCGCCAGCGGGTCGCCACCCCCGGTCCAGCTGGAGAGCGGATCGGCTTTGGGACGCCATCGCGGAGCAAAACGCAATCGCCACCGGCTCGCCTGCGCGCGGCCTGCACGGTTGGTGCCGATGGGCAGAGGCTCGATAATCGCCCGGGCGTCGGGCGGCAGCGCGCAAATGCGATGTGCGGCTGGCCATTGATTATCGTTGGCTGCCACCGCCGGCACGACTTGTACTGTGGCGCCCGGCAGGCTCGGCCCGGGACCGAAGTCCCGGGCCTGCCCGTCATGCTGCCCGCGCATTGACCGAAATGCGGCGGACGTTCTCGTTCGCCGCCTCCGACTTGGGCAGGGTGATGGTGAGCACGCCATTCTGGAACGTCGCGCTCGCCTTGTCGCGTTCGACGCCGCGCGGCAGGCCGATGCGCCGTTCGAAGCGGCCGTAGCTGCGTTCGGTATAGCCGCGGTCCTTGTCTTCGACCTCGGATTTCTTCTCGCCGCGGAGCGTCAGAACGCCTTCCTCGACGGTGATTTCGACATCCTTCTCGTCAAGACCGGGAAGCTCGGCAATCACCCGAACTTCGGTGTCGGTCTCGCCGAACTCGAGGCTTGGCCACGACGGTTCGCGACCGAGGCCGCCGAACGACGACATACCGAACCCGCGGAAGAGATCGTCGAACAGGCGATTGACGTCGCGGTGAAGCGACACAAGCGGATGATCGCCCCGATCGCGCTCGGCGCTGACCGGAACGGGGAGCCGGTTCTCCTGCCGGCTCCAGGGGATCAGATCACGAATAGCCATGATAGCATCTCCTTTCTGGCTAGAGAGTTTCAGCGTGGCTCGCCGCCGCTGCGGGCGGCGAGC
>LLBY010034745.1_pt2 | contig 12505 bp, 8 predicted proteins | sample 1489401 | NCBI WGS metagenome assembly LLBY01 (sample SAMN04092656, study PRJNA295927) | soil metagenome | biome: Soil prokaryotic community; feature: Bulk soil; isolation source: soil from tomato rhizosphere | host: tomato cultivar Hawaii 7996 | place: South Korea | collected 2011-11-01 | reverse complement strand
AGCAGCAGCGCGTCGGCATCGCACGGGCATTGGCGATGCGCCCGAAAGCCATATTGTTCGACGAGCCGACCTCAGCCCTCGACCCGGAGCGCGTGGGTGAAGTCCTTCAGGTCATGAAGTCGCTGGCGGAAAGCGGCATGACGATGATCGTCGTGACGCATGAAATTGCTTTTGCGCGGGAAGTTGCCGATCGCGCCATTTTCATGGCGGACGGGATCGTGGTGGAAGATGGCCCGGCGCGGCAGGTTCTGGAAAATCCGCAAGCGGCGCGAACCCGCCAATTTCTGGATCGGGTCATCAACCCTTTTTAGGTTTCGACCAGAACCCGATCGGAAGAAAACCCGCGCGACATCGTGTTTCGGGAATGCTGAACTCTTGGCTTCCTGATCCGGTCATATGATTTCCGTAATATTGGGTCCAACCCCTTTTGGGGAAAGTGGTGAACGGCGCCCATCCGGTTTGGATCAACAGATTTCGTGCTCATCGTGCCAGCATGGTGATTGGCACTCACCGGCATCGAAGCAATACACAACTGTCACGCGAGGGATGGAGGAGGCATCGTTCAACGACATCAAAATACGGATATCGCCTAATGCCCGCTGTCTTGTTCGATCCGAAGACCCTTCTCGATACGGCAGGACCGCCGAAAGTCATTACTCCCCGGCTGTCCGATACCGTTCTACGGGCTCGTTCGGCGTCGATCACCTCCGGTTCCAATCCCTCGAACCGTTTTGGCATATGGGAGTGCAGCCCAGGCCGTTGGCGCCGGGAAGTGCGGCAGGCTGAATTCTGTCATTTCCTCAGCGGGCGCGCCACGTTCACACCAGACGACGGACCTCCACTGGAAATCGCCGCAGGAGACGTGGTCCATTTTTCCGCATCGACGCAGGGTGTCTGGGAAACGCATGATGTCTGCGTCAAGCTATTCATCGTCTATGACGAGGGCATCGGACAGTGACCAAGTCGCGCGCCGTTTCCAATGGCCCAGAAATCCAAACGATTGAGGGCGACTATTGGCTATCCACATCTGGCGATGATCTTAAAGTGCGTCCCCCATTAGACGGTGATGCTCTTGTCGATGTTGCTATTCTAGGTGGCGGATTTTCGGGTCTGTGGACCGCCTTTTTTCTACTGACCGAGAATCCCGGCCTTCGGGTTGCAATCGTCGAAAAGCACTTCTGTGGCTATGGGGCATCGGGCCGCAACGGCGGCTGGTGCTCTCCGCGCTTTCCGGTGGATGCTGGCCCCCTTATCCGGCGCTATGGCATGGACCTGGCGCGGCAGACGATCCTTGCTCAACAACGCTGCGTCCGGGATTTCCCGGAACTCCTCGCCAAAGCGGATATCGATGCCGATTTTCGGCGAACCGGGCTGCTGAGCCTGGCGCGAAGCCCGGGGCAGATGGCGTCGCTCGTCTCCACCTTCGAGACTTTCGCCAAGCTTGGACTTTCGGCTGACAGCCAGCTGCTGGGCGCCGATGAAGCTCATGAAAAGGTTCATGTCACGAAATTGTCGGGCGCGTTGCGATCCATTCACGGGGCAAGCCTTCATCCCGGCAAGCTGGTGCGCGGGCTGGCGGGGGCGGTCGAGCGAATGGGGGCGACGATCTTTGAACAGACGCACGCCTTGACGATCCGGGGTGGAGATGACGCGGCGATCGTCACGGAACGTGGCACCGTTCGCGCCCGGCGTGCGGTCGTAACGGCGGGGGAGGCCTATATGACGGATATGCCCCAATATCACCGTGACGTGCTGCCAATGTCGTCGATGATCGTGCTGACGGCACCGCTGACGACGTCGCAGTGGGACGCCATCGGCTGGGCCGAAGGCGAGTGTTTGAGTTCCCAGGTCCACACGAAGAATTACCTGACACGGACGCGCGATGGCCGGATACTCTATGGCAGCCGAGGTGCGCCCTATCGCTTCGCATCGGACATGGCGGAACGCGCGTTGCAGGATGAGGAAACCTTTGCATGGATGCGGTCCACCGTGAAGGAATGGTGGCCCGCCCTGCATGACATCTCGTTCACCCATTCGTGGGGTGGTTATCTCGGCATTCCGCGCGACTGGATGCCCTCGGTCAATTTCGATCCCGTCAGCCGGATCGGGCGACTATATGGCTATACGGGCCGCGGCGTCGCGACGAGTGCGATGTGCGCGCGCCTGCTGGCGGGACGGATCGGGGGATGGACCACAGGCCTGGAAGGCCTGCCGTTCCATCGACCGGAAGCGCCGCGCTGGGAACGGGAGCCGCTGCGGTGGGCAGGCGTTCGATATACGCAGAACGCACTGGAGCGGGTCGATGAAGCGGACGATCAGGGTCGTGCACCGCCGATCGATGCACGGCTCGCCGAATATCTGACCTCGCAATGATCGCGGGAAGGGGCGCCGATCATGCGGGCGCGATGATCATGCAAACCATCTTTATGTTCAGAAATTCATCGCCCCCTAACGCGAAGACTCGCGCCCCAGGCCGGATTCCTTTACGCCACCAAATGGCGCCATCTCTGCCGAGATGACCCGCGTCATCCGGTCGCCGTCACAAGTGAAGGCCAGCTATCGCTTGTCTAACGAGACAGCGTGCACCCCAACTCGGTAGAGGACGCCCGCCCTCTACCGCCCAATGCCACCGATCAGACGCGCGTGCCCCATGGCCATTCATGAAGCACCTGCAACACGTCGGTCGCAATCTCGTTCACGGCCCGGTGAGCTTGATCGAATGCCGCTTGCGTGAGGCATATGGCCCCCGCATCGGAATTGGCGATGGCAATTCGGCCGACACGTTTCCGGCCGACGACCCACGGCCGATCTTCGGGTGCCCAGTCCGGGTCGTATAGCGAATTGGCGCAGGCGGCGTAGCCGTGGGGATGACGGTTGACGGTGATTGAAACGATATCCCGATCAACGTCGAAACCGACCGGCCCGAACGCGGTACGGAGCAGATCCCGCGTCGCCGCCTCGATCGTTTCGATATCCGTCGCCAACAGTTCCGCGCGCCCGGCGCGGAACTGGTCCTTCGCATTCAAACCCGGGCTGGTGGGAACCTTTGAAAGGTGAATCGGCATGGGATCCGAAGGCGTCTCGGCGGGTCGATATCCCCCGACCTTGGAGGGCCAATCCACACCGATCGTGTCCCACCAGAAGGTGTTGCCGGGACAGCTGACGGCACCGATGCCCAGCTTGGCCAGCATTTCCCAGTTGCGGACGACGGCTGTCCCGTACACCAACGGCATCCGCACCGCATTGTGCAGCGCCGCTTTCTGAGGCTCTGGTATTTCCGGAGCGATATAGGGGATGATCGCGTTGTAACAGGCCATGACGACGGCATCTGCGCGCACCATTTGCGCCTTGCCGTTACGGATGTAACTAATCTCAACGCCCGTCGATTTTTCAGGGGTTCCACTGTGCACCACACGTCCGACGGTACTGTTCAACCTTATCCGAACGTCATGTTCCGGCCGGTCCAGCTGGCTGTAATCGGTGCGGGTGAGCACGGAATCCTCTTGCGTGCTGCCAGGCAGCGCCGAGGGGATCAGCCACCTTATCAACAATTTTGCCAGCCCATGATTTCCATCCGGGAAATGAATGTCATCGCCCTCGCCATCCGGTAGCCAGCTTTGCGGCCTAGGCGTCTCGATCCCGAGTTTGGCGAAACCGGGCAAGCCACGCTCGAATGCGTGCATGGCACTGATCGTATCAATGCCGGCTGCCCCGTTGACGCCGCTGTGGATCTCCTTGATCATCATGGTGATGACTTCCGGGTTCACCTTCACATGGCGGGTGAGATAGTCCGCATAGCTCGTCTTTTGCAGCAAGGCGGCCTTTTCGGTCGCTGACATGCCCGCCAGATAATCCACCGGCCGCGTGTTCAAACGAAGCAAATCGTCCTTTGTGCGCTGGGACAGGGGAGCCTTGGCCAAAAATGCGGACCATGCCTTAGGGTTCGATCGATCTGCTCCTTCAGGAATATCGACCACCAGCTTATCGACGCCGAATGTGGCCTTGTCGAACAACACGGCCCGTTTAAGGTTGAATGCCGTATCGAGTCCACGCCAGACGCTGCGAGGTCCCGCCGCCGCCCGAAAGCGTTTAATATCGACGCCCACATCCGCCAGCAATTGGCGTCCCTCGGCCGTGTATGCGCGCGGGCTGAGGATGTACATTGTCCCACCATAACCGAGCACGGTACGCCCATCGACATCCGTCTCGTTACGGCGGGCATGGCCGCCAAAATCATCGTGATTATCGAGGATCAGGATTTTCGCTTTGGGAAACTTCTTTTTCATGAAGTAGGCCGAAGCCAGCCCGCTCATCCCGGCGCCGACGACGACAAGGTCATAACGCTCGCCAATGTCGGGTGCTTCCTTGAGTGCCGAGCCATCCCGAATAGCATGGGCTGCTTCGAATGAAGCCGGGTGGCTGCCGCGCATTCCGGTCAGCGTGGGCGGGTAATAAGTGCCCGGCGGCAAGGGAGGCGACGATGCGGTCGGCTCCGTCGCCGCCTGTGCGATCGTGCTGATCCCGGTGCCGCCCAGGATGGATGCTCCCCCAACAAGAAATCCGGTACCCCCGACCAACTGGCGGCGGGACAAGCCGGGCTCACGGCCGTTCTCATGTTGGTCGTCGTTCATGATCGCATCCTTGGCTCTGTAAAATTGACTTCTTGTTGACAGCGTCAGTCACGGTTTGGCGGGCCGAATGGGGCGTGGTTCATGATCGCTCCAGGCCCTGATTTTGCCATCGACCACCACGAAAACCCCTGTCACACGGAACGGGACCTGCTCTCCGGTTGTCAGCAAAGACGTGTCTTCGCGATCATTCACGACGACATTGCCGCTCTCATAGGCGCTATGGACGCTGATCCGGTAGCGCTGACCGTGAGCGAACAGCCCGCGCAGCTTCTGGGTGACAGCGGATTTGCCGCGCCCGGGATCGTCAAATTCACCGAAACTAACGACCGCGTCATCTGCGAACAGATCGGCCAGGCTATCGACGTTGGGGGTTGGCGATGCGATACCCGCCAGCAATGCCCCCACCACCGTGCGAGCGGGCACAACCGGCGTTTCGGCCTTTGCGGGCAGAGCTCCCGCGAGGGCGATCAAACCGGTCCATCCTGCCAGGCTCGCCGATGAGAATGCCACCATGAGGCCACCCCGAATTTGCTTCGCCTTCATTCTGCGCCGTACAAATCGACAGATATGTACCCGGAAGGTCATTGTTTGAATATCGCTTGCAGAATGAAGGCGCGCGGCCGCCAGGACGTGCCAGAAAATACGGGCCAGCCCTGACTGGGACGGGTACGAGTGAGAAGCTCGCTGGAATTGAGCAGATTATCGACATAGAAGGAAAGACTGAAGCGGCCGACCGTCGTGCCGATACGGGCCGTCACATAGTCCCGTGCGGGAGGCTTCGTCAAAGCGGGGTCATAAGATGTCGTCGCGGGATCCAACTGAGCGGTCAGACCAGCGAAAGTATCGATATGCTGGTAATCGACCCGCGCGAAGCTCTTGTTGCCCAAGGCCTCGAAATTATACTGCCCACCGACGGCCAATGTCCACTCGGGAGCGCCCAGAGATTGCCCGCGGCTGACGATCAGCGCTGGTCCGCTCGGCGGCGCGATCGCCTTCGTCAGGCGTGCATCGGTGTAGGCCGCCGCCAAATTGACGTCGAAATCATTGCCGATCGTGGTTTGAAGTTGCAGGTCAAAACCCTTGCTGCGCGCTTCGCCCAGATTATCGATGTAGCGAAAACCGCAGACCGGTAGCGATATAGCCTGCTGAATGCCCGTCCATTTCACATAGTAAACACTCGTGGAAACGCTGACATCGCCTAATTTGTTCTTTGACCCGACTTCATAATTCCAGGTTACGTCCCCATCATAGGATGAGGGCGCCTGATTCAGCCCCAATTGCGCCAGATCGGATGCGCATGGCGTCACCGGGATCGGAGCGTTGGCGCCACCGATGCGAAAGCCTTTGGAGGCGGTGGCGTACACCATGTTGTCAGGATCGATCTGGAAAGCAAGGCTGGCGCGGGGAGTGAAGGGCTTTTCGGACTGCTGGCCGGTCGATCCGGTGGGGCCACCATTAAGGGGGCCGCCCTGGTCATTCTGGAACTTGATCTTCACCTTCGCATAGCGCGCGCCGAGCGTGAGTTTCAATCTGTCCACAAATTCCCAGGTCGCCTCGCCAAATATGGCGAGCTGGGTATCCTTGACGCTATTGGTCCCGAAATAGTTCAGGTCTCCTACAAGGGATGAACCGTAGTAATCCTCGTAGCTGATGCCATATAACGCCTGGATGAGGCGCTCACCCATGGGATCGACAATCTCTTCATAATTTTTATATCGGTTGTTGCTGTAAAAACCTCCGATAACCCAGTTCAAACGTGAATCAGTGGCTGACTGAACGCGAACTTCCTGAACGAAATTATTCTGACTGTTGTTGATGTGCGCTTCGGAAAAATAATCGCCTATCGGAAGCCTGATCCCCATCGACGTGCCCAGCGAGCCAAAGTCATTGAGCGTAGGAAGGCCCACCGAATCATAGAAGCGCGCCAGATAATCGGTTCCGCTATAGCCAGTACGCTGTCGGCGTCTGAACCAGGAAGTATTGGAAAGAACGGTGACGGCGCCGAGGTTCAGTTCTGCCTTGATGGTCGGCAGATACCAGCTGTCACGGTTCGGCACGACGGTAGCGTCGGTAGTTCGAAAATCGCCCCCGCTGATGTCGGATGCCGCGATATTGAAATAATTCTCTCGCTCCTTCGTATATTGATATTGAAGCGAAGGCGTGATTTCCAGATCACCCAAAGCAAAACGAACGGCGCCGCGCAAGGACACTGTCTTGCGGGAATTGGCGTCTTTCTCGTCGACCTGGTATGTTCGCCAATCGAGCTGGTCGATCCAGCCGCCATCGCGCCGCGCGAAGGCACTGACGCGCACGGCGATCTTGTCCTCGACGACAGGTATATTGAGCGCGACGCCCGTCTCTGCGTCGAAATCACCCTTCGTGATGGCGCCGATTTCGCTGCGAGCGTAAATCTTTGTCGAAGACAGGGAGGGTTGGGGCGTGATGTACCGTACGACGCCGCCCTGTGCGCCAGCACCGAACAAGGTTCCTTGCGGACCACGCAGCACTTCGATGCGATCCAGATCAAAGACCGTTGGCAAGGCATTTTGCGAGAGGATACCAATATTCAGAAGCTGAAACGGCGTGTCATCAATGTAGACACCTGTCGTTGGAGCACCAGCGGACGAACTGATCCCCCGTACCGCTACGGTGCGCGTATCGACATCTATGGTGACGCCGGGCAGTTGGCGCTGGAGATCGTTGAAAGTCTTGATGCCCTGCTGATCAAGCTTGGTCTGGCCATAAGCGCTGATGCTGATCGGAACTTTGGAGGCGCGCATTTCCTGCCGCGTCGCTGTGACGACAATATCATTGCCGATGTCGTTTATACGAGCATCAGACGGCGACGTTGACTGTCCGGCAGGTTGACTATCCCCTTGGAGTGGGGCGCCATGAACTGCTGTAGAAGCCAAACCTAAACCCGCTACTGCCACACTTGTGAACAAGCGCAGACGATGCCTTGTAAGCTTCATTTGAATCCCCTCTACAAGTCGAAGTCTCGCTGAGAGGTCATTCCTCTTCAGGACACTGTTCCGCCCTTAGACGATACGATCCACGGTCTGCGTGCAACAGGTTTTTGCACGCTTCTCTCTGGTTAGGGCATGCGGATATGCAGCGAAGCGGCATTTCTTCGCTGATATTTTTTCCTTTTAATTCAGTATGCTTTCACCAAAAAGATCGCGATATGCCGGGCGAAGCATCTGTCACTTACGACAGGACCAGTGATATTCCGACACCACCTGGGTAGCCGTTTACACCATCATATGGCGAGGCCGAGGGATAGAAGAAAAATCGCATCTTGGATCAAGAGGCGCCGGATGACAGAAGCTGCTGTCCGCGAGAGGAATGAGTTCGAAATCTTATGCCGTGCCATTTTTCCCCGGCCGGATATCGGACTATTCAGAAAAGGCCGACGAAGACTATTTTGGCGCCGAAACGGGCGATGAATATAAAAGGACAGGGAACGGGGATGAAAAACCGCAATTGGGTAGGGTTCAGTGGATCGGCCTTGGTATGGTTACTGTCCACATCGCCTGTTTTTGCAGAGCAAACCTACGCAGATCTTATCGTTACCAACGGCAAGATCGTTACAGTGGACCCAAAGGACAGTATCGTTAGCAGCGTCGCCGTCGTGGGCAACCGGATCGTCGCCGTCAGCGACGACGTCCAGGCGTGGCGCGGTCCCGCGACCAAGGTGGTCGATCTGCGGGGGAGAACCATGCTGCCCGGCTTCATCGACGCGCATTCGCATGTCGAAGGCATGGCCAACGTCGAGGCCAACTTCATCAATATCCAGGCGCCGCCGCTGAAGGACGGCAAGGCGATCATCGCCAAGCTCAAGGAAGCGCAGGCCAAACTGCCGCCGGGCGCATGGCTGGTTGGTCAGGGGACTTATATGCAGGTCATGCCTTCGCGAGCGGAACTAGACGCGGCATTTCCGGACAATCCTGTACGCCTGGACTGGAGCGCACACGACAAGCTCATCAATCATAAAGCTGCGGTTGTGATGGGGATGGACAAGAACTGGCCGGAGCCCCCGGCAAGTTCAGGCGGCCGCTATGAACGCAATGCGCAGGGCGAAGTGGTGATCGTGCGGGATGCTCCGGCCCCGTGGCCCAAAAACCATGAGTTCACCTATCCCGAGATGAAGGAAGGCGTGCGAAAGATATTGGAGGACTTTTATCTTAAAAAAGGCGTCACCACCGTCTCCGACATGTCTCCCCCGAAAACCTACCTCGCTTATCAGGAATTGCGCAAGGAAGGCCGGTTGCCGACCCGCGTGCGTGTGAACTATGTCCTCCGAAACCCGAATGCCACGACTTCCCCCATGGAAGGGGCAATTGCCGCAGACCAGCTCTTGCCGACCGGCATCACGACCGGGATGGGGGACGACTGGATTCGTGTCGGAGCGATCAAGTTATTCATGGACGGTGCCTGGGGAACGACCGTGGCGCTCTATCGGCCGCAATGGAAAGGTGCTGGTACGACCTGGGTGCCCAACAATTACGGCACACCCATGATGGATCAGAGCCAACTCAATGACATCGTCCTAAAGGTCCGGCAGGCTGGCTGGCAGATTCAAATCCATGCGAATGGCGATCGCGCGCAGGATATGACGCTTACAGCCTACGAAAACGCCAACCGACTGTCTCCGAAAGCCGACGCGAGGGACCGCATCGAGCATTTTGGTCATTATCTGACGATCGACCCTCAACGCACGCAGGAACGATTGGCGCGTTTGCAGCGCGACCATGTCATCCCCTCCCCACAGGTCGCCTTTCTGTGGCGATTGACGGACGTCGGTATGAAGGAACCGAACGTCAAATTTTTCGCGATGAAAACGCTGATTGGTCTCGGTCTGCATCCTCCTGGTGGCGTCGATACAGTCGGCACGCAAAATTTTGCGACATATCCGCTATTTTCCATCGAGCGGGCCGTTCATCGCGACACGAAATATGGGAAGATCGTGCAGCCGGAGGAAGCGATCAGCGTGATGGATGGCATCCGCATGTTTACGATCTGGTCGGCCGAAGCGAATTTTATGGAAAAACAGCTAGGTTCGATCGAAACGGGCAAACTTGCTGACTTCGTCGTGCTTGCGCAGGACCCACTGACGATCAGCGCTGACAAACTCAGCGACATTCCTGTCGATATGACAATCCTGGATGGCAAGGTCGTTTATCAGCGGTGACGATCGAGGCCCGTCACCTCGCTTCATGAACTCGACACCGATGCGTCGGCTCCTTGAGCGCACCGCTCAGTGTACCCTTGGACGGTAGTAATGGCTGGACATCAAAACGGAAATAGTGCAGGTCTGGCGCCAAATATCGACCCGACCGATCACGCATATGATTATCCACTTCTTCTAAAATATCTTCTGGCGACAGCGCTGGCTCGCGATCCTGCGCAAGAGATCGTTTATCGCGATCTCGTTCGGCATGACTATCGAACGCTGCGTGATCGAGTCGGCCGCCTGGCGGACGGGCTGACGGCCCTTGGCCTGAAGGCCGGGTCCATCATCGGCGTATTGGATTGGGATAGTCACCGCTACCTTGAAGCCTATTTCGCGATACCCGGGATGGGTGCGGTCCTCCATATGGTGAACGTCCGTCTGTCGCCGGAACAAATCCTCTACACGATCAATCACGCGGCAGACGACGCCCTGTTGGTGCATGTCGACTTTCTGCCGATGCTGGAAGCGATTTGGGACCGTGTCGAGACGGTGCGCACGATCGTGGTGATCACCGACGACGGGCAGCTGGTCCAAACCAGCCTGCCGATCGCCGGGGAGTATGAGAAGCTGCTCAACGGCGCATCGCCGGAATTTCTGTTCCCCGATCTCGACGAGAACAGCAGGGCGACGACCTTTTACACGACTGGCACCACCGGCCTGCCAAAAGGCGTGTTCTTCAGTCATCGGCAACTGGTTCTGCATACGCTGTCACTGGCAACGACACTCGCGAGTTCGCCCACGCAGGGAAGGCTCGATCGCGGCGACGTCTACATGCCGATCACGCCCATGTTTCATGTCCACGCATGGGGCTTTCCCTTCGTTGCGACCATGCTTGGGCTGAAGCAGGTCTACCCGGGACGATACACGCCCGATATACTGATAGCCCTGCAGCAGACTGAGAAAGTCACCTTTTCGCATTGTGTGCCGACGCTGCTGCACATGCTGTTCGCCAGCCCGGAAGCAGCGGCCGCCGACTTCACGGGTTGGAAGGTGATCGTCGGTGGAACTGCGTTGTCGAAGGGATTGGCATATGCTGCGCTCGAACGCGGCATCGACGTTTTCGCAGGCTACGGAATGTCCGAAACATGCCCGGTTCTCACCATCACGCAGGTTACGCGGGATCAGTTGCAAGAAGGCGGCGTCGCGGAGGTTGAGCTTCGGACCCGCGCCGGCATGCCTCTCCCACTGGTGGAACTACAGATCGTAGATGCCGATATGCGTCCTCTCGCACATGATGGGGAAAGTGCCGGAGAAATCGTTGCACGGGCTCCGTGGCTGACAAAGGGCTACCTCGCCGACCCTGGCAGTTCCCAAGCGCTTTGGCGGGGCGGATATCTGCATACCAATGACATCGGCGTCATCCATCCGGACGGTTATCTCCAGATTACTGACCGCATGAAAGACGTCATCAAGACCGGAGGCGAATGGATATCTTCGCTTGAGATCGAGGACATCATCTCTCAGCACCCAGGCGTGAGCGAGGTTGCGGTCATTGGCATCCCCGACGCCAGATGGGGTGAACGTCCGTTGGCCATCGTCGTAGTCAAGGCAGGGCATGCCGAGGCCGTTTCGGAAACATCCATTAAAACTCAGGTGCAGGATTTTTGCGAGCGTGGCATCATCTCAAAATGGGCCGTGCCGTCAACGGTGCTGTTTTGCGATGCGCTCGAGAAAACAAGTGTCGGCAAGCTCGACAAGAAAGCGTTACGCCAGCGATATATAGGCAGTTGAGAGGCGCTGAACGCCTTGTCGTGCGAATGAGCCGCGATCTGAGTAAGGACTCTCATTGCGGCGACGATCAAATCCGATCAAAGATGAGTCGCTGCATGGGGGCATTCGCGATCTCCGCCATGAACAGATGATGATCGGCGAGGTTTATCGCGAGATGGGCGATGCGCCCATTGGTGTCAGGGGAGGTGATCTTCCAGTCGAGAACCAGCGGCTAATGCGGGGCGGCAGGCTGCGCCTGACCGCAGGGCGATGATCCCAGCAGCAGCGCCGCCGCCGATTCTTTCCAGCGGGACGTCAGATTGCCTTGGTTCGCAGCGACGGCAACAAGCTTTAGTGCGGCGGCGAGGTGTCGCGTCAGCTTCTGCGCGTCATCACTGGCCCAGAAGTGCGCGAAGAACAGGCGCGGTTCGATCAGCCTCCGACGCCCTGTTTCATTACTTTCCCCTCAGACGAGGAGGACATAGGCCGCCCCCAAGCCAGCGCACGTAAACAGGACCGGGATCATGCCGACCTTGAAGCGGAAGACGGCGATCGCGGCGCCGACGGCCAGAACAAGCGCCGGAAGGTTCAGCGACGCCAGAACGGGCATATCGAAACTGCTGCCCAGGAGATTGATCGGCCGTACTTCGTGGAACAGGGTATGGATCGCGAACCATAGCGCCAGGTTCAGGATAACCCCAACCACGGCGGCGGTGATCACGCCCAGCGACGCCGAAAGTGCCTGGTTCCCTCTCAGCCTTTCAACAAAGGGCGCGCCCGCGAAAATCCAAAGGAAGCAGGGCACGAACGTAACCCAGGTGGTGAGGATCGCCCCCAGCGTTGCCGCCACGAGCGGGTTCAACCCGGTCGCTTCGCGAAATGCCGCGAGGAAGCCGACGAACTGCGTCACCATGATGAGCGGCCCGGGCGT
>LLBY010016161.1_pt1 | contig 12546 bp, 11 predicted proteins | sample 1489401 | NCBI WGS metagenome assembly LLBY01 (sample SAMN04092656, study PRJNA295927) | soil metagenome | biome: Soil prokaryotic community; feature: Bulk soil; isolation source: soil from tomato rhizosphere | host: tomato cultivar Hawaii 7996 | place: South Korea | collected 2011-11-01 | reverse complement strand
TCATCCACGTCAACGCGGACGACCCGATCGCCTGCATCGAGGCAGCCCGGACCGCGTTTGCTTATCGGCACAAGTTCCACAAGGACTTTATGATCAACCTGATCGGTTACCGGCGGTACGGCCATAACGAAGGCGACGAACCGCGTTTTACACAGCCGGCCATGTATCGAAAGATAGATGAGCACCCACGTGTGCGGCAGATCTGGGCCAAACGTCTCGAAGAAGAAGAAGGCCTGCTGAGACAACCGGAGGCAGAGGCCCAGTTACAGGAAAAATTGAAGAGCTTGCAGGAAGCCAACGACCAGCTGGATGTCAGAGTTGCGCTGGTCGAACCCGTCCCGAAGCCGCCCCCGCGCGGCGCAGCGCAGAAAGTGAAAACAGCGATTACGCTCAAGCGGCTGAGAGAATTAAATAAGTCTCTCCTGGAATTCCCCAGGGACTTCCTCCTCAATCCCAAACTGGTGAAGGCTGTGGAACGGCGCAGCACACTGTTGGACAAACCCGAAAATGCCAGGATCGATTGGGCGACTGCAGAAGAATTGGCATTCGCCTCCATCCTGGAAGATGGCACTTCCATCCGCCTCACCGGACAGGACAGCATCCGCGGCACGTTCAGCCAGCGGCATGCTGTATTTTACGACGCGAGAACCAACCAGGGGTACACGCCCTTACAAAAATTACCACAGGGCAAAGCTGCCTTTGAGATTTTGAACAGTCCGCTCAGCGAGGCGGCTGCGATCGGCTTTGAAGTGGGCTACAACGTGATCGCTCCCGAACGGCTAGTCATCTGGGAAGCTCAATATGGGGATTTCATCAACAATGCGCAATCGGTCATCGACGAGTTCCTGCTTTCGGGTCGCGCCAAGTGGGGACTGACCCCATCGCTCGTCCTGTTGCTGCCTCATGGGAACGAGGGCCAGGGACCGGATCACTCGAGTGGGCGCATCGAACGCTTTCTCGGGCTGGCAGCGGAGATCAACGTCCGCATCATGTATCCATCGACAGCGGCGCAGTACTTCCACTTGCTGCGCAGGCAGGCCTTGCTCTTGAAGACCGATCCGCTGCCGCTGATCATCTTCACGCCAAAAGGCTTGCTGCGCCATCCGCTCACGGCATCATCCCCGCATGATTTCACCACCGGTAGCTGGCAGCGCGTGATCGATGATCAGAGCCTGCCCGGTAAAAAAGAGGATGTAAAGAACATAACCCTGTGTAGTGGCCGCATCTACGCGGATCTGGTCACCAGTGACCTGCGCAAGGAAAACCCGGACGATGCGATTGTGCGCGTCGAGCAGTTATATCCCTTCCCCAAAAAGGAATTGGAAGAGATCCTGACAGAATACCCTGACGCAGAGCGTTTGATCTGGGTCCAGGAGGAACCGCTGAATATGGGCGCCTGGAATTATTTGCGTCCACATTTGCGCCTGCTGGTGGAGGATCGTTTGACGTTACATTACGTGGGCAGGCCGGAGAGCTCCAGCCCGGCCGAGGGCTCCACGACGCTATATCGGCTCAACCAGCAATCGCTGATCGAGCAGGCCTTCGATTTCGACAAGCAGGCACAGACGACGAGTGTGGTGAAGGAGAGAGGTTAATATGGCAATCGAGATAACCGTCCCTGAATTAGGCGAATCCGTGCTCGAGGCAACCGTCTCGCGCTGGTTGAAGAAGGAAGGCGACTTCGTTAGTGTTGGCGATGTGCTTGTCGAGTTGGAAACCGATAAAGTAAACCTGGAAGTCGGCGCGAAAGGGTCGGGTGTATTGCAGAAGATCGAGGCGACGGAGGGTGCCGATGTAAAGGTCGGTGATGTACTGGGACGGATCGATCAGAAGGCTGCAGAAGAGAAAGCAGAGGAGCAGAAGGCGGATGAGCAAAAGACTGAGCCTGAGGCTGTGGAGGTAAAGCAGGCTGAGCCAGTGGCGCAAAAAGAAACCCCGGCGGAACGAAATGATGGGCAGCAGAGCGAACGCGAGGCAGCGCCCCAGGTCAGTCCGGTCGCGGCGCGACTTGCGCGCGATAAAAACCTGGATCTCAGTAAGATCAAAGGCACAGGTGCCGAGGGGCGCGTGACCAAAGCGGATGTGGAGATGTACCTGCAAAGACAGGAAACGGCCCAGGTCGCTGAGAAAGAGGCGCCGGCTGAGAAACCGCGCCAGGCGGCTGTTCCCTCCTCGCCTCCCGCCTCGACTGAGGGCCGGCGCGAGGAACGGACGCGCATGTCACGCCGTCGCCGCACCATCGCGCAGCGACTATTGGAAGCCACACAAACGACTGCGATGCTGACAACGTTCAACGAGATCGATATGAGCGCCGTCATGGATATACGCAAAAGGCATAACGAAGAATTCCAAAAACGCTATGGCGTCAAACTGGGGTTCATGTCGTTCTTCGTCAAGGCTTCGATCAGCGCTCTGAAGGCCTTCCCGCAGGTCAACGCCGAGATCGATGGGGAAGAGATCGTCTTCAAGAACTATTATGATATCGGGATGGCCGTCGGCTCCTCCGAGGGATTGGTCGTGCCTGTCGTTCGCGATGCCGACGATCTGTCCTTTGCAGAGATCGAAGGACGGATCAAGGATTTGGTGGCGAAAACCGAGGAGGGAAAATTATCCATCGAAGACCTGCGCGGCGGCACATTCACCATCACGAATGGCGGTGTATTCGGCTCACTGCTGAGCACGCCCATTCTCAATCCCCCGCAAGTGGGCATTCTGGGCTTACACAAGATCGAAGAACGGCCGGTCGCACTGAATGGACAGGTCATCATTCGGCCGATGATGTACGTCGCGCTGAGTTATGATCACCGCATCGTCGATGGACGCGAAGCGGTCCAATTCCTGGTGCACATCAAACAGGTGCTCGAAGACCCCGCCTGGATGTTGGTCGGTGGATAAAAGATAATTAACTCCGAATTTAATTTTTCGGTTTTGGGCACAGATTTTCACAGAAGGAGCCGACCCAATGCCTGGGCCGGCTTCTCTTTTTCGGTTGCCAGCTCCACGCCCAAACAAGTGTAACCAAACATCCTAACCACGGAGACACAAAGACACGGAGCGTTTCATTATCCTTCTCTGTGTCTCCGTGTCTCAGTGGTTCAATCCTTAAGTTAGGGGTGAATCATGTTCAGTGCTGTGGGATTTCTTCGGGCTTTTTCTCACGCGTCCAATTCGTCAAGCCGCCCGCCAGGATCACCTCGATCATGCGTGGGAACAGATTATGTGTGACAGTAAACTTGAGCTTCTTCTTTGGGACCTTTAGAATGAGAGTCCGATCCTTGACGCTGCCAGCCAGCTGCTCGCGGGCATCTTCCATGACGACCACGTCGTTGAGCTCGAGGCTATCATAGAGTGTCGGGTCGCTAAAGATCACAGGAAGGATTCCAAAGTTCACCAGGTTCATTCGGTGAATACGTGCAAAGCTCTTGGCGATGACCATCCGCAGCCCGAGATAACGCGGCGCAATCGCGGCATGCTCGCGGCTGGACCCTTGCCCATAGTTGTCGCCGGCAATAATTGCATGGCTGCCTGGCGGCGTACGCTCAAGGGCCCGCCTGTCATAGGTGGGGTCAATATTCTCGAACACAAACTCACTGATCTTCGGGATATTGCTGCGGTACGGCAGCACACGCGCGCCCGCCGGCATGATCTCATCCGTGGAGATATTATCGCCCACCTGGAGCAGGATGGGCATCTCCAAACGGTCGGGCAAACGATCCATCGATGGGAGGGTGTGGATGTTCGGTCCTTTCACGATCTCGACGCGAAGCGCTTCCTCTTCCGGAAGCGGGGGGACAAGCATGTCTTTGTTCAAGATGCGCTTCTTGGGAATTTTTACTTTGGGGTAAGGCATCCCTAGATCGCGCGGGTCGGTAACCACACCGGTCAAGGCAGAGGCGGCAGCCGTCTCGGGGCTGCACAGATAGACCTGGTCGTCTTTCGTCCCGGACCGGCCGGGGAAGTTGCGCGGCACGGTCCGCAAGCTGACCTTGCCGCTGGCGGGCGCCTGCCCCATACCAATACAACCATTACAACCCGCCTGGTGCAGCCGGGCGCCGGCATGGATCAGATGACTGATCTCGCCCTCAGACACCAATTCCTCGAGCAACTGGCGCGAGGTCGGGTTGATGTCGAGAGATACGTTACTGGGGACACGCCGTCCCTTGACCATTTGAGCCACAATGGCAAAGTCGCGGTAGCCCGGGTTCGCCGAAGACCCCACATAGGACTGGTAGATCGGCATCCCGCCCAATTCCCGCACGCGGACAACCGCATCCGGGCTGTTGGGCTTGGCGATGAGAGGCTCGAGCGTGGAAAGGTCGATCTCATCATGCCGGTCATAGGTCGCATCCGGATCGGCGACCAGCTCAACCCAATCCTCCTCCCGCTCATGTTCCCGCAGAAACGCACGTACCTCGCTATCTGATGGAAACACTGTGCTGGTGGCGCCAAGCTCTGTCCCCATATTCGCGATCACATGGCGGTCCATCGCCGATAGCTCCTTCAAGCCCGGGCCGTAATATTCGATGATGTGACCGACTCCCCCCTTTACGGTGTGACGGCGCAGCATCTCGAGGATGATGTCTTTCGCACTCACCCAATCGGGCAGCTTACCCGTGAGCTTCACGCCCCAGATCCTGGGCATGGTGAGATAAAAAGGATGGCCCGCAATAGACATGGCCACATCCAGCCCCCCCGCTCCGATGGCGAGCATGCCAAGTGAACCCGCGGCCGGCGTGTGACTATCGGAGCCCAACAGGGTTTTCCCTGGCTTGCCAAAATATTGCATGTGAACCGGATGGCTGACGCCGTTCCCCGGGCGGCTGTACCAGATGCCATATCGCTCGCAGGAGCTTTCCAGGAACAGATGGTCGTCTGCATTCTTATGGTCAGCCTGGATCAGGTTATGGTCCACGTATTGGACGGAGACTTCCGTGCGCGCGCGCTGTAGCCCCATAGCTTCCAATTCCAGCATAACCAGCGTCCCCGTCGCATCTTGGGTTAACGTCTGGTCGATGCGGATACCGATCATCTCCCCGGGGATCATGTCTCCTTCGAGGAGGTGGCTCTTCAGCAATTTCTGAGCAACGTTAAGCGCCATGGGTCTGAATCAGAGCAGTCGTAATTTCAATCGTCAGCCCGTTGCGCAGGAGATTCGAGACCGGGCAGTTTTCATCGGCTTCCCTCACGATCCGCTCAAAGGTTGCGTCGTCGATGTCGGGGACCTCACAACGTACATGAAGCCGCATGTTGGTGATCTCATGACCACCTCCATCCTTCGAAGCCAATGTGCAGGTCGCAGTGGTTTCGGTCTGCGCGGGGTTATAACCGTTCTTCTTTAGCCGGCTCGCCACAGACATACTGAAACAGGCGGCATGCGCGGCCGCAATCAATTCCTCAGGATTTAATCCCACCTCGTCGCCAAAGCGGGTCGGATAGCTATACGGCAGCTCAAAAAGTACCCGGCTCTCGGTGCTGATCAAACCACTCCCCGTCTGCAGATCACCCGTCCAAAGTACACCTGCTTTTCGATTGATTTCTGTCATTTTTTCTGCATTCCTTTCTGAGGGTCACATACTTTGTCCTCCATACCATAGCACAGGAAATGTGGCTGGAGTAGGCATCGGTATACAACCCTAAGGTATAGTTTTGGATATATTTTTCCAAAGAACCTCACTGGGATTAACGGAAAATGAAAATATCTATTACGCCCTGTCTGCACTTCGACAGGACCAGCACCGCGCCTGTTGGCCGCTCATAGGTTTCGAAGAATATATCTTCATTTATATCCATTCCCTGTTCCTTTATCTATGGAGTTTTCCCGCTCAGGATGCTACCCTCACAGAGCGGCGTCCGAAATGTACAAGAAGTGAGTCGGTTGGTTATGATGACTACAAAGCGTGTGATTCTGGCAAATGGTTCGCGTTTGATTCGGGAGATGCTCCATCGCGCTCTCGCAAAGGCAGACCAGTTGGAGGTGGTACAAGAGATCCCGGGTTGGGAAGGTTTGCCATCTGCCCTCGAACAGTTTGATACATCGTGGGTGATTGTGGCGCAGCCCTATGGCAACCATCCGCTGTATCGAATCGATTCCTGCATCAAAGAGCATCCATCTGTACGGTTCATTTTTCTCTCTCCCAACCAAAATAACATTAAAATGAAATGGCAATCAGGACAGGAGGAAGATTTTTCGGATCTTTCCCTCAGGGAATTTATCCATATCCTCCAGGAAGACCGGCAGCCCACCTGACATTTCATGGAGATGACTCAAATGCACCTCAATCAGTTCTATGAAAACATCAATCAGCTCAGCGGGAATCGGCTCAGCATTTTGGAAACCGCCGTTCGGACGTTTACGGAGAAACAAGCAGCGCAAGCCTCCGCCGGATTAGCCTACTATACATTCTTTTCGATCTTTCCCCTCATGCTCGTTTTCATCGCGGGAGGCAGCTATTTTCTGGATAGCCATCAGGTCTTCAGTACTGTGACGCAATTCGTTCAGCAGGCTTTGCCCATCTCAAGGCAAGTCATCAATGAAAACCTGGAGGAAATTCTGGAGCAACGCGACGCTGCGGGCATCGTCAGCCTTTTGATTCTCTTATGGTCGGCCTCGGGAATGTTCACGAATCTTGCCTACAACATCAATCTGGCGTGGCCTCTGGCGACGCGGCGTAATTTTCTTCAGAACCGACTCGTGGGCCTGTGGATGATCGTGGGGCTGATCGGGTTGATCATCCTTTCGCTGATCCTGGGCTGGCTGACCGCGCGGCTGCCCTTCATTCACCTCAACCAGACCTCGCCCTCTGACCTTCTTCTATTACGCATCCTCTCGGCCCTGGGATCGTGGCTGATGATTTTCCTGGTCTTCCTGACGCTCTATCACTGGATTCCGACTCTGCGAGTGCGCTGGAGAGCGACTCTGTGGGGAGCATTGCTGGCGTCGCTAGCCTGGAAGCTCGTCACTACCGGATTTAGCTGGTACCTGGGGAGCAGTTTTGGACAATACCAGTTGGTCTATGGCTCCTTGGGCGCAATCGTCGCGTTCTTGTTTCTAATCTATATCATCTCGCTAATTACCCTATTTGGTGCCCATCTAAGCGCAGCCATCGAAAGCTGGGAAAGCGAACGAGTCCAGCCGGTTGCCGCCTAGGTGTGGGAAAGGAGTACAACAGATGGATATCTTAAGTCCAGCTGCTCTCAAATCGCTGATCGCACAACAGGGAAAGTGGTGCGTTTCCCTTTACATGCCCGCCCATCGCGCCGGCCGAGGGCAACAAGAGGACCCGATACGGCTCAAGAATTTGCTGGCAGAAGCGGAGACGAAGCTTCTGGCGAATGGATTGCGCCGGCCCGAAGTCCAAAAGCTCATGCGCCCGGCGGAGGAGCTTTTGTGGAGTAAAGATTTTTGGCAACACCCGGCAGATGGACTGGCCATCTTCTTAACCAACGATTTCTACAAAATTTACTGGCTGCCGCTCCAGTTCGAAGAATTGTTACACACCGGGCCCAGTTTTCATCTCAAGCCACTGCTGCCTGCGCTGGGCAGAGGCATACAGTTTTATGTCCTGGCGGTTAGCTTGAAGAATGTGCGCCTGTTCGAAGCGAATGCAGATACGATGAGTGAGATCAAGCTGGATTTCCCCACCAACATGGAGGAAGCATTGTGGTTCGATGATCCAGAGAAATATCTGAATGTGCGCTCGGCTTCAGTAAACGTAGGCGATGCAAGAGGCAGCACGGGAATATTCCATGGACATGACCCGGATGACAATGCGAAGAAGAACATTTTGCGTTTCTTCCAATCGGTCGGCGAGGGACTGAATGATGTCATGCAAGACAAGAATATACCGATGGTGCTGGCAGGCGTCGAATATCTCTTGCCGATCTTCCGTGAAGCAACTTCCTATCAGAACATCCTGGAGGATGTAATCGTTGGAAGCCCTGACAGAGAGAACGTGAAGGAACTGCACGAAAAAGCCTGGAACATCGTCCAGCGGATCTTCGATGAAAGCCAGAAGAAGGCCTTCGAAAAATTTGAACAACTGCATGGACAGCAAAGCCCGTTGGCAGTCCGTGACATTAAGTCGGCAGTCAAGGCTGCGGTCGTTGGCCAGGTTGAAACGATCTTTGTCCCGCTGGGAGCAGAGCAGTGGGGACGATATGACGCCGGGAATCATAACGTCCTATTGAATGACGAACCCGGGCCCGATGACGAAGAGCTGTTTGATTTTGCCGCCACGCAGACGCTGCTAAACTCCGGGCAGGTGTTTGCCGTACCAAGGGAACAAGTGCCCGGAGGCGGAGAGATCGCGGCCATCCTGCGTTACGTGGTTTGATAGAGACCAGCATACCATCTCCAATATTCCAGACGAGTGGTATCATGCACGCATAGCACCGGCTGGCAGGTACCTTAACCATAAAGAAAGGAAGCTCAAACCCATGAACAAGCCCATTTACGATTTACAGCATCAGATCCAGGAGGCGCTGGCAGAGATCAACGACATGCGCGGCGCTCGCATTGACATATTGGACAGCAACGGCGTTGTCACGTTAACAGGCATGGTCCCCACCGTGGATGCGAGAGAGCGCGCCGAAGCCATTGTGCGCGGAATGGATGGCGTGACCAGTGTGATCAACGAGCTCAATGTGGTCTAGGCTCCCGTAGAGCGCATGAGCAAGCAACGAAGCCAAACGACTCCACCGCAATACGGATTCTGGAGCGGGGCGCTGTTCGGTACGGTCACTGGAATGGCGTCCCTGCTCACGTTCCAATATCTGTTCGGCATCCTTCGCCGCCCGCGTCTGATGTCGAAGTCAATCCTGCTGGGGGAGGAAAACTTCGACGACGAAGAGGCGCTGGCGATCTTCATCGCGGCCGAAAGTCTTCGGTCTGGACTTCAGCCGCGTCGCCTGACTACCCATGCAAGCAAGGAAGTTCTGCACGCGGGATACCGTAACTTTTCAGAAAGCTGGGCCCGCGATTTCGGCTTCGCGTCCTACGGGCTGCTGACGCTGAAGCAATACAACCCCGTTAAGGAAACTCTGGAGGCTTTCTTCTGGCATCAGACGTCCGAAGGCCAGTTGCCGGTCAAACTTCATTCCGTCCATGTGGTGACCCGATTCCTGCACTCCTTTTTCGGACGGGAACAACCGAACGAATTGATGCTCAAGCCCAAATATCTGAGCGGCCATGGCGCACCGTCCCTGGACGGCCAGGCCCTGCTGGTAATTGCCGCGCTGGCCTACACACAGGAAACAGGAAATATGCGCTTTCTGGAAGAGCACTGGCCAAGCCTGCAAGCAGCCATGCACTGGCTGGATAACTATCGGAGGCCGGCGAGTGATGATCCCCTGCTCCATCAGGGCGCGTTTGCGGATTGGGCCGATTCGATCGCCCGGCATGGGCGCGTGCTGTACACAAATGTGGTCTACTGGAAGGCGCTCTCGGAGATGGCGATTGCCGCCACCCGTCTCAATCTCGAGCAGGAGGCCGTCGCCTATTTCGTTCAGGCAGAAAAAGTGCTGCGGGCCATTAACCGTTATTTTTGGCGCCCTGATCTGGGATACTTCGTCACCAGCGACGAATTATTGCAGTTAAGCAGTGATGGCAATCTTCTGGCCATCGCCTGGGGACTGGCCACACACGAGCAGGCGGAAAGTATCTTGAATGTCATGGAGCGAGCACGCATGGCCGAGCCAGTTCCCACACGGGTGACATATCCTTCCTACCCTCGGCATTTGATCGCTTTGGAAAACCTCCTTGGCGGGATGGCAAACTATCACACCGATGCATCGTGGCTCTGGATTGGCGCCTGGCATGTGATCGCGCTGGTCAGGGCGGGACATGTGGAGTCGGCTCAAAAACTGGTCGCCCGCATCCTTAAGGTGATCGTGCAGGACCGGCAGGTCAATGAGGTCCACGGTCCAAACGGGAAGCCCCTTTCGAGCATGTGGTACACCGCAGAGGCGCCGCTCACCTGGAACGCGGGTATGATTCTCTATGCCTGTCACGTATTTGAAAATAAGCGCCAGGAAGAACATAGACTTTTATCTACCTTATTGCATAAGTCAACGGAGTAGGCCTTGCATATTGCCTTTTTTACCAATTATTACCACCCCGTCGTCAACGGGGTTGTGCGTTCGGTGGCATCCTTTCGGGAAACCCTCATGAAGCAAGGCCAGAATGTATTTGTCTTTGCGCAAGCCGACAATACGTACAAGGACGACGAGCCGTTTATTTTCCGCTATCCCAGCTTGCCGTTGCCTTTGGGAGAGATTTCGACCGCCATTCCGGTTTCACCGTTTGTGGATCAATTGCTCCCCATCCTCAAGCTGGACGTGATTCACGCCCATCATCCAGTCCTGCTGGGGCAGACGGCTGCACGCAAGGCCGCAGAACTGGGGCTGCCTCTCGTCTTTACGTTCCACACCCAGTATTGGGAATATACCCATTACATTCCCTTCCCGCAGGAGATCGTACAGGAGTTCTTAAAGAATGCGGTCCATCGCTGGCTGAGGGAGTTTATGCAGAGATGCCAGCACATCATCATCCCTTCGGAGAGCCTGAGAGAGATTCTGGTCCGGGATTATGGCCTGCATGAACGGTATAGCGTCATTCCAACCGGGACCGACCTCGAGCCATTTCTGAACGCCGATGGCAGGGCCCTGCGCGCCGAGAAGGGCTGGCAGGAGAACACGGTTCTGGTTTCCGTAGGGCGACTGGCTCCTGAAAAAAATTGGGATACATTGATCCGCGCCTTTGCCAAGGCCCGGCAAAAGCATTCTGGATTGCGGCTGGTGTTGATCGGAGATGGGACCGCACGACAAAGCCTGGAAGCACTGGCGGCGGAATTAGGCGTCAACGACCAGGTCACCTTTCTCGGCGCTATTCCATTTGAAGAGATCCCTCGCTACCTCAAGGCGGCAGATGTGTTCGTGTTTGCATCTGTTACCGAGACGCAGGGACTAGTCACCATCGAAGCAATGGCAGCCGGATTGCCAGTCGTCGCCGTGGATGGGCCCGGGACACGCGATATCGTGGAGCATGGCAAGCAGGGCCTCCTGGTAGAAAACGACCCGGATGCGCTAGCCAAGGGACTCAAAAAGGTTTTGTCAAGCTCACAGCTGCTCAAGCGTTTGAGCAATCATGCGCTGAAGAAAGCCAAGACCTTTGACATCAATCAACTGGGAAAGCAGATGATCAGCGTTTATAAACAAGCCGTTGAGGATAAGAAGGCAGATCAGTACGTCACGTTAAACGCAGAAGAGACGGCTGCACCTGATACGGTCCCGTCTGCCGCTCAAACGTGAACATCGGCCCGGGGGCAACATCGGGAGGCGCTGACCCGATGATCTAATCTGAACTAGTCAAGACTTAATCTGACACTCTCCGATAAAATCATGAGATTGTAAAGGAGAGTTAGCATGACGAACGCAGAGAAAGTCATCAAGAACAAGATGGGGTTGATCAAATTAGCCGAACAACTGGGCAATGTCAGCCAGGCGTGCAAGATCATCGGCTATTCCCGGGATAGCTTCTATCGGTTCAAAGAGCTGTACGAGGAGCAAGGGGAAGAAGGCTTGCACGAATTGAGCCGGCGCAAGCCCAACCCGAAGAATCGAGTGGATCCGGTTGTGGAGGAAGCGGTTCTAGCCATTACCTTGGAGAATCCGGCGCTGGGTCAGGTACGGGTCTCCAACACCCTCAAACAAGACGGAGTCTTTGTTTCGCCTGGTGGTGTGCGCTCGATCTGGTTACGGCATGGGCTGGAGACGTTCAAGAAACGATTGAAGGCACTGGAAGAAAAAGCCGCTGCAGAGAACCTGGTGTTGACCGAAGCCCAATTGCAGGCGATGGAACGAGCCAAGGAGCAACGAGAAGCACAAGGCGAGATTGAAACTGAGCATCCAGGCTATTTAGGTGCGCAGGACACCTACTACGTGGGCACGATCAAAGGGATTGGACGGATCTACCAACAAACCTTCATCGATACCTACACCAAGGTCGGCTTTGCCAAGCTGCATACCAGCAAGCATGCCATCACCGCTGCCGACCTGCTCAATGACCGGGTTCTGCCCTGGTATGAAGAGTACTCGGTCCGTCTACTGCGGATCTTGACTGATCGAGGCACGGAATACAACGGCGCAATCGAAACCCATGAGTATCAGCTCTACCTGGCGATTGAAGATATTGATCACAGCAAAACCAAAGCCTACCATCCGCAGACCAACGGCATCTGCGAACGCTTCCATCGAACCATCAAAGAAGAATTTTATGACATCGCCTTCCGCAAGAAAATCTATACCTCGCTCAATGATCTTCAGGCAGACCTCGATCAGTGGATGGCCTATTACAATGCAGAACGCCCGCACAGTGGCAAATACTGTAACGGGCGTACTCCCCTGCAGACCTTCTCCGACACCAGGCACTTGGCAGACGAGAAGATGGTTGATACACTTTTCCCGAAGGAGGTGGCTGGGCAAGATTCTAATTCACTCCCTCTTGCAGCGTAAGGCCGCGAGTGTCAGAGCTTGTCTTGACTATTACAT
>LLBY010004960.1_pt4 | contig 12553 bp, 7 predicted proteins | sample 1489401 | NCBI WGS metagenome assembly LLBY01 (sample SAMN04092656, study PRJNA295927) | soil metagenome | biome: Soil prokaryotic community; feature: Bulk soil; isolation source: soil from tomato rhizosphere | host: tomato cultivar Hawaii 7996 | place: South Korea | collected 2011-11-01 | reverse complement strand
GACAGGAATGTCCGTCCTCCTTTTCAGCAGCGGGCTACAAGCCGCCGAGGTCCCCGGCCGCGACCCCGGCCACGACCACGCCTGCGGTCGCGGTCGGATCGACGGGACCCGTGCTCTCGCGGATGACCAAGGACGGTGTCAGCAGACGAACCTGTCGTTTGAGCGGGTTCATGGAAAGCAGATCAACCGCCGCCGAGGCGATCTCCTCGATGGGATGCGCGATGGTGGTGAGCCCCGGGTGGGTAAACGCGCTGGGCCTGTCGTTGGAAAAACCGAGCACGGAGAGATCGCCGGGCACGTTGATATTATTTTGGGAGCACCACTTTAACACCGCCCACGCGCCGGGATCATCAAACGCGAAAATCGCCGTGGGACGGGGTTCCAGCGCCATCACCTTGGGCATGATTTCGTAGGCTTTTTTATACGAGTCCTCCCAAAACTTCGTCCCGCAGTGTACAACGCTCCAGCCCTTGAGCTGCCGCCGGGCGCACTCGAGCTCGAAATGGCGCGCGCGTTGCACGACGTTTTCGTGCTGTTCCGGCTCGTTGAGCAAAAGGCATATGCGCTCATGCCCGAGGCTGGTCAGGTGATTTAGCCCGAGGCGGTTTATCGCTTGGTTGTCGGTGCCGACAAAGTGCGCCCACTCGCCCGGCGCGCGCGCGTCCACCGCCACCACCGGCGTGTTCGAGGCTTCATAAAGACGACAGAGATCGCCGGCTTGCTCCGCGGGGGTCGCTATGAGGATGGCGGCCGAGACGGTCGATTGGTTCAGGGCCTCGCCATCTTGCCCCAGAACGGCGCCCGACTGCCTGGAATAGAACACCTTGGCGCCATAGTTCCGCGAGGCGCAGGCGCCGAGGACATTGCGCAGCACCGAGCTCAGGAAAGACGAATCCCAATCGGCCAGATGCACCGCGACCTCGAACGGTCGGACCGCCTCCACCACCGACGGGCGCCGAACGTAGGTCCCCTTCGCCACCCGGCGCTCCAAAAGCCCGTCCCGTACCAAATCATAAATGGACCGCCTGACCGTCACCTGGGAGACCTTTAAATGGGCGATCAATTCCTTCTCGGTGAAAAAACGCTGCCCTTCCTCAAACAGGTTTTCCACGGCGTAACGGAGCCCCCTGTAAACCTGGGCATGCAGCGGCAACTTGGTGTCCGCGTTATGCAAAAAAGCCTTGTCCAGCAGCGAGACAGGGGGCGAAGCATCATTATCAACCGTCATCGTGGTCTTTAAAATCTGAGGTATGGTCCTCGTTACAGTGCACGCAAGCCATGAATCACCGTTCCCCGGGGGCTCAATGGCTCACCCGAAGGCGCAGGAACTGGCGTCGGCGCGCCGGGACGGGGGCGGCCATTCGCACGATCACATTTTTGAGCAGATCGCCTGATTCCGAAACGAAAACGGCGTCGTCCAGCCCGATCATGGCGTCACCATCCAGGCTCGCCGCCACGGGCGTCCACGTTTCAAGGCCAAGATCCGACGAGGCCTCCACGATATAGGCGATGTCGGTGTGCGACGGATCGCGCTGAAAATGAAACTCGAGCCCCGTGCCATGCAGTTCCAGCCGGGGCAGACCGTCGCGCGCATCGCCGTGCGGATCTATTCCCAGCGCGTATTTTAATAAATTGGGAACGCCCGAACCGTCGGGATCTTGGTCGTCGGCGCCAAGGCCGGTCCCGTTCCACGGCAAACCGTTTGCCGCCCGCCAGGCCTGCAAAGGAGTATAGGCCACCGCGTTGACCTCGTTGCTCGCCTCCCCTTCGACCCCGGCGCTCACACCGGCGACAACGTAATAATACCGGCTGCCGGCGTCCGGGGCGCTATCCATATAATCGGTCCCGGTCACGCCGGAGGCGATGACTTGATAGGGCCCGCCCGATTCGAGGCCGCGCTTCAGGGTGAACTCCGACACCCCGGCGGGCGCCGTCCACTCAAGGCTGGCGCCGCCCTCGATCGAGCGCGCGCTAAGCACCGCCGACGCGCCGTTCATCCACTGGCTCACACCGGTCTCCATCGAGCTCGCCACGGCATCGGCGGGAACGCCCTTGTAGATATAAAATTTCCCCAAGTAACCGGTGAACTCGGGGTTGATGGAGCGCAGCCCGCCGAGGGCGATGGGCGCGCCCTGGCCCGTTGTCAGAATGGGCACCTGGCAGGCGCTTGTTTCCGCCTCCTTCACCCCGTCCACATAGAGCCGGAGCGAGGCGCCCGCCTTGCGCAGACTCACCATATGGGAACTTCCGGGCGTGATGGCGTGCGAGGCCAGAAGTGTGGTGGAGCCTCCACTGGTCGCGCTTGGGTAAACGGCGTAAAATTTATTTTGCGCATAATTGAACCCGATGCCGACCGCGACCTGCGTGTCTCCCTTGTTGATGGCGACCATCATGCCGGCGGTCGAAGCCCGCGAATGCACCGGGATATGCGCGCTCGCCACGATGGTGACGTCCCCGTCCACCTCCGGGGTGAAAAGATGGTTGCTGCGCGGGCCCGTCATCGCACGGGTGCCGTCAAAATAGAGCGCGCCATGCGTCGTCCCCGGAAATGTATCGAGCAGAGCCCGCCGCGACGCCGACGTGGATGTATAAACGCGATCCGGATGCTCCGGATCAAAAACAGCGGAGAACGCGTCGCCGACGAGGGTGCGACCCGCCGCCGCGTCCGGATCGATGGCGAGGGCGGAGCCGTTCAAAACATAGGGAACGGGAGCCTCCTCGCGAGAATCCGGGCTTTCGCCCGATCCGTTGATCGCGGACACGACATAATAATAAGCCGCCCCGCTCGTCAGCCCGGTGTCCATATGAACAGTGCCGGCCTGCACGGTGCCCACCGTGGCGTAGGGACCGCCCTTGACTGAGGAGCGTTTAACGCGAAAACCCTCCGCGCCGACACGCTTGCTCCACGAGAGCGTCGTTTGCGCCGGCCCCGAAGTCGTCGCCACCAAGCCGGTGGGCGCGGCCGGCGGGGTCGTCGCCACCTCCACCGAACGAGCGCTTTCAAGCGTCCCGTTCATGCTCGATACGACGTAATAATAAGAGCCCCCGTAGGATACGTTCGGATCGGTAAACATGGTCGAAGTCGCCGTGCCGACCGCCGCATACGCGCCTCCGGTATCCGACGCGCGCCACACCCTGTAACCGGTGGCGCCGGCCACCGGCGACCAAGACAAGGCGACCGAACCATCGCCGACCGAGGCGGACAACTGACCAGGGACCGCCGGCGATTCGGCGGGCTGACGCGTCAGGCTCACCTGATCGAAACGACTGGAGCACAACTCGTTTTCCAACCCGCTGTTGCCCACCAAGCCGACATTGGCCTGCGCGGACATGGATATATTTTGCCCGGAGCCCAGCGCCGACCAATTGACCCCGTCAGTCGAATAATAAGCGGAAAACAAATCCCCCGCGCGCTCCAGCCGCACCCAAACCGGCCCCGCGTCCAGCGACACGGTGGAAACGGACGAAGCCGCTCCGGCGGAAGCGCGCCAGCGAAAGGAGACTTCATGCCGCGGCGTCACCAACACCGCCGCGTGAGCCGCGCCGGGCGTGAAGTTCTCCCGAATCATCACTCCGGCGACCGCGCCATCCTGCGTGGCCGTGTTCGGATCGAGATTGCGCTGGCCCAGCACCCGCGCGCCGATGTCACAAGCACCCGCCGTACTTTGATAAACAAACCGAAAAGCGTCCGATGCGCCCCCGATGACCGAGCCCGTGCCCAGCACATGGAACACCCCGTCCTGATCCCGGGCGTCGGCTCCCGTCACGGAATCCGCGCCGATATCGCGTCGCTGCCACGGAGCCGGCACCGGATAGAGCGCCTTGTCCTCCACAATGGCGTCGCGCAGGGCCCGGGCGATGAGAACATAGCCCGCATCGTTCGGGTGAATGCCGTCGGAAAGCAGCGTGTCGAGACCGTCCAAAAACGGCGTGTGCGTGTCCACCACCTTTATATTACGTTCCCGGGCGACGCCCAGAACGAGCGGGATTATCCGGTTGGCGATGACCGAGCCGCGAATCTGCCCCTCCTTGCTGGGCAAGGGCAGGGCCATGATAATCTCCGGCCGGCCCGGCAGCGCTTCATAGATATCGAGCAGGGCTCCGTAATCGTCGGCATACTCGTGACCGTATTGCCAGTTTTCGGCCTTCGAGTCGTTCGTGCCCAAGAGAATGGTGACGATATCCGGCTCGGCGGTGGTGGTCTTTTGAATGCCCTGCGTGTTATACCAAAAGGAAACCGAGCCCCGCTTGAGCATCGTGGCGCCGTTCGTGCCCTCCTTTTGCACGACATATTCCGAACCCAACAGGGAGCCCAGCACGGGCGTATAGGAAGTGCTGGCGAGATTCGAGGCTCCCACCCCGTAGGTGATGCTGTCGCCATTGCAGACCACCTTTAGCGCAGCGTGAGAAACGAGAACACCGGTCAACAAAAAGCCGGCTAGAAAACAGAAGAATCGGGATACGGACATCAGATAGAAAGGCTGTTAAAAATAGAGGGGGTGTTTCGCGCTCACGGCATCAGCCTGATTCGCGAGGTCGAGGAGGTGGCGTCGTAGGATATGTCGCCGCCGGGGCCGGGTGTGATGGCGATATCAACCCGGCTGCCTTGGGCGACCTCCGCGGATACATCATATTTCACGCGTCCGGGATGAGTGCCACCGATGGGGCTGCGCCATATTTCAACGCCGTCGATAAAGATAATGCCCTCCGTGCCGTCCCCTTGGTCGGCATGGCCAAACTTGCCCTGGATGCGGACCTTGCCCTCGACGTTGCTGGTCCAGCGACGCATCGCCCAAACGGGCCGGCCGTCCTCCACGGAGGGATGGGCCTCGCCGGGGGTGAGGGTGAGAAAGGGCTGGGCGCCCACCCATTCATAACCCCAGATGGTGACCTTGTAGTTCGGAAGCGGCCGCCAGGAGGCGGCATGATAGGGAGCGCCCTCCCCGGTTTTTATATAGTAGCCGTAACTCCAGCCGTTGTCCCCTTGCTCGCTGGAAAAATCCAGCTCGGAGTCCGCGACGACGACGCCGGGCGCTTTTATCTCGGGCGGCAAGGCGTCGATCCGGCCCACGATATATACCGGCGCATCGCTCAGCGAAACCTCGACCACCCCCGCCTTGGGCGCGACCGTGGCGGAGCCTCCCACCAGATCGACGACCGACAAGGATTCCGTGCTCTGTACAGGGAGAGTCGCGGGAGCCAGGGACCAGACCACGCGCACGGGCTCGCCTTCACGCTCGAACAGCAGGCAATAGGTGTCCTCGTCCAGGGTCGGCTCCCGCCGTACAAACCGGGCGTCGTTCAACTGGCGCGCCAAGATCGCATACGCCACGTAGGAAGGCTTCGGCGCGTAGCGCCCCTTTGCATCCGCGGGTCCCCTGAGCAAACCGGAGGAGGGAAAGGCGGTGTCGTCCCGCGCATGATACCAATAAAACCGCTCGACCCCCGCGCTCAGGGTCAGGGCGATCGCGCGGACCAGATACTTGGCCTGATCCGCCTCCGTGACCACCAGATCGCTGCCGCCGCCGGGAGGCTTCACATACCAGCCAAGTTCCGTGATCCAGATCGGAACCTCGCGATCCGGGCTGTGGGCATGAATCCGCGCGTTCAGCTTGCCCATGAGCTTTTCCAAGCCCTCGGGAGTGCCCTGGGTTCGATACGGATGCAGCGAAAGCGCATCCATATAATTCAGGGCGCCCTTCTTGAACAGATCCTCAAAATAGGGAAAAGGGGTCGCGACCGCCGAGATGCCGACGACGGTCAGGTCCGGGCGCTCTTTTTTCAGCGCCACGTAGCTGTTTTTCAGCATCTCGAAATAATAATGCGCCCGATCCGCCTCCACGGGCCCGCGACCGAAGGTCCCGTTGTATTCATTCCATATCTCCACTGCCCGCAGCTGGTCGCCGTAATGTCCGAGCACCTTGTTCCCATAACGGCTGTAGGCATCGCGTCCCTCGTCGGAAAACGGCGCGTTGCCAAAACTCGGCATTCCCGGGGTGCTGTCATAGTGGCGATTCCCGAAGGTCAGCGCGAGCAAGGGCTCCAGATGCAGGGAATCCGCCTCCCGGAGGTAGCGCTCGAACTTCGGCTCCATCGTGTAGGCGCCCTTTGTCCGCTCCACGCTGTCCCAATACAATTCGTCGCGAATATGTTTTATGCCCGCCATGGCGATCAGCGGCATCACGTCCACATCCCACCCTTGGGCAAAGTGGGTCATCACCCCGAAAGGCGAGGCGGAGACGTTCGCGAGATCAAACGGCGGCAGGACCGCCAGCGTGGTTTCGCGGCGGGCGTCGCCGGCCTCCAGGGTCATCTCGAAATAGCCGACGCGGTCCACCGGCGGCTTGATAAACGCGGTCTTGTCCCGAACGGGCGAGACGCCCTCCCAAAGCGTACGGCCGGCGAAATCGCGAACCGCCCATCTCACCGATGAAGCCTGGGTGTCAACCGGAACGACCACCTCCTCGCCTTGGGCGAAAATATTCCCCGGGCGGCCTTGCAACAGATCCAAGGCCCCGACGATGCGGTCTTTGTCAAAGACGATCTCGACGTCGTCGATGTCGATCCCGCCCGCGCCGTTTGCCAGCCCGTTCTTTTCCAAGATGAAGGAGAGACTGCGCGCCGGCCAGTGCATCACTTTGTCCCCTGCCCCGCCAAAGATCTCGCGACCGGGCTGGTCGCCGAAATTTGTTATCACAACCGGGTGCCAACCGCCGTCATTCTGTATTATGGGCCGCAGCTGCAGATTTTGGCCGGTGGAATCAACCAGCCTGACGGTGAGCCGGGTCGCCTCCTTGCTGCGCGCCCAGAAGCGCAGCGCCTTGATCTCCGCTTTGTACTCGGAGAGGTGGCGGGTGGCGGTGATCCACGCCCCTTCGGTGACTCCGGTAAAATCGGCTTTCATTCGCGCCGCCCCGACCCCTCCGCGGGGTGATTCGCGAGAGTGCTGAATGGCCCCGGAAAATCCCGAAAGCCCGCCCTCGAAATCAGCCACCGTACGAAGGTCGCCGGTCTTCGCCATTTCATCAAAGGAGGGCTCCAGGGGCAGCGGCGCGCCCTCGACTTGCGCCTCCACTTGATCCACCCAGACCGTCCCGCCGGTGTTGCCGACAACAAGGCCGTTCTTTTCGAGGATCAAACACAGCTGCCTGGCGGGCCAGTGTACAATTCCGTCCGCGGCCCCGCCGTAGCTCTGCCGGCCGGGCCCGGTCTCGAACGAGTTGATCGTGATCTTTTGCCACCGCCCGTCCGGAACGATGGACGGGCGCACTTGGTGGACCTGATTGGTGCTGTCGTCGATGCGCACGGTCAGCTTGAGGGCGTCGCTGGTCTTTGCCCAAAAGCTGACGACTTTGAGCGGATTGCGCAGATCGAGCGGTATTTTTGCCGTGACCCAGGCCCCCTTCTCCGGATCGGAAAAATCCCCGGTGATACGACCGGAGCCCGAGCCCGCATGGGCAACCGATTTATCAACGGAGAGGGCCCCGGTAAACTTCGGGTCCGACGACTCAAATCCGGCGAGTTCGACGGTCTCGATCGGCGCCGCGCCCAGCCGCGACACACCGAAAAGGAGGGAGATGGCCGCGAGTCCGCAGCCGGTGACAAGACGAGGGGTTATGAATTTCATGATCTTATAAGTTGGTTTGCGTGACGGACCATTTCTTGGGACCGGAATCCGATCTTTGGTATCCGTGTTTTTGCGTCAGGAACGGATGTCGTTGAGGACCCAGCCGCCGTATTTTTCGGCGGCCTTCGCCAGAGTGCGCCACTCGACATGGCCGTCCATGAAGACGAAGTGGCGACCGCCGTCGGAATGACTAGGGCTGACGCTGGCGGGACTGATGATGTTTTCGAAGGCGCCGGACCAGGATGACAGGTAATACGCGTTGCCGGTGTCATGCCATTCGGTGAGCATGTATTGACGACTGGGAGCATCCACCCTGGCCAGATTGGTGGGAACCGGCGGAGTCCCGGTCCGCCCGCCCGACATGGCGGTGTTGCAGTAGGTGTAGCTCCGGCCGCCGGTGAAGCGGGTGTTGATCGTGTCGCCGGGGCATTGGAATATCGCGGGCGCGGAAACGTAATCTCGGTCGATCAGAATCTGGCTCCACGGCCGCAGGTACGTGGAGTTATACTGTCCGGGATCGTCGGGCGTGACGACGGCGGGAAACACCTGTCTGTTATCCTGCGCATACACCAGCAGCGCCATGCCGATCTGGCGCAGGTTGGATTTGCAGGAGGCCAGCTGAGCCGAGGCGCGCACACGCCCGATGACCGGCAGGAGGATGGCGGCCAGGATGCCGATGATCACGATGACCGTGAGCAGCTCGATCAAGGTGAACGCCCTGCGCGGGGGTAAGATTCGGGGCTTCATTTTATGGGGCGGGGGGAAACGAGTTCCCCGGCTTGAGCCAGGGAGATAGAAGACGCCAAGGGCGCGAACGCGGCACCGGAAGCGCCAATAGAAGAAGAGCAGGCCGCGGTCATGGGTAAGGGGTTCAGGCCCGGTATCGGGTAACTTCCCATAATAGGTATAAGAATAGACCATTAGCAAGGCCACCTTCCACTTAGCGGCCTTTGCTAGGCGTTCCGCCGCAAGCGCTAGCCCAATCCCCGGAAATTTTACCAAAATCAGCCCCGGTGCCCACGCCGACGGCGGGTGACCGCCAAGGAGCCGGCAAGGCCCGCCACCAGCAAAGCACAGGCGGATGGCTCCGGAATCGCCGTGGCGGTGAACTGCATCGCCCAGCCGTTCGTCACCGTGCCGCCGGCAAAACCGGCGGCGTCCACCTGCACCGTCCCCCAAGTGACGCCGGAAATCAGGGGATTGTAGGCGACGGTGTTATAGGAGACCGAACCGCCTTCTTCCCGAATATAGAAGTGGTAGGTGGCACCGCTCACCAGCGAAGCGAAGTCGCTGTTCGTGTCGGTAAAAACGCCTCCGACAAACGTGCCGTAATCGGGCAGATAGATGTTGATTTCGTTGCCTGCGGAAAGCGCGGCGGAGAGCGGAGAGGCGCCCGTGAGGCGAAGCACATCATTCAGGCTGCCGCTCGAGGAGTTGGGGTTGGCCCAGTTCGGACCGGTGGCGGAAGTGAACTCGAAATCGAAATCCACCCCGGCGCCCGGATCGATGCTCGGCGCCGTCAGTACCCCGAGCGTATCAATGGAGATCGCGGTGCCGAAACCGGTGACCCCGCCCGGCGCCACCCGGCCGGAGCCGGAAATAGCCCCGACAGCGCCCTTTCCGGCGATACGGCCTTGCGCGCCCAGCACGATCGGCGAAGTCACGGAGGCAAAAACATTTGCCACCAGCGGCCCCTCGTTCACGTAAGTGACTCCGGAATAGGTGCTCGTGCCATTAAGCTGCACCGCGCCGGCCCCCGTCTTGGTGATGTTGCCGCCTCCCGTGATGGCCCCGCCGATCACCACGCCCTGAAAACCGCCGCCCGCGCCGGTGGCCTGCCCCTGGATGGTCAGGTCGTTGGCCAGGCTGATATTGCCGGAGAAAATTGCGGCGCCCTGGCCGCCGGGTTGATAATGGCCGATCAGCAGCGTGCCGGAACTGCCGGCGCGGACATTGATATTATTGGCATAAGTCCGGTTGTTTCCACCGAGCAAAGCGGCGCTTTTCGAGCCGCCGACGGCGGAGTCGCCGAGAAAGATCGTCCCGGTGCCAAAACCCTGGGCGTTGGCGCCGCCGATGACGGTGCCTTCGTTGATGAACAAACCGCCCGAATAACTGCTTTGCGAACGCACGCCGTTGGCGGAGGAAAACGCCAGCGTTCCGGCGCCCTCCTTCGTGATGCTGTGCGCGCCGCCGACGCCGTCGGCGATGGCATTTTGAAAACGAAGGACGTCCGTCCCCCCCACCGAGATGGTCCGGTTGCCGTTCAGATTTATAAACAGGCCTTGGTTCGTGGCGGTGCCGCCTATCGTGGTGGTGCGCCCGTCGGCGGCGGTCAGCACGCTGATATCACCGGCCAGGGACACGGTGCGGTCGGCCGTGCCGTCGGAGATCAGCGAAAGATCGAAGCTGGAGCCATAGTTGAACGTGAGCCCGCCCGGGAGAACGGTGTCGGTCGCGAAAGTCGCGGAAAGATTGCCCGTCAGGGGACGCGAGAAGATACCGTTGACGACGGCATCGTCCCAGTTCGACGAGGCGTTAAAATCGGCGATTCCCGAGGTGGGGATAAAATCGGCCCGCGCGACCGAAGGCAGGGAAATGGCGACAGAAAGGGCGGATACGGCGAACAGGGGCGCGCAGGGCACGGGGAGGCGAGTCTTGGATGTTGTCATGGGGTAGAAGGAGGTATATTAGTGTAATAATAGACTCATCCATGCCCGCGCAAGGTAAAAACCTGATGATAACCTTGGACATTTCTCCCATGATACCGCCGGAGGCCTCTGTCGCGATGAGACCGGTGACGGCCTCCGTGCATGCGCCCCGCCGCGTGTTCAATAGAAAGACGGACATTCCTGTCCGTCAGGAGGAGGCGGCCGTACTTTCGGAATCCCAAAAACGGAAAGGACTGCCCGTCATCCCCTTTTGCGCCTGTTTCCACCCACGCGGTTGTTTGTGCGACGCTTCAGTGCCGGTAGCCGGGGCCGAGGTCATCGACCAAGGATGTGGCGACGCCGCGCTTGAAACGCCCGGCACGGAACACGGCGACGGTCGGGGCATAGGAAACTTGGATACGGTCGAGCAGCTTGCGCGCGGCGGGCTCGTCGGGCGTGAGCAGACGGGAGGCCTCGGAGGAAAATTCGAGATGCAGGTTGCCCACCGCCCAGCCGATACCGGCGGTCGCCGAGGCCGGCAGGCCGTCCAGCGGTATTTCGAGCACGGGCTCCGGCTCCTGCTCGATCACGTAGCGAACGTCGGCGGCCTGCGCGAAGACATCGCCGGGCCGAAGCGGTTTGGAGAGTTGAAACCCGAACTCCACGCCGTCCGCCGCGACGCCGCGCCAGAGGCGCTTGGCGAGCGTGCGACGATCGACGCGCAACGCGACCGTCGGCAGGGCCGGATCGGACGCTTCGAGCGGGGAACGGATAAGTGTAAACATGGGGCGGCGCGCGTCCGGCAAAGAACGCACCACATCGACGCCCCTTGTCAGGGATAAAGCGCGGGCAAACCGGTCGGGCACCGGGCGAGCGGCCGGCCAAAAATCGGCAAAAAAACATGCATTCAGGCGGGCGTGCCGTGTATGTCGCGTTGTCTATTCCCCCGTTTGCACCCGAAATCCTCCCGCCCGCCCCACTCCATGGAGAATCGCCATCAGCATCCGTTTGCGCGCCCCTTGTTTTCGCAACCATGAGCGAGATCACCCTGCTGCTCGAGGCCGTGAACCGCGGCGAAAATCGATCCGCCGAGGAACTGTTGCCCTTGGTCTATGACGAGCTGCGACATCTGGCGGCGTCGCGCATGGGCCGAAACGGCGACGGGCAAACCTTGCAACCGACCGCGCTCGTCCACGAGGCGTGGCTGCGTCTGGTCCACCAGGGCGGCCGCACCTGGAACAACCGCACCCATTTTTTCCGGGCCGCCGCGCAGGCCATGCGCCACATCCTGGTCGATCTGTCGCGCCAAAAAGCCAGCCTCAAGCGGGGACAGCGCCCGGAGCGCATCGACCTCGACGACGCGGATCTCCTCTCCACCCCGCCCGACGACCGGATACTGTTGGTCAACGAGGCCCTGCTCCGCCTGGAGGCGGAGGACCCGGATAGCGCGCGACTGGTGACGCTCAAGTTTTTCGGCGGCTTCACCAACACCGAAACCGCCGAGATCCTGGGCCTCAGCGAGCGGACGCTCGAACGCCAATGGGCCTACGCCAAGGCCTGCCTTTTCACCCTGATCGCGGAAGCCGACGAGCCGCCCGCCCCGCCCCCGGCCGACCCGGACCAGACGACACGCCGCTCCCCATGAACAGCGACGCCGACACCTCCTCATCAACGATGAGCAGCGCCCGACAGCTGGAGAAAAGCCTGTTCGACGAGGCCATCCGCCTCGTCGATCCGGCGGAGCGCGAGGCCTTCCTGGATCGTTCCTGCCGGGACAAGCTCCCCCTGCGGCGACGCCTCGCCCGCCTGCTGGCCGCGCAGGAACCGGCGGAAGTTTTCCTGACCCTCGATCCGGGTTCCCGCCCGGGATCCACGGGCACGCCCGCCCGGCCGGACATCGCTCCGGCGAAGGACGCACCGGTCGCGGACCCGCTGGCCGCCGGCCAGGATCCGCTGATCGGCTCGCGCGTGATGATCGGCCGTTACCGCTTGCTGCAACGCCTGGGCGAGGGCGGGTGCGGCGTGGTTTATCTGGCCGAGCAACAGGAGCCGGTGCGCCGCCAGGTCGCGTTGAAAATCATCCGCCTCGGCATGGACACCGAGAGCATCATCTCGCGTTTCGAAAAAGAGCGGCAGGCCCTGGCCTTGATGGATCACCCGAACATCGCGCGCGTGCTCGACGCCGGCGCCACCGAAACGGGCCGCCCCTACTTCGTCATGGAGTTGGTGCAGGGCATCAAGATCACCGACTACTGCGACCGCAACCGGCTGAAAA
>LLBY010003335.1_pt4 | contig 12553 bp, 18 predicted proteins | sample 1489401 | NCBI WGS metagenome assembly LLBY01 (sample SAMN04092656, study PRJNA295927) | soil metagenome | biome: Soil prokaryotic community; feature: Bulk soil; isolation source: soil from tomato rhizosphere | host: tomato cultivar Hawaii 7996 | place: South Korea | collected 2011-11-01 | reverse complement strand
TTTTATCTTCTATCACTTCTTTTTGAAAATGATGAAAATTCTTATGCCATGCAATATATAAATGTTTTAAAAACTATCAAAACATATTTTTTAAAATAGGGTTACTTGAATTCAGCTGCAATGAGCTATAGGACACGGTGTTGGAAAATCATTTTTATTTTAATTCGGATATATACTTTTCATATCCGCTTTCTTTTAATAGTTTTCTAACAGGAATTGTATATACCTCTGTCCAAGAGTCCTCTCCATTTCTTTTAACATACTCTTCAATTATTCTATAACCAATAAAATAGCCAAGTTTTCCGGGAGAATCTGGCATAAAAGAATTTCTTTCAGCCGTTCCTAATTCATTATAATCTTTTCCATTAGTTGAAAATAATAGTGGTTTGGCCTTTTCAAAAATCCTTTTTTCATTTTCTAAACACCATCGATAATCTTCTTTTGAATAAGTCATAAAAGCTTCTGAAATGGATAGGTTGGAATGCTTTTTTGCAAAGTAAGTAGCAAAACCTTCACTGATAACATCCCAAAGAACGGTATTATTATCAGGGTCATTTTTACTTGTTAAGTCATAAATATTATGATTAAACTCATGGGGTAGCAAATTTTTGATATAATTTTTTTCAAACATCTTTGTATAGGATAAATTCAATTGCATCGAATTTAAATCACATCCACACATATCACATCCATCAGGACTAGAAAAGAAATATATATACCAGGCTCCAGTGGGTTTGTAGCCAGAAAGTTCTGAAACGGTTTTATAAGTGTTTTTGATGATAGCATCAAGGTTTATTTGTTCTATAAGTTTTATTCTTTCATTAATTATGGTGTCGTTCTTTATTAAGTGCGTGTTCCACCCAATAAAGTTTGATTCAGAATAGCTCCAACAATTTTTAAATATCGCAGGATATGGTGTAAATAAGTTCCTTATTATTTTGTTTGCAATTTTAAGAGAATCCTTTTCTCCTTTTAGTTCTCTATAAACTAAGATTTGATTTTTATAAATATTATAAACTATAAAATCACCAAAATCAATAGTATCTTTTACATTGAGGATTTGGTCAATTTTATTTGATTCTTCCTTTAGTTTTTCTGATTTCCCTTTACAACAAATAGTAAATACACAGATAATTAAAACAGTGAAATGCCATTTCATATTTTCAGCTTAAATGTTTGCCAACGTCCATTGCTGGTAGTTCCTTATTTTTTCTTTATCATTCCTTTTTCGGTTGATAATACAGAATCACAGCTCCACTATTAAAGATTTTAGTCTTAACAAGTTTAAAAATAATCCTGGCGTTTATGTCTTCAAATAATGACAAACCGTTTCCTTCCACCATTGGATATATGCAAAGTTGGAATTCATCAATCAAGTTAAGTTTCATCAGTTGTATAATTAAACTGCGACTACCAACAAAAACAGTTTTACCTGATTGTTGCTTGAGTTCAAAAACTTTATCTTTTAAGTCACGTTTTGCTATGGTTGCGCTTTCCCAATCTACATTTTTAAGCGTATGGGAGAAAACAATTTTTGGAATTTTGTCAATAGCTATGGCAAAGTCATTCATTGATTTTTCTTCGGAAGGATTTTCTAAAAACGTTCGCCAAAATTCCATAAGTTGATACGTTGTTCTACCGTATAGAATGGCGTCTCCCTGTCCTAATAACTCTGTATAATGCTGATGTATTTCTTCATCTGGAATTCCTGCTGTATGGTCGCATATTCCATCAAGTGTCATATTTAATGCTGCAACTATCTTCCTCATATTACTTTATCTATTCAACTTTTGATTTTCATAAATCTTTTCTCCAATGACTGCCAACTTGCTTACATACAGAACTCTCTTCCTTTTACATAACTATTTTGGAAGACTGTGCAGAGCTGGTTTTTATTTCCAGTTGGTTCCATTTTTCTTTCCATCCCTTTTCTTGAATTCGTTCATTGTAAGTCGCTAAATCAAATCCAGGTGTAGGAATCACCAAAAGATTAAATAAATCTTCCAAACCATAAGGCGCCATATACTCAATTCGGTTTTTGGAATTCAATCTTACTGCTATTGAAGTTGCAGTTTCTGGCCAAAAAGAAATGGCTTCATGACAATCTGCATATGGTTTGTGTCCATTTCTAAGGTGCATTCTTGCTTGATTTTTTACAGACCAATTCAGATTTGGACTTATTGATTTTAGCTTTGTCTCAATGTGTGAGTCATACTCTTTAATCGGTTTAGTTTTGTCAAAGTATATGATGTCAATATCATTAAGTTCGGTGCTTTCTTTTCCGTGTTTTACATCCCAAACCTTATTTCTCACAAAACCAGCGCCAACCCAAGAATCATTTAGCTTTAAATCCCTAACGGTTTTCAAAACATGAATCATCCATAAATCACTTTCTATGATTTCAATAAGTTCCTTTTCTAAATTTAGACTCATTTTTTGTAGTTATATAACATTTAGCTATATCTGTGTGGTTTTTTATGGTTTTTGATGTTTAGTAAACGGTTATCATTGTGCCCACAATACTTATTCTTTCCAATTTTGAAGTCGGTCGAGATATAAATAACTTTCTACAAACTTTCTATGTTCTAGACTAGTCATTTTTTCCAATACATTCAATGCAGAAATGTAACTCGCCAAATTTCCGTTAGAAGAACTGAATTTTCCATCTTCAACATAAGTTACCAAACTGTCGTTTTGGACTTTTAAATTCGGATAGTCCTTTTGTAATTGTTCCCCACCGCCAATCCACGTAACGATTTTCTTGCCGTCTGCAATTCCGGATGCTCCAATTAATTGAGCTCCCGCACAATTGCTCACGGTATATTGGGTTTCTTTATTCTTCTCCCTTATAAAATCCACAATCTTTTCATTGTGAATTTGGGCGTACATATCGTAAGCACTTGGAACAAACAAAACTGTTAATTTCGGGCAGTTCCCAAATGTATAATCGGGAACAAAATGCATGCCTTCCTCCGTTGTTATTGGATTTTTAGTTTCGGCTATGGACACCACGTTGAAAAGCTGTGTTCCATCTTCTGTCGGTTTTGCAAAAACGTCGGAAGCTGCGATGACTTCGCTTTGAAGCACGCCGTTATACATCAAAAGTCCGATAGTAGGCAATTCCGATTTGAACGGTTTTAGGTGTTTGGTCAGCGTGTCCGTATCCGTTTCTTTTTCCGTGTGGCTTATGTTTTCAATTTCGGGATTGGTCTTTTTTTCGGTATTGCAACCAATAAGTATTGTTGCAAAAAGCATTGGTATTATAATTCTAAATGTTGTCATATCTCTCGGTTTTCTTGTTTTGTGGGTAACTCGTTATATAGTAACATTTATTATTCAATGGAGCGATATCTGTGATTTTTTTATGGTTTTATATGTTTTGTGAACCCTTAGCTCTTTATTGTTATCTCTTTAAATATATTCCCATTTCTATCGAATACTTGAAATGAATTATCTATCCATTTCGTTTTATGGAGTTTATTATAAAAATCATATACTACGTTTTTTAGCAAGAAGTCATTATAGTATTCGACTCCTTGCTTGTCTACAATCTTTAAAGAGGCGTTCTGTCCGTTATCATTAATCCTAATTGTCAATATTGCTTTGAGACTTCTTGACTTATTGAATTTGCTTAGTTTCTTACTGTCAAAAGAATAATCATACTTCAATTCTTTTATGTGGTTTATAATTTCCAATACCTTGATTTTATTTCCCTGAACCTCAACAGGTATATTATCAATTACTGTTTTTAGGACATTCAGAATCCAATCATTTTGTTTGGCCTTTGGAAGTCTGAAATATTTATGGAAATCAAAATCAACAAATGAATAGTTAACATACCCACCAAAATTCTTGACATCATCAGGTTTTTCCCCATTGCCTTTTATGTCAATGTTCAGCTTCAAAATATCTCCAAATTCAAACTTTGTGGGAATCAAGTAGAAAAAAATATCTTGAACAGTATGTGTAGTCAGATTAAAATCCTTTTCTGATAATCCGTCTGGTAGCTTTTGCCCATGTCCAATATGTATACTTAAGTCCCTTAAATATCTTGCCATTTGTATCTTGATAATGTTTGTTTTTTCAAAGTTTCATTTCAATTTTATACGGTTCGCTCTTTAAAATAAGGCTAACATTTTGTTAATCATTAAAAATAAAACACATTACAAATATAATTTCACCCCTCTCTTTTGCCTTGCCCTTCACCTATGAGCTCCATTAGTTACTTTGGTTCGTGAAAATATTCATAAGCATAACCTTCTATTTCTCCATTTAACTGATTTCCTTTTTCATCTTTCAGATCATACATTTCTTGTATCCCACCAATAGAAGCACAACCGTCTAAACCTAAAAGAATGGTATAAAAAATATCAGTAAAGGAAGTGTCTAACACTTTTTTCATTATTTCAGTCTGTTGGTCAGTCAGATTAAGTGACTTAATTAATTGCCCAACTTCGGTTTCAGAATTTTCAGAAAGATATTCTTTCAGGAAACTCTGTTTTTCGACATAAAATGCCTTTACAAATTCTTCAGTGTTCATAGATGTAAGCTTGCAGGTAACGTGTTTCTGTAACAGGCGTTGTATGATTTAAGAACTAAGATAATTAAAAAACACAAACCACAACCCTTACTAGGATTTTCCAAAAGGAAAACCAGAAGCAGTATATGTTAGGACATGGTATTGTCTATAGTTTTTTCAGATGACTCTCAATGTATTCAATTTTTTCACTCCAATAAACAACAGCTTTTTCCCAATCAATTTTCCGATTCTTGTTAGTTCCGTCCTTTAGTTCATTCGGAATATAAATTAAATATTCACTGTTTTTGTACCAGTCTTTACTTTTTTCGCTATCATTTTTTGGTACAATTCTATTAGACCAAAACCTCCTGTGTTTTATATAAATATCTTTTTTCTCTTTTAGAAACTCAATTAGACTTTCTTTGTCCTTCGGAATATAACCAGGTCCAGAACATCCACAAGAATGAAATGTAATTCCCGTTTCGTATAAATTTCGAATATGATTCCACGCTTTTAAATCCGACTTTTTTGGTGATTCAAAGTCCAATCCCATATTAGCAGTCATTCCGTTACATTCAGGACATTTATATGGCTGATTTTCCCAAACTTTTGTATATCCAGTATTCTCGTCAATATCAATTAACAATCTTCGCTTAAATGTTTTTCGACATTCGAAACAAGCATAATGAGGTTTGTATGAGTTAATTCCGTATCGGCACATTTTTGTTCAAATTACTGATGATGTGATTGTGTAAGGATAGTTGGGTATGCAAGCAACTAACTTATTAAAAATGGAACGAACCAGAAGAAAATCCGCAGGGTTTTCCGAATAGGCTAGAACCAAGCAATTATTTTTACAAGGTGTTGCCAACTGGCTTTGCTTCTGTTATTGGAATCGGTTCATATTTTTCTTTTTTCACAATGTGAGTCAATTCCGTTAAAATTTTTTCTAATTCTTGAATAGAATTCAACTTTTCTTTTCTAGTGTCAATTTTTTTTGTGAATGAATATCTAGTAAAGTCAATATTCGAATAGTCATATTCTTGAGCTTTTTGCAAGTAGTCTTTACTGTTTAGGTTATTAGTAAGTCCATAAATTGCAAATTCTGCTATTCTTGGTTTGTAAATATCTATATCAAAAGTTATTTGACAACCATTTATTTCTCCAAACAAAACGTAATCTTTAAGACTGTTATGATTTGTTTTAATTGCTCTTTTATTAAATCCGATTTTTTCTAAATCCGAATAAGGTTTTTTAGATAGAATTCGGTTTTTGTACCTCCTTTTACGAAACCAATCGGAAATCCAAGCAAACAAAACAAATGTAGGTGCAAAAAATAAAGTGATAGAATAGATTGTCAAAATCCATTTAGTTGAAACCTCTGAAGAAAAGTAAAACAAATATGTGGAAAATCCGAAAGTCAGAATTCCGCTTATCCATAAATATCCTTTAATCAGGAATCCTTTGTTTAATTCAAATAGTTCGTTCATTCAGCTTGTTGGCAACTTATTTATACTCAGAACTTTTATCTTTTCATACAGCTGATATGGATGGCTATACGGAAGTTTTACAGCTTCTACCCACTATCTCCTCCCCTTTTTTAAATGATGAAAATTCTTATACCACGCAATATATAAAAGTTTTAAAAGCTTTCAAAAAAAAGGAGCTATATCTGTGATTTTTTATGGTTTTATATGTTTTGTATAACGGTTACTGGCGTTGTAAATCGTTCCTTAATATTCTTTTTCTTTTCTTATTTCTCCGTTTTCATTGTAAGTTGTCCAAAGTCCATTTTTCTTTCCGTTAACCCTTTGTCCTTCTTTGTACAAATAACAAATTCCTAACTTATTGGAACATTTATAATGTCGGTAGTATCTTTTGAAACGAACCTCTCCTAAAGAGTCAAAAAACTCATCTAGGGATTTAGCTTCCGAATCAATTTCTGTTGTTACAAATTCTACGGTTTTGTTCCCATTTCTGTCAAACCCTTTGCTCGATAAGATATTTCCATATTTGCCCAAACAACTTTCATCTGCGACTTGTCCATTTTTGTGGTATTGCACAAGTTTCCCTGTTGCTGTTGAGAATTCTTCTGAATTATACTCATAAGTTGTCCAACAAATTATCCACAAAATTTTCCCATTTTTATAATATGTTGTATCTACTTCCGAGCCAATTTTTTTTAAATCTTTTACAAGTTCAAGAAATCTATCAGAATGTTGTGCAATTGATAAATTACAAATCAGAAATGAAAATATTATTATTGAAATGTGTTTCATTCAAACGTTTTACAACTCGTTGTTTTTATTGATATTCGTACTCTAGTCTGTCTTTAATTTTAATCAATTCATGTTTTTTTTCAGGAAAATCCAAAATCAGCTTGTCTAAAAGTTCCTTAGCAACGTGGCAATTTTTAATTTCTCTTTCGCATTGCAAACTATATGCATTAACAAGTCTATAATTGACATCATAATTATCAGAGAACATTTTTTTTGCTTTTTGGTATTGGAAAATAGCGTTTTGCCAATCTCCTTTTTTAAACCAATTATCACCATCATCTATAAGAATTAAAAATTTATTTTCTTTTTCTTTAAACTCTAATGTTTGCTGATTTTTTACTAGTAAGTTATTTTGTTTAATTAATTTTAAAGGGACATATGAAAAGATACTTATCACAATTAATGCCATTGCAATAAAAATGAGATGTTCCTTTTTTCTTTTTTTTATTACTTTCTTTCTTATTTCTAATATTTCCTTAGCTGAAGCCTTTTTAAGGTCTAATTTTCCTGAAGCTGCTTTTAAATATTCCTTTTTTAAACTAAGAAATGTTTTCTCTTTTTTGAAAAGTCTTTTAGACCTGAGTAACTTTTTGTTGTTATTCAGGCTAGTAATCATTCCTTGAATACTTCCTCCTCCAAACATTTTTAAATATTTACGCTGTACACCGTTTTTATCTGCTTCTCAAAATCTGTCCCACATATTTCTTGTGATTTTCATAACCATTTTTTTCTGGATTGTATAAGTCAATCATTTCATCTAATCCAGTATCAAAAATCTGCCAACCGTACTTTTTGGATAATTCGATTAATTCAAAAAGGCCATTCTCGCCATAAAGACTAATCATTTTATTACTTACAGGTTCTTCATCGGTGAAAAAGTCAATTGAAAAGTCTTTTCCTTTAATTTCTCTATGATTTTCATTTATTAATATTTCACTAAATGAATTTTCAAGAATTTCACAAAAATCCATTGGCTCAAATTGATTGTCATCAACATCTTCAATGGAGTCTATTTTCTGTTTTGAACTAAATAGTATAATATCCCAACTCATATTTGTTTCTGTTCAATTATTAAATTTCTCAAACTCTGAAAAAGCATCAAACCATTCTTTTCTTATTTTTGATATAGTATCCGTGTTATTTAATGTCTCTATATTGATGTTAAACAAATCAATAATTTTCTTCCAACTTTCCTTATCTTCCCTCCAGTAAGCAGCCTCTGAAGTCAAAACAGCTTTCAATAAATCACCCTCATAAAAGTCACCTTCAGCAAGTATGTTTTCTTTTAACCTATCAATTGCTAAAGGAATCAAAAACTTGAGTCCAATATTTTGACCAATCATAATTCTCAGGTCTTCAATATTGAAATCCTTTAACTCCTTTTTTCTGAGTCTATGACAAGTTGTAACTAAATAACTATCGTATTTAGGCTCTCCCCAAATATCCTTTTCTAAACTTTCTAATGATTTTGAAGTCCAATTGCTTTCAAATTTAGTTTTTATCTGTTTGTTTTTAGAGTTGCTCATGGGGTCTTTAAAATCTCTGTCAACGAGTCAATAGAGCCATTTTTTATAGTTTTAGATGCCTTGTGCAAATCGGTTATGAATGGTGTTGCCAGTTTTTAATTCCAAAATTCCCACCATTTCTTTGAAGTGGAACTTTCTTTTTCTTTATTCTTTTCACTTGGTTCAGGAATCCAAAACTTGTAAACTGTACCTAAAGCAGTTCCTCTATCAGATATTGGATATTCAAGTCCAATCTTATTCATAAAATCTACAACTTGCCAATCCTTGTTGGTAAATTCATCTTGAGGATATGCCTTGAATGGTTCTGCGTCTAAATCCCAACGAACATAATAATTAACAATGTCTTGCTCTTTAACATTTGGAACTAATCTCGTGACGATTTGTGGATTACCTTTTTGTTCATCGATTTCTGTTTCAGATAAACTATCATCCCAATAATCTGGAATCGGATTAAACTGATCAACTAAATTGCCTTTGTTATATAAAAAATATAACCATAAATCACCATCGTGAATATGAAAAAAGAAAACAGGACAATTTAATTTTTCAGAGATGTACTTTGACATATCTCCAGATTCATTGAATCCACTTGGATAAAAGACTGTTACATTTCCATTTTTTTCGTTTAAAACACAAAAATTTTCATTGTCATTATCTAAATCTTCTTTTACGAAGTCGCCATTATTATCTTTAGCGTATTCATTTAAACATTTTTCAACATCCTCTTTTGTTTTTCCGATTACTCCGGACATCGATAAAAATAGTCCCACAGGTTTTGGTTTTAAATTATTTAGTTTAATACTTGGGTCAAACTCAATTTTCGGTTCAATTCTCATTTTAGAGAATAGTCCGATACTAATTATTATTCCAAATGTTACAATCAGTATTTTCATTTCTCAAATTACCTAAAATTTGTTATGCAGTATAACATCTATTACCAATATCCCGAAAACATATCAGGTTTTTTGTCTCTATTTACTTGGTAATTTTAATTCAGTAAAGATGTCTTTGAACATTTCTCCAGGATCCACACCCAATGCCAAAGCAATTAAGTATAATTCCCATGCTCTAAGTTGCGTAAATGGATTAAGTGTGAGTTCACTGATTCTAGATTTACTAATTCCAGTTTTCTTCGAAATCCCTGCTTTACTTGCCGATTTTTTAGATAAATAATGTCCAAGTTCTGTCATCCTTTTTTTCGATTTTAGGTATTCAATTATTCACATCCTTAGTTGGTAATAACAACTCCCTAATGTCAACATTTAGAATTTCGGCAATTTCAGCTAAAGTCTCAACGGAGGGCTGCATATCATTAGTACACCATCTTGAAACTGTTGTTCTGTTTTTCCTGACCTTTTCAGCCAACCACTTGTTCGTTCTGTCCTGTTCTGCCAAAACTACCCTTATTCTATTGTAATTTCTTTTACTAGTCATTTGAATCGTTTTAAGCTATGTAAGTAGCATTTAACACAAAGTTAATTGATTAAAATGTTTTGATGATTCATATTAAAAAGCTATATTTGAATCGTATTACATAATTATTGAATCTATTTTTGATTCTTTAATGTAATATTTATAACTAAAATTAATTCAAGTTTATTATGAGCACAAGATATACCAAAGCCGATTTAGAACAAATAGTCTTCAAACAATTGGAAAACCTAAATGCCATGCACGATTTAATTGGCATTATGAAGTTCCAAAACAACCTACTCCAAAACCTCAATAAAACCTTAAAGGATGAAATCGGGGAGTTTAAAGAGCATCAAGCCATGCATCCAACAAGGAGCAAGTCAGAATTGTAATGGTTTTGAAGGGTTGGGGAGATTAAGGGGTTTTGTTTTTTTAGGAGAGACTTTTGTGAGACAAAAACTAAAGGTGCTTAAATGAATGATGGGTTTTTCTATATATTAAGATACCTAGCAAGTTACATTAAATAGTAAATGATTGATAATCCTACCGGAATTATCCACATTCCAACACCACAGAATCATCATTATGAGATAAATATTAACTTTTTATGGCCAGTTTTTTAATTCTTTATGCCTTGCTTTCGTTAATATACAATCCATAGATATATTGAAGTTTTCTCCATTGTTTTTTTGGATTTCAAGAACTTGTATGTTGCTTTTTGAGTTTGAATAACTCTTATTACTAACTGTAGGAATATCTGGTCTCATACCAAATTTATTAACTCTATCGTTTTTACTGTTTAGTGAGAAAACAATTGCGGATGAAGAAAAATCATGAATGTTTTTTCCATAAATATTTTTTGCTAAATAACCAATTTGATGAATAAATGCAGTAGAAGCAAAAAATTTATTACTAACATCTTTCTGATTTAAAGTAAAAGATTTTAATTCAATAAATAAAATATAACCTTTTCCATCCTTAATGTAGAAAATAACAGCATCAACCCCTTTATTTATTCCGTCAGAATTAATTGAATTAAAGTATTTTGTCAAGGGAACATATTTATCTAATTTAAAACAAACTAAATTAGGGTTATTAATTCCTTTGATTTTAACCTTTTTTAGGCTATTATCTTTAACATTATTATCAGTTTCTCTAATAATAATTTCGTCCTGAGCAGAAGGAATTATAGATGTTCCATCAAAAATGTTTTTAATACAATTTATACTCATAGTTATAATAGATTTTCATATAACTCATCTGAAATATTTTGCATTTCTCTAATAGAATCATCAAATGTTGTACGTAATAATCCAAATTTATCAGTTTCAATATGACTCAAAGTACTATTTTCGGTAATATAAAAATTGATGTTTTTTAAAAATTCATATTCTAAATATTTGTGCGATTTTTTAAAAGAAGCTTTATTTTCAAAATCGCTCGATAGCATTATTAAATTATTTATTTCTTTAACAATATAGTCACTATGAGAGGTTATCATAACTTTAACCCCAATATTTGAAAGAGAAGCTAAAAGTCGAGCAATTTGGATTTGTATTTTAGGATGTAAATTTAATTCAGGTTCATCAATAATAAGTAATTGTCCTTTTTTTGCAGTATGTTTAATGAATAAATATAAATCAAAAAGTGCTCTAGAAGAAGATGACCCTAAATAAACAGGTAATGCTATTTTTTTTCTCCCTTCTTTATAGGTTATAAAGTATTGACCTTTATTGTTTTTATACCCTACACCAGTACTGTTTTCTAGTTTTTTAACGATTGCAGGATATTCTTTGGAAATATAACTGTTTTGCTTAAAATCTTTTTCAATATCTCGAGTTCTATCTATCCCATCTTTAATAGGAATAGAGTATCTATTAAAAACTTCATCTATATATTCAAATGGGTTTAAGTCAAATTTTCCTGTTTTACTTTGTGCTAATTTCTCAAAAAAAACATTTTTATTAATGTCTAATTCATTTTGAAAAATATTAATACCAGTTCTTTCAGAAGTTATGATATATGGAGTTGGTAAAATTTCATTTAATAGTGCTTCATTAATGTATTCACTTACAATTTCAGATAATATGTATTTAGGAGGTAATTTAGTATTGCTTTCTAAATTTATTTTAAAATTTAGATCTTCAGATTCTTGATCTTTATTAACACTTAGAATTTTTTTCCCCTTAATAGAAATGTCACTATTAATTGTGTTTTTTAGTAAAATATCATTCTGATTCAGTCTTATATTAAATTCAGTTTGTTTGTACTCCTCCTCATTTGCGCTAAATATATTGTGTATATTTTCAGAATAATTTTTAGTTAGTTGAGAAAAATTACCTAAAACTTTTTTTTTGAATTTAGATAGTTTAATAGTTAAACTTCCATTTTCAATAAATGAATTAATTTCTTCATCTAATTCTAAGTTCTTAGTGTTAGTAGACCAAGTTTTTAAAAATCCATATAAAGCATATGAAATATATGTTTTACCAGTGTTATTAAATCCGGTAATTGCTGTGAAATCAGAAATTTCAAATTCAGCATTTTTTATTGGTCCTAGATTTTTAATACTTATTTTCATTGTATGAAATTTTAAAAATCAAACATACAAATTTTTATACTTTAAATATTTAGAGTTTGTTTTTTTAATTGGCCATAACAATTGTATAACCACAACAAACGGTAGTAGCATTGTAGTTATATCGTTTATATGTTTACGAATATAATAAAAACCCACTTACAAAAACATTTTAAAATGTAAAGTAGGTATGGTATAACAACAGTCTTAGTTCAGTTTCATTCGCCCTTTGTTCAGG
>LLBY010011668.1_pt2 | contig 12554 bp, 10 predicted proteins | sample 1489401 | NCBI WGS metagenome assembly LLBY01 (sample SAMN04092656, study PRJNA295927) | soil metagenome | biome: Soil prokaryotic community; feature: Bulk soil; isolation source: soil from tomato rhizosphere | host: tomato cultivar Hawaii 7996 | place: South Korea | collected 2011-11-01 | reverse complement strand
GGACGCCCTGAGAGCCTCCGGTACCACGGACCGCTTTGGTCCAGGTAAAAAGCCGCGAGGATTGGGTAATCCGCAGGAAACCTGTGCGCCTTGTCGAACGGGGATCCTCAGAGACTATACGGGTCGGGACTGTGATGTCCAAGATATAGTCCAGCCAGCAACCCCAGCTTTGACGGGCGGTCAGGGAAAGCCTGATGCTGGAAGCTAAGCAGAGGGCCGCAGGTTCGAGTCCTGCCGGGGGCATTCACCAACTGTGGCGGCATTAGTTCAGTAGGTTAGAACGCCAGATTGTGGATCTGGAGGTCGTCGGTTCGAGCCCGACATGCCGCCCCAAACCCACCAGCAATCTAGCCACGGATAGACACGAATTTACGCGGATCAAATCAATCTATTTCTTCCTGGTCTGCTTTCTTTACTGAGTACGAATCGAGGTACTTAGGATCGTGGCCGCGCGCAATAAGGATAAATGCTTCTTTACCGCGACGTTCCTCGATTTCCCAGGTGAATTTGTGGTTACCCGAAGTGTGGCTGCTCTTTGCAGACTTCAGATCCGCAATCTCCTGATAACGAATCTTTGGGCCATCCGTACGCGCAATCGCGGTGACGTAGCGCACACGGTTGTCCGCGTCATAACCAACCAGCAGATGCGAGATACGGGAATCTTTTACAGCCCAAACTTCCTGCCGCTTTCGATCCTCCTTCTCCAAACTACCAATTGACTTCAAACGAGCGCGCGCGTTGTCGCGGTTCATCTCGAGACTGATGCCCATGATCTCGGGGCGCGGCCGGGCAGCGGCCGCGCTCACCAGGACACCGATCACAAGCAACAGAGAAATACAGGTTAGCGTTTTCATGGCTACTTAGTCTTCACACTCACAACGTTGGAATAACCAGACTTGCCACCGCTGTTGGCTGCCCGCACGCGGTAGAAGTAGGTCGTCTTTCTAAACAAGGTGTTGTCGGTGTAGGTCCTCACGTTCGCGCCGACAGTCGCTACCTGAATGAAACCTCCCGACATCGACGTCGAGCGCTCTATTGCAAAGCTCTCCTCGTTGTTTGAGTTGTCAGTCCAACTCAAACTCGCCGGTCCTTTGCCGCCGCTCGTCGCTGTCAGCGATGTCGGCGCCGCCGGCCGCGACTGGCACGCCGCATTTCCGATCAACGTGTAGCCAACCGCAGTGCTCGGAGTTCCATAGTTAGCATTGTCCGGCACGACCGCAATCACAGGCACGCGCACAAACATTCGCGAGAGCCTGCCGCCTGCTTGTGGATTACCAATCTTACTATTCGAAACTACAAGCGTGATCGCGTCTGTTTGCGTGTTGTAATTACTGCCGGCATCGAGATTACCAACGGTTGTCGCTGTCCCCGCCGTGTTATCTGCGTTGTGAATGTACGTGCCGTACTTGAAGGTCACCGCTCCGAGCAGGTCAGTCCTCATGTCGACGAAGTATCCGTTGTTGTCTGCCCCCGTGAAATAAACACGCCACTGCGTGTTTGGTGTGAGCGGATCAGTCAAGTCAGCCATCTTGAGCGTGAACACGAGTTTCTTCGCTCCATCGGCAGAATAAGGCTCCGCGATGTGAAGCGAACGAATGTCGTGACCACCTAGCTGGTCCAACGAATCACCAGCCGGATCCGTCACTATCGTGACGCCCAAGCCGGTACACGCCGTTTCAGTTGTCACCGGGAAAACATGTGGTGACGAAGTGCCTTCGCCGTTCGCGTTCGACGCAGTCACGCGATAGTAATAGTTCGCAGCTCCGGCATCATTGTCGACGTAAGAATTAACGTCCGCGCCGGAATTGGATAACAGAGTTTCAGCTCCGCCCTCGACACCGCGATACAAACGATAACCGGTGATCGCTGAACCACCGTCGTCAGGTATGGACCATGCGAGATTAACGGCGTCTCCGTCTCTCGTTGCAACGAGAAGTGGAGCTTGCGGCGTTCCGTTCACCGGGGGATCGAAAGCACCGAAGAGACGCTTGCCGCCGACCTGTCGAATGATCGTGGCTTTGTCCGTACCATCGTTGTCGTTGCTGTCGATCTTGCCATCGCTATTCTTATCGACTCCGCGAATGCACTCGGCTGTGACACAGCCATCCGCATACGCTGCGAGCACGCGGCCCTGCTTATCTACAGTCACATCGTTGAAGTCGAGAAGATTCCTCGTTCCGCTCGGACAAGAAGTGCCGTTAGTGCAAACAACACCGCGTTGCACGGGATCGTTCGGCGTCGCGTTAGCTGTAACCCAGGTCACGCCTCCGTCGTATGTGGTTGCAATGTAACCGTACCACGTGCCCGGGAAAGCAAGATCAGTCTGCCTGCCGTTTGCGCCCGGCGTTGCTGAACCCAGGAAGAAAAACGCCGCGCGATTATTATCGCCACCGACGACTGCCGGAAACACGGTGTTTTGAACGCCCTGCGACGCGCCGACATCCTGCACGTGCTCCCACGAAGCGCCACGATTGTGCGAGACTGCCACGCGCGCATGTCCATCGCCATCCGCGTAGCCGAGATAGACTGTTCCGTCCGCGCCGATGCCGACTGATGGATCGGTGTCACCAGCAGTGCTTCCTTCGATCGTCGAAATGGTCCATGACAAGCCGTTGTCCTGTGAAACCGCAACGCCCTGCTTGCCGCCACACGATTTATTCGGAACGTAGACAGTGCCGTCAGGCGCAACTTTGATGTGGCCGTGCAGTCCATCGCACTGCACGATAGTCCACATCGGGATCGCAAGACCAAAAGTAAGACCACCATTATCGCTGCGCGCGATCTCAGCGAGTCCTACGTCCTGCGACGCGTAATAGATCGCGTTGGGATAAAGCTGTCCATTTAAGCCGGGAAGCTGGATCGCGCCACCTTTCAAAGTGCCGTCGGGATTCTTTGCGTATGGACCACCGCCGATTGTTTGATGGTCCACACCGGAGTTGATGCCCGATCCCTGACTGATGGTCCAATTGGCGCCATCATCGTCTGTGAACGACACCGCGCTGGCCTTGCCTAGCAGTTGGGAGACAAAGGTGCGGTTGGTCCGATTCGATCCCGCATCGCTGTCCGTAAAAAGAATCGGATCGAGGCTGGTGATCGAAGTGTTCGTCGCACTGACATCTTCCCACGTTGAGGGCGCGGGCGACGCTGTGTCGTCCCACTTGATGCGCAGAGTCTGCAATGAGGCGATGAACATCGCATTGCCGGAATCCCAGTTGACGCCGATCGTGGGCTCGCCGGCCGAATTTCCTAACGCCGGTGGCGCCTGATAATTCTGATAAGTGGGAGCGGTTTCGTTAGACGGAGTCGGCGTTGGTTGCGGCGCAGGCTTGGTCTCGATAGTTGCGCTGCCATGATATTGGTCAAGCGCAGTGGCGGCATAGTAAACAGTGCGAATTGTGTAAACGCCAGTGCCGGTTACTGACGGATCGATCGTCGTGTCTTCCAAGGTAAGCGGGTCAGTTGGCGAAGTCGCGCCGCGTCCGGAACTGGCGACGACTGGACCAGTGTTCGAGTCTTTGTGGATATAGAGATCATAGTCCGTTACGGGAAGCAGCCACTCGATCTTGATGTGAATTAGTTTGCCGGCCCAGTCAGCAGTTGTCCCACCCACGGTCAACGTGAAGGTGTCGCACGTGAGTCCTTCCTGGCACAGATCCTCGCCGCCGATCAGAAGCGGGGCATTAAGTGCACCGCCGCCGGTCGCGGATCCGGTCCAGGTAACAGGCGCGGTTGCTGTCGCGTTGATGGTTCCTGCCGAAGGGTTTGATGCGCTTGTCTTATAGAAGCCTGGCAGTGCAATCACGAGTAGCGCCAGAATAAAGCTCAAAACTATCAGTCGAATATTTTTTAGTGATCTGGAAGTGTTGTGAGACATCTGCTTTCTCCCTTTAACGGAGTCAATAGCTATCGGGGCCAAACCCAGAGGGATCAACTATCGTCCGGCGTTTATCAGTGGCTAAAGGAATTGCTGGGAAACCCACTGCGGGGAATACAAGACGCCGGGATTGAAATGCAGAATGTGAATAACCCTCAAATTTTTCGGGGCCGTCACGCTTTCTCACGAAACCTTAGAGAACACCTTGCAGTGTTCTTGTGGTTATGATGAGGTATAGTTGCGTTACTAATGATGTGGAATTTTTAACAGGAGATAATCCATGCCGGACGAGCAGAGAGTAGCTAACAACTCGCAAACATATGTAGCAGACGCTGATCAGTTTCAATTCGAGACAATTGAGCAGAAGAATGGACAGGCAACAGTGATCAGGTTTCGACTTGAAGATCCACGGTACCACGCAGGCGACGTGCTTGTGGTTCTAAGCGGCAGTGAGATCTATTTTCACGGAATGATCGGACAGCTCGCTGATGGTTGGGCCATCGCCAGCGATCATCGAGGCTCTTTACTAGCAGCAACCGTGCAGTAGTTTTAACCACGGGATGACACGGAGTAAAAAACCGATCCGGACTTAATCACTTACCTCACATATCCAGACGGATATGAGACACGCACGCCCGGCGTCGCCGACTTCACTTCGATGCGATGGAAGCCTTTTTTCAAGTGCGTCGAAAGGAAAGTAAGCGCAGCTTGCTTCTGAAGTGAAATGTCCAGCTCGCGGATGAAGGGCTCGAAACTGATTGGCGCTCCAGTGCCCTGAAAGTAAGCTTCCCCGCCGGTCTCTTCCGATATACGGTTCAGCGAACCCTGCGCGTTATTAACCAGCGGCGGGCTAGCTTGCGTCGGTGCGTAGAAACTATAGATCGCGACGCCGCGTCGTTGCGACTCATTTATCGCACGTTGTAAATCGATGCTTTGACTTGGTGAAGATGATTCGACTCCTCGCGAAATATCCAATCCATCCGACACCAGCAATATCGCTCGACGACCCTGTGGCTGCGATTCAAACTTCTTCAATGCTTCAATGACTTCGACGTAAGGATTGTAAGGACCGACACTCGCAAAACCTGCCGGCGGACGCATCGCACTTGCGGCCTTCTCGAGATCGTTTGTGAATTTCTGTTTGACTTGCAAAGTTCCCGTGCGCAGGTAACCCACCATCACGCGCGAGTTCTTCGGCAGCTTCCTGATGAAATTCGCCAGCGCCTTGATCTCGGTTCCAATCGAAGGCTCGAGATCTTCCTGAATCAACACTGCGATAGTTATCGGTGAACTAGTATTACCTCTGATCGAAATAATCGTTTGCGGCTCTCCATCCTCACTGATCGAAAGGTCAATGTTCTGCAGTTCCGCCTCTTCTTTCACACGGATCGACACCGGAACGGTGACGGGCTTGCCGGGTGCGCCAGGCGCCCCATTACCCTCAGCACGTTGCGGCGGCTGTCCGAAGACGGGCTGGCTCAATAGTCCAAAACCAACAGCAATAACTAACTGCAATACGATCGGGTGGAGTCGTCGAAACGTTTTCATTGAACCTTCCTCTGTCGTGCCATCATAAGCTAAGATTTCTTACTTAGACACCGGAACACAGCGTTATGAGTCAAGCAATCGGCAAACTTTCCAGTAAAGAGGTCACTACGAACCGTGTGCTGAAGATTGCCCCGTGGCTCGCCGTCCTGGCGGCTTCACTCCCTGTTCCGCTGGTTTTTCTTGTCCTATTTCTAACTGCCACAGCCACAGAATCGGCCGCTGTTTATCTCTTGTTGGCCGGTCTCTCGCTGACCCTGGGGTTTGCGCTGGGGCTGGTGATCGCCGCGTTTCTCCTCTTTTATCGCCGGAGGTGGCTCTCAAGATTAAGGGACCGGTTAGCATCGGATGGAATCACGGCCGATGAGGTTGTATGGTTCCGGTCAGAATTGACGTCCGCCGAGCGTGCTTCGCTGGCTGAAATCGAGCGAAGTAACCCGCTTTTGGCCGATGCTTACCGCGAAACACTGGCCAATCGCCTGACTGCGTCGCGCATAATTTCGAGATCCAAGCGCGAGATGCTACGAGTGGAACGGCAAATCAACCGCGCTCGCACCCTGCACACTCCGGAATCCGCGTCGTTACAGAAGGAACTGGCCGAGGATCACGAACGGCTCCAGCATTTACGACAACAGGCGACAGACCATCTGGCGAAGGCAAAGACTCGTTTGCAAATGATCGAGGCGACGTCGAGACGAAAACTCACCGAAGGCGAGACGGACTTGATGATGCAGAGGCTTGGCAGTTCCCAGGATCAATTACCCCTCGTGCTCGAGATTGCGAAGTTGGAACAGCAGGCGATGCTCGAAGCGAAGGTTGACGAAAGCCTCTCGCGACCTTGATCAGTAGCCACTAAAAGGCACAAAAAGCGCCTTTTGTGCTTCTTTGTGGCCAAAATCGGTCAGGCGATAGATGCCCGGCCCGAGCCTTTGTGCAAAACCTTCATCAACCAACCCCCAATTACCCAATCCGGCTTCCGGCGACCTGAGCCCGGTCACGCGTGCTAACTCCCCACGCAACGTCATACCGGCTCCGATAAGATACGACCGCGCGATCTCCTTCAACGCCTCTTCCCTTCCCACTTGCACCTTCAATTGCTCCGGAAAACGGGCTTCGGGAATGGACCAGATGTACGTGAACGTCGGCTCATACAAAACGTCGGTGGGAATGATCTTGAGTCCTTTCTGCAACTGAGTCATCGCCTTATCAAAACGAGCCCGCTCTGAAATCCCACTCTCCTCACGCAAATCGCGCGTTGCCATCTCCCACTCGCGTCGCATGATCTTGAGAATGGTCTGCGCGTCGCCGGAAAGCACCTTTTTCTCCATGCGCCGCGGTATGCCGAAGAGCGCGTTGAAGAACGGCACTAAACGTGGCGCGATAAACGTCGAACGCCCTCGCAACACCTTGCCATAGAAACATTTCCCACGGCGCATCACGTCGTCCTTGATGGTCCAGGCCAGCCTGCTCTCGGGATCCTTCTGCACGTTACGCGGCATGTGTGCATCGCGGCGACCACAAACAGCGACATAAAGCGATGGTCCAGGCCGGCGTGAGTCAGTCAATGCCTCGCAAAATCCGACGTCCTCGATGAAGCGCTCGGCACTATAAACGTCCTCGACACGATTCTCAGGTTCGCGTCGCCACATGCGGTCGCGATAGACCTCAGCCTCTTCCGGTAGCATGGCCCGATTCTATCAAACTGAATTCTACGGTCAGTCAATCTGAGCAGATCGGTCAGGTAACATGGACCACTCCACGCCTCCGGAATTCTGGCTAAGTTGTTGTCACAGAAAGAACTAAGCCACATCTCCCGATTTGGCACGAGCCATGCACTAGGGCCTACGCCGGTCTTCTGTCGAGACTTAGGCAAACCTCAGTTTATGGAGATGACAAAGGTGACTGCGACGAATAGACCGAAACGATTCCTGGTGCTGGCCCTGCTGGCCAGCCTCACACTAGGACCAAACCTTCTGGGCGGCAGCCTCATCGCTGCTGCTCAAGCAAAAGGAAAAGGTTTGGGCAACGATAACCTGAAGTCCAACAAAGTTGCTTCCGACCTCGGCGATCTGCTTTCAAAAAAGAGCAGCGAAGCCACCGTCAAGGTAATTCTTCAACTCAACTCAAAGCCTAGTGGTCAACTGAATGCCCTGTTGGCTGCCAACGGCGTCAAGATCCGCAGACATTTCGACAACCTCAACTCTTTTGCCCTCGAGTTACCTGGCCGCGTAGTCAACTCTTTGTCATCTTTCCCAGAGGTTTCATTCGTATCTCTCGACAGCGAAGTTACAACTCTTGGTGGTCACATCTCGCATACCACCGGCACTGATAACGTCCGCACGATGAGCACCGACGGTGCTCTCGACGGCAGCGGAATCGGCATCGCGATCGTCGATTCAGGAATTTACGGCGCACACACCTCTTTCACCGATACTCAGACCGGTCTATCGCGAATTGTTGTTAACATCGATTTCACCGGCGAAGGTCGCACGGACGATCCATACGGACACGGAACACACGTCGCCGCAGCCGCCGCCGGAAACGGAATCGTTTCCAGGGGCGAATACATCGGCATTGCTCCCCGAGCCAAGCTGGTTAACTTGCGCGTTCTGAATTCAACCGGAACCGGATCAGTCTCAAACGTGCTCGCCGCTTTCAACTGGTTAATGTCGAACGCCTCAATTTACAACGTTCGCGTTGTGAATCTGAGCCTCGGCATGCCGGCCATCAACTCTTACAAATACGACCCGCTTTGCGTTGCCGCACGCATGCTCGTCGATCGTGGCATCGTTGTCGTCGCGGCCGCAGGTAACAACGGAAAGAACAGCGACGGTCAGAAGGTCTATGGACAAGTTCATGCACCAGGCAACGAGCCTTCGGTTCTCACTGTCGGCGCAGTGGATACGCGCGGCACCGATCAGAGAGGCGACGACAACATCGCGACCTACAGCTCGCGAGGTCCGACGCGCAGTTACTGGACGGACGAGAGCGGCGTCAAGCATTACGACAACCTGATCAAGCCTGAGATCGCCGCTCCCGGTAACAAGACGATCTTCGCTGAATCGCCCAATAATTACCTGCTCGCGCAGAATCCTTCGCTCGATGCCGGCGTCAGCAACAGCCCGACTCGCAGACACATGATGCTGAGTGGAACGTCGATGGCGGCGCCACTGGTTTCCGGTGCTGCGGCTCTGATGTTCGAAGCCAATCCGACTCTTACCCCAAATCTGATCAAGACGCTCTTGATGTTCACCGCCCAACAGTTGCCAAACACCAATCTGTTTGAGCAAGGCGCCGGTGAATTAAACGTCGATGGCGCGGTACGACTCGCAAAACTCGTCCGCACTACCATCAACAGCTCCACCACACTCGGAGCTTCGTTACTGACTGGCCCGGCTCCCACCGCGCAAACAACTATCCAGACCACCAGTGGTCCATATACTTTCCAGTGGTCACAGGGCGCGATTGTCGGCCAAACCTTTGTAGCCGGTACCGCACTCATCAACCAGTATCAACGTGTCTACGCCAAGGGCGTGTTGCTCGGTGACGGTATTTTGATTGGCGACGGCGTGTTAGTCAGCGACGGCGTGCTCGTCTCAGACGGCGTGCTGGTCAGTGATTCGACCAGGTTCTCAGTTGGCGTGCTGGTCGGCGATAGCATCACCATCAGCAATGGCACGACGATAGGCATCGGTCAAACTATCATTAGCGTTTCGGATCTTTTCAGAAGCGGCGTTCTCGTTAGCGATGGCGTCCTGGTTAGCGATGGAGTGCTGGTAAGCGACGGCGTGCTCGTCTCAGACGGTGTGCTCGTCTCGGACGGTATCCTCGTTGCCTTCAACGCAATGACCAACGGCGACGCCACGACCATCATGGCGATTGTGCCCGACGACAATACGGACTATCTGGGTTACTAAAAACCCGCAGACGCGAAGGATAGAACCATGTTGCACACGAGCACACTTTCCAAAGTCAACGAGCGTGATCTGTCAACCACACTCGCCCTGGTCCAGGTTAAGCGCCTGACCAACAACGACGCGGCGGAAGTGCTGGGGTTTCTGGCCCAACGCCCGATTCATACGGTTGCGATGATGAGTTTAATTCATGACAACGGCGTCGTTAGCCCATTCAACCGCGGCACGTTCTACGGCTGTCGCGATGCGAATGGACAACTTGAAGGCGTTGCGCTCGTGGGCCATGCGACCTTGATGGAAACGGTTTCCGATCGCGCGCTCGCAGCGCTTGCACAAGTGGCGCGTGAGTGTCCGAGCACTCATATGATTATGGGTGAGAAAGAACGAGTCGCGGATTTCTGGAGTCATTATGCTGAAGCCGGCCGCCGCCAGCGTTTTGCTTGTCGCGAGTGGTTGTTTGAGCTGTCGCGGCCTGTTGACACTCGCGAGACAGTGACGGAACTAAGACCGGCCCACGCTAGCCAGCTGGAGCTCGTGATGCCGATTCAGGCCGAGCTCGCATTTGTCGAAAGCGGAGTTAATCCGATGGAAGTGGACCCGCTGGGATTTCGCGAGCGTTGCCTGCGACGTATTGAACAAGGAAGAACCTGGGTCGTAGTTGAAAATGGTGAGTTGATCTTCAAAGCCGACGTTATCTCTAAGACGGCCGAAGTGATTTATATCGAGGGCGTCTGGCTGCGCGAAGATCGTCGTTGCAAGAACCTTGGCACGCGCTTCATGTCTGGGCTGATGCGGCGCTTGCTTGAAGATACGAAGTCTGTCTGCCTGCTCGTAAACGAAACGAACGAATGGGCACAGGGCTTCTATCGCAAATGCGGTTTTCACTTCCGTGCGACTTACGAAACTATTTTCCTGCCGCGGAAGGAAGCCGTCCAAAATTAACCCCCGATCTCTCCTGATAAAGGTTATCTTGACCCTACCTCATCACATGAGCCCGATTGCACCATGGCAAATAAATACTTCCGGCCATTCCTCTGGGTAGTTATTGGATGTGGTAGCCTGGTTTTTCTCTATTCAACTACACAGATCCATTTTGGCCAGTTCGACTCCCGCTTTGTTGTCCTCGTCGCGATTGCTCTCCTGCTCACGTCGAAGATCACGATCCCGCTCCCACGTTTGAGCTCGCAGATTTCCGTTTCTGACACGTTTGTCTTTCTGGTGCTGCTTCTTTACGGAGGAGCAGCGGCGGTTATCGTTGCCGGGCTCGAAGCTTTTCTTTCGACGCTGCACTTTAGCCGCCGGCGAACAACCATTGCGTTCAACTGGGCATCAGCCGCGGTGTCGATACTTATCACCAGCATTGTGCTGAAGTTGATCTTCGGCAGCGTTGTCGCCCTGCGCACCGATCCGTTTTCGGCGACTTTCGTGGGCGCGATCTGTACGATGGCGCTCACGCACTACATCTCCAATTCGGGTCTTGTCGCAATCGCGGCCGCGCTCAAGACGGACCAGCCAATCTTTCAAACCTGGCGCAAGCATTATCTTTGGACTTCACTGACTTATTTCAGCGGCGCGTGTGCGGCGGCAGTGATCGCAGCGTTGGTCCATTTCATCGGCGTCTATACGTTTGTGATCACGCTTCCGATCATCGCCATCACTTTTCTAACTTACCGCACGTACCTCAGAAACGTTGAGACTTCAGCAGCCCAGGCGGCGCAGGCTGAAAAACACGTCAAAGAACTCTCGCACTACATTGCCGAGCAGGAACAAATGCGCGAGCAGTTTTCACAAATGGAAAAACTCTCCGCGCTGGGCGAGCTCGCGTCCGGAGTCGCGCACGACTTCAACAACACGCTCGCGGGCATTCTCGGTCGTGCGCAGTTACTGCAACGCACAGACGATCTGGAGAAGATCAAACGCGGACTCGACATCATCATCAAGACCGCCGATGACGGAGCGAAGACCGTCAAACGCATTCAGGACTTTGCGAGACAGCGTCGCGATCACAATTTCGAACTGGTCTCTATCGATCAAATCTTGATGGATGCGAGTGAGATTACGCGCCCACGCTGGAAGAACTGCGCTGAGGCATCGAACATTCACATCACGCTCGAGGTGCAAATCGGCTCGAATGCAATGGTGATGGGCGACGATTCGGAGTTGCGCGAAGTGCTCGTCAACATGGTTTTCAACGCCATCGACGCGATGCCCGAAGGCGGAACGCTCACGCTTTCAACGCACACTGAAGGCGACTCGGTGATCGTCAAGGTAATCGACACGGGTGTGGGAATGTATCCGGAAGTGCGTTCACGCATCTTCGATCCGTTTTTTACCACGAAGGGAAAAGCCGGCCTCGGTCTTGGTCTCGCCGTGAGCTTCGGCATTATCAGGCGGCATAGTGGCAACATTGAAGTCGAGTCACAGTACGGCAGTGGAACGGAGTTTCGCATCACGCTTCCGGTCGCGAAGATCGTGGCGAGCAGTGTGAATCAAAGCGAATGCGCGCCGGTGGTATTGCCCGAGGAGGTTTCTCCAATAGTCGAGCAGCGACAACTACCGATGAGATTGCTCGTAGTTGATGACGAAGTGTTCGTGAGAGACCTGTTGCGCGACATTCTTGAAGGCGAACGCTGCGACGTTTGTGTTGCCGAGAGCGGCAATGAAGGGTTAGCGCTGTTCAGGGAAATGAGTTTTGATGCCGTGTTTACTGACGTCGGCATGCCCGGAATGAGTGGTTGGGAACTCGCGCGCGAGATCAGGCAAGTTAATAAAAAGATTCCCATCGCGGTGATTACGGGCTGGGGCGAGGCGGTCGGATCGCACGAACAGAAAGAGGCTGGTGTCGATTGGATCGTCGCCAAGCCCTTCACCGCCGATCGAATCGCCGAGCTGGTGCGTGATATCAACCGTTTGACTGCCTCCGGAAGGCATCAAGTCGTCGCTGCTTAGTGTGGTATTCTCTTGGTCGTGAAAGCGACCGTGCGTTTCGTTAGCGATGATTTGTTCCTCGGTGTTACCCCCTCCGGCCATGCACTGCCCCTGGATACCGATAGCAAACGCTCGATCGCAGCTTCTCCAGTCGAACTGCTGCTGGTCGCGCTGGGCGCGTGTACCGCAACTGACGTCGCTTCCATTCTCAAGAAAAAGCGCCAGCACGTAACGAGCTACACCATCGAGATCACCGGGGAACGTCGTGACGACTATCCGCGGCGTTTCACGTC
>LLBY010031434.1_pt6 | contig 12558 bp, 12 predicted proteins | sample 1489401 | NCBI WGS metagenome assembly LLBY01 (sample SAMN04092656, study PRJNA295927) | soil metagenome | biome: Soil prokaryotic community; feature: Bulk soil; isolation source: soil from tomato rhizosphere | host: tomato cultivar Hawaii 7996 | place: South Korea | collected 2011-11-01 | reverse complement strand
TAAGCATGTGCTAAATGATGAGAAATAGTAATAATTTTAGGTTCTAATGTGTCAGCAAAAAGTCTTTTCCCTTTAAAATTTTCTCTTTGTGGAATTACAAAATTTTCGCATTGCACCACAAAAGCGATATCTTTTAATTGAATTCCTTCTGCATCCAAACAATATTGAATAGCAACAGAATCATTACCTCCATCATGCTTAATTCGAGTTAATCTTTCTTTCTCAATTGCTACACAAACGTGTCCATCTTTTAATAAAACAGCCGAACCATTATGAGATAATCCTGTTCCTAGAATATAAATAGGTTTAGTCATTTAGACTTTATTTGATAATTTATCGAAAACTACAAAAAATATTTTGATAACTTTGAATAAAATTTCAAACTCAAAATAATCATGCATTTCATCTCTGAAGACTTAGAAAACTATGTTGCCAACCATAGTCAAGACGAACCTGAATTATTAGCAAAGCTAAACAGAGAAACTTATCAAAAAGTATTGCAACCAAGAATGCTTAGCGGTCATTTTCAAGGAAGAGTTTTGAGTATGCTATCAAAGATTATTCATCCAAAAAACATTCTAGAAATTGGCACTTATACAGGATATGCTACTTTATGTTTAGCAGAAGGATTAGCCAAGGAAGGAGCAATTGACACTATAGATATTAATGAAGAATTAGCTGATTTTCAAAAGAAATATTTTGATGCTTCTGAATGGAAAAATCAGATTTTTCAACATATAGGTGATGCTATGAATATAATTCCAAATTTAAATAAGAAGTTTGATTTAGTTTTCATTGATGCCGATAAAGAAAATTACATTAATTATTTTCATTTAATTGTTCCAATGATGAATAAAGGAGGAATAATCTTATCGGATAATGTTTTATGGAGCGGTAAAGTCATTGAAAAATTAGATCCAAAAGATACTAGCACAAAAGTATTAGTTGAATATAATGAATTATTAAAAAACGATTCAAGAGTAGAAACTGTATTATTACCTATTAGAGATGGATTAACCGTAAGTAGAGTTTTATAATGAGTTTTGATAAGAGTATAAACCTGTTTAGAAAAAAAATAACAAAAGCATTATTTGTAAAAGCTTTTAATAAATCTACTCCTAAAATAAAAACACTTGAAAATCCTGAAGAAATAAAAAAAATACTAATAGTAAGACCTAATCAAAGACTTGGAAACCAATTACTAATTACTCCCTTGATTCAAGAAGTACTTACTCTATTTCCAAATGCTAAAATTGATCTTTTTCTTAAAGGAGGAATTGGTAAAACTGTTTTCAAAAATTACAATAAAATTGATAAAATAATTACCTTGCCTCTAAAACCTTTCAAAGAATTACTACAATATATAAGCTGTTTTATCTCTCTAAGAAAGCAAAAATATGATTTAGTAATTAATACGGTAAGTTACTCTTCATCAGGAACTATTGCCACTAAAATAGCTCGTTCTAAATATAAACTCTTTGGAATAGTAAAAAATGAAGAATTCCCTAATTACAATGATTACTTACACAATGCAAAAAGACCTGTTTATGATTTTAGAGAGGGAATTAAATCTATCGGGTTAGACATCCCACAAAAACAAATTCCAAAAATAGACATTAAATTAGATGCTAATGAGCTTGAACAGGGAAGAAAAAAGCTAAAAGAGATTATTAATAACTCTAAAAAGATAATTTGTATTTTTACTTATGCAACAAGAGACAAAATGTATGATAAAGATTGGTGGTCTAATTTTTATACACATTTAAAAGATTCTTTCGCAACCTATACTATTATTGAGGTTTTACCTGCTGAAAATATTTCGCAAATAAATTTTATAGCACCTACTTTTTATAGCAAAGACATTAGAGAAATAGCTGCCTTAATTTCAAACACAGCACTTTTTATTGGAGCTGATAGTGGTATTATGCATTTATCTTCTGCTACAAACACTACAACTATTGGACTTTTTTCAGTAACTGATTTGAATATCTATCAACCCTATTCCAATAAAAACTTTGGAATAAACACAAATAATAAGAGTGTCAATGAGATTATAGAAAAAATAAAACAAGTAGTTTAATTAATTGGATACTTACGTATTACCATTTCATATAATTTATAAAAAATAATTCCAAAACTTACTCCAAAACAATACCCTGTTAAGATATCACCTGGAAAATGTAATCCTAGATATATTCTACTATAAGCAAAAATTAAAGGAAATAAAAACACTACAAAAGCATACTTATAATATTTCCTAAGTATAAGAAAAACAAAAGTCATCGAAGCCGACGAATTTGAAGCGTGTCCTGAAAAAAAGCTATAACTGGAACTTTCTTTAACCATTCTTATAATACCATTTATTTCTTCATCATTACATGGTCTTACTCTTTGAAAATTATTTTTAAAAAGATTGGTTACTTGATCTGTAAAAGTGATTAATAAAGCAATGAAAATAATAACTATCCCTAAATTTTTCCATCCAATTTTTTTTTGAAGAATGAATAATAAAATTAAAAAATAAGGAGTCCAATTAACTTGTTTCGTTATTATTAACCAAAAAGCATCATATTTTTTTGAACCTAATCCGTTTAGAAATACTAATAGTTCTTTATCTAAGGAGATAATATGTTCTAACATTAAAATTGTCTTTTAATAGGTCCAGATAAATTTTCAATATCTTCTTTTACTTCTTGTATAGGATTCTTAATATCATCTGCTATATCTTTAGACATATCTTTTAGTGGATTTATAGTATTAGCAATACCTTCTTTAGCCTTTTTAATTTCCTCAGAAATCCCTCCTGTAAATGAATTCACATCAACATTTGAATCTTTTGCACTATTATGAATTTCATTTTTAATTTCATTTGTAGCATTTTTTAATTGTGCCATAGTCTTTCCTAAGAATCTTGCCATTTGAGGAATCTCTTTGGAACCAAAAAGCATTAAAACTGCTACAAGCACAAATAAAAGCTCTGAAAAACCTATACCAAACATTTGTTTTAAATTATTTTAGACAAAGTTACAAAGAAAAAAAGAACCTATACCAAAGTTTTAAGTTTTGATATAGGTTTTTAACTATATTTTATTAGATATATTTTTATTTATTTTCTAATTCATCAAATTTTGAGGTAGCTGCTTCGGCTGGCCAAACATTATTAGATATATCAATATCAGCAGTTTCTAATTTTGGATCTAATTGCATTTTTACGATTTTTTTATCAGTAGCAAAAACACGCTTAGCAGTATCATTATTTTTTCTCCAAATCTGAACTGGGAATTTGTGCATTTCTTTTGTTCCATCTTCAAACTGAAATTCCACAATAATTGGCATCATTAAACCTCCGGGTTTATTGAATTCTACTTCATAAAAATATTTTGGATTCGCTAATTCTTGTTTTTCTTGATCTGAATAGTTTTTAGAAACATAATCTTCTAAAATTTGTACATCTTTAACCTCAAATGCTTTTTTAGTACTTGGGTCAAATTCTTTATGATCTTCACCAACTAAGTAAATAAATGGTCCCGTATCACGTAAAAATCTTCCTCTACGAGCTACAAAATCTTTCATTTCTTGAGTTGGTTCTAAAGAAACATAATATTGTTTTACATCGTTTATTCCTAAATCCACATAATCAGTTGAGTAAAACCATCCTCTCCAAAACCAATCTAAATCTACAGCAGATGCATCTTCCATAGTTCTGAACAAATCTTCTGGTGTAGGGTGTTTAAACATCCATCTTTGTGCGTATGTTTTAAAAGCATGGTCAAATAATTCTCTTCCCATAATAGTTTCACGAAGAATATTTAAACCAGTTGCAGGTTTTCCATAAGCGTTTGAACCAAATTGAAAGATATTTTCAGAATTAGACATAATAGGAGCAATAAATTTTTGATTCCCTTTCATATAAGGAACAATTTTAGCAGCTGGTCCTCTATCTGTAGGAAAATTAGAATCAAACTCTAACTCAGTTAAATATTCTAAAAATGTGTTTAACCCTTCATCCATCCAAGTCCATTGTCTTTCATCTGAATTTACAATCATAGGGAAAAAATTATGACCTACTTCGTGAATAATTACACCTAGCATTCCATATTTTACTCTATCTGAATATTTACCATCTTTGTCTGGACGACCAAAGTTCCAACAAATCATAGGATATTCCATACCTTGATCTTGTGCAGAAACAGAAACGGCTTTTGGGTAAGGATAATCAAATGTATGTTTTGAATATGTCTTTAAAGTTTGTGCTACAGCTCTAGTTGAATATTCTCCCCAAAGTGGATTTGCTTCTTTAGGGTAAATAGAAATTGCCATTGGTTTTTTAGTTTCCAATTGAACTGCCATGGCATCTAACATAAATTTTCTTGAAGTTGAAAAACCAAAATCACGAACATTCTCTGCTTTGAATTTCCATGTTTTCTTAGCGTCTGAAAATCCTTTTTCTGTTTTCTCAGCTTCTTCTTGTGTAACAATTACAACTGGCTTGTCGAAAGTGTTTTCTGCTAAAGTCCATCTTTTCATTTGTTCTGCTGTAAAAACATCTTTTCTATTGGTATTAACTCCAGTTGCTTCCATAACATGATCAGCAGGAACAGTAATATTTACATCATAATTTCCAAAGGTTAGAGCAAATTCTCCTCTTCCCCAAAATTGCATATTTTGCCATCCTTCTACATCACTATAAACTGCCATTCTAGGATAAAACTGAGCAATTACATACAAACGATTTCCATCTTCAAATTCTTCATAACCAGAACGCCCTCCGTCAACTTGATAGTTATTAATATTATACCACCATTTTATTGAAAAAGTTATTTTTTGCTTAGATTGTAATGGTTTGTCTAAGTTAATACGCATCATTGTTTGATTGATAGTATAACTCATGTCTTTTCCTGATTTATCTTTTACATATTCAATATGAAAACCACCTTGAAATGGTTCTTCCATAAATCTTTTAGCAAAACGATCTGGAGATAAAGCTGGATCTATTCTCTGACTTTCTACTAATGGCGTTTTTGAATCTGCAGCACGAATATTTTGATCTAATTGTACCCAAAGATATTCTAAAGGCTCTGGTGCGTTATTATAATAGGTAACTGTCTCTGAACCATATAATTTTTTATTTTTATCATCTAGTTCAATATTCATTTTATAATCAGCTTGTTGCTGATAATAGGCTGGTCCAGGTGCTCCTGATGCTGTACGAAACATATTTGGAGTAGCCATTAAATCATACATTTGACGAAACTTATTTTCGTTATAATGTCCTGATTCTCTTTGTTTATCTTCTGTTTTCACTTCTTGTGCTACAGCAAAAAAAGAGGTTAAAACAACTAAAACTGAAGAAAATAAAATTCTTTTTTTCATGATAGGTTTGGTTAATTTAAAATTCTAAAAAAGCAGTACTATCTGAATTTGTCAGCAAAAAACTACTTTTTTCGTTATTAATATTAGTGTGTAATAAGTTTTGTTGTTCTTTAAACATTTCAGTCAAAACTGAATTTTCGATTTCGAAAGTAGTAATTTTTTCAGAAAAATTAACTTTTAAGTAACAAATTAACACATCGTTATCAATTTCGGTTGCTAAAAATTGAAAATTGTAAGGCTTTTTATTAATCATAACCTTTATTTTTTCCTTTAAATAATTTTCAACCAATTTTTCCGCTCCATCTATTTGTCTGTTAGAAGCTAAATAAATTTTCTTATTGTACTTTTTTTCAAGGACTTTATTAAAATCGTCAATAAAAATTCTCGAAGTAATTTCAATTCTATTTTTTGTTTTCACATAATCTACTTGTGTAACAGACACATAAAACTTATGTAGGCTATTAAATGAAGAAAAAAATACAAATAAAAATAAAATGACACCTATTTTAATATTATTTTTCATTTTGCAAAGGTATTGATTCTTCCTTATTTTCCATTTTAAATGCTTTTGCTTTTTCAACCAAATATTCAATTAACTGAAGTTCATTCTCTGTTTTCAAAAATTCTGCCAATTCATAACTTGGCATTTCTGAATAAGCAAGAAATGTGGTAATATCTTTATTTTCAATTTTTAAAATATTTACAAAAAAATGATGTGAAAATCGCGCTTTGATATGCTCGGAATAAGATTTTGATTGAATATCGTGTAGTCTTCTCTCTTCATAAACTTCACTTGCACTTTTCTTAGATTTTTTCTTTTTAAAAATCATTTTAGCTAAACCTGTTCCAATTGCTAAAAAATTAAAACTAGAGCCATTAGGAGCAAAATAATCAGGTGAAGTTGTTATTTTAGTTCCAGATGAAAATCGCACATCATCATAATGTTTTACTTCATCCATATTTACTGGTAATAGTTCATAAGTTTTAATTTTTTTTGTATCTTCTTCTAAATTTCCAGTTAATGTAGATGGTGTAATTACCACTTCATTCAGTTCATTAATATTGACTTTTAATCTTATTTCTAATTCTTCAACAAAAAAATCTTTTTCGGTTAACGTATATTTTTTGGAAACGAATGATAATCCTTGAAAATATAAAGTATCTGCAATTCTTGCTTTTATAGAAAATTTTCCGTTTGAATCTGATATTGCACCTATATTACTAGATATATTAAAAATTGTTATATTTTCTACTTCTACCGAATCAGCAATTATTTTACCATTTAAAATTTCTCTTTCAATACCTTGAGAAAACAAAAAATGGCTTACCCAAAAAAAGATTAAAAATAATTTAATGTTCTTCATCTTTATTTTCTTTTTTGTCTAATTCTTTTAACTTTAAATATTCATCTGCTAATTCACCTAAAATAAAAGTAGCCATTGTTTTATTTTCATTTTTCATTTCATTGGTAAACCTTAAATCTTCCACAATATAAAACAGAAAACCTTCTACATATTCTTCTGGAATCTTTAGTGTATTCATTATATATTCCTTTGTAAAAAAACCAGCAGTTTTATCTTTTAATACTTCTTTCTTTTCAACTACTAGCTCTTTCTCTAACATATTTGTTCGACCACTAATAGCATTTAGAAGCCCATCTACACTCATACCTCCTACAGGAATTAATAAAGGACTATACCATTTAAATTCTCCAGCTGCAGCTAATTTTCTTTCTGCAGGTGAGTATCTTCTTTGTCCTTTTGGAACAATTCCTAGAGATTCAGCATTAATATTTCTATATTTGGTTAGTGTTATACCTGTTAACTGGTTCTCAAAAACTTCCATAGGAATAAACACCAATTCTTTTTCGAAATCTTGCTTAAGAACTACTCTCTGGTATCCTTTTAAATGCACAGCACTAAACATCAAAGTATCGTTGACATTAGCCTTAATTTTAAAATAGCCACCTCGTTCCGATAATACACCTGTTTTATTAGTAATATTTATAATATGAATTTCATCTAAAGATCTAGACTCAGAAACAATTTTACCATTAAAAATTGAATCGTTTTGTGACCATAACAACAAGGGGAAAAAAATAAGTAAGAATAGTATTTTTTTTATCATAATTACTTTTTATAAAAGTATTTTGTAAAATTAATTGAGAATAATGCCAATTAAATACTAATAAGATTATAAACTTTTGTTAATTGAAAATACTAATTTTGAAAAAAAATAAAAATGAAAAATATAATTATAGCAAGTACTTCAACATTACACAATGGTAGTTATCTCGACTATTTACTACCTGAATTAGAGAATCATTTTAAAAAAGTCACTACAATTTTATTCATTCCTTATGCAAGACCTAGTGGAATTTCACATGATGAATATACTGAAAAAGTAAGACAAACTTTCGCTTTGATTAATAAAAAAGTTACAGGAATACATGAATTTCAAGATCCTATTAAAGCTATTAATGAAGCAGAAGGAATTTTCACAGGAGGAGGAAATACATTTGTATTAGTCAATGAATTATACAGAAATAACATTATAGATAGTTTAGAAAAAGTGGTTAACAACGGAACTCCATATCTTGGCACCAGTGCAGGAAGCAATATTTGTGGCTTAACAATGAATACCACAAATGATATGCCAATTGTATATCCTCCAAGTTTTAGAACTTTAGGATTTGTTTCATTTAATATAAATCCGCATTATTTAGATCCAGATTTAAATTCTACTCATATGGGAGAAACAAGAGAAACAAGAATCAATGAATTTCATTCTTTTAATCCTCAACCTGTCATAGGACTTAGAGAAGGAAGTTGGTTAGAAGTTAAGGGAGAGTCTATTAAATTAAAAGGAAATTTAACAGCCCGTTTATTTCAAAAAAATCAATCTCCTGAAGAAATAGAGCCAGAAACTGAGTTGAAAGATTTAAAATAAAAAAAGCCTCAAACAATGTTTGAGGCTTTTTTTGAGCGGAAGACGAGGCTCGAACTCGCGACAACCAGCTTGGAAGGCTGGAGCTCTACCAACTGAGCTACTTCCGCAGGTGATAATTTTTAAAACTTTATCTTGTTTTTGAGCGGAAGACGAGGCTCGAACTCGCGACAACCAGCTTGGAAGGCTGGAGCTCTACCAACTGAGCTACTTCCGCATTTAATTCAAAAATTACTTATTAATAAAGTGTTTGATGAACTACTTTTGTGGGTGCAAATATACTCTAAAAGTTTTTTTAGTTGCAAATTTTTTTTAGATTTTTTTTTACTTTATTTCATAAGAGCTAGATTACCAAAAACCCACATTCTTTAAGCTTCTAAAAATGAATATTTTATATTTAAAAAGATAACTCTAAACGATTTAATCTAATGAATATTTTAAATCCATTATAGTTCTATATTCATTAAAATTGACCATTTGTAATTAAATTCATTTCTACTAACATACTTTGGCATACTTATGGATAACATATTTTCTGAAATTATTTCATTTGTAAAATTTGAAAAACACAAAAAATGATTTTTGTTAATAACCATTTATAAAGAAAATTTTGAGGATTATTATATTCTCAAAAAATAAAAATTAATTTGTTTAAATGCACAGAAAAAAGGGTTCTTTTTCATAATTGTTCCAATTATACGATTAAATGCTCAAAATTATTGATGAAAGCCATTAAAGGCCATTATATTATGTACAAAAAAATTAATACATTTAGTTAAATAAAATTTAATTCTAAAAATCACTATTTATAATGAGTAATGAAAGGAAGAATGTCTCTATTTTTGCAGTGTAGAATTCGAAATATAAAAGATAAAGAGGCTATCTATTATAGAATTAAATTTTTTAAATTATTATGCGTTTTATGTTAAAAACAATACATATACATTATATTTTCTTTTGTTTTCTTATATTGAGTTGTAAAAACAATTCTAATGAGGTAGCTATAGATGATAGTCTAATAAAAGATTCTACTACTCAAGAAGTTGTCAGACCATTACTTCCAGAACACATTGAAACGCTAAAAGATAGCATTAAGATTTATTATAGCAAACTAAATAATTATGAAATTTGGTATAGTCTAAAAAACAGAACCGAACTAATTAATGAAATTAAGGATTGCTACAAAGATGGCTTAAATCCTAACGATTATAATTTAGAAGCTATTTTAGCTCTTGAAGAAAAAAGAAAAAAACTAGATGATGAAGCTATCATAAAGTATGATATTTTACTAACTGAAACATTTGAAAAACTATCTCTTCATTTGTACCGTGGTAAATTAAACCCTAAAAAGCTATATAAAGATTGGGATTTAAACCCTAAACCAATAGCGCTCTCTAATTATCTAGAAAAAGCTATTAAAAATAAAACCGTAACTACAACATTTGATGAACTAAAACCTAAACATTTTGTTTATGCTAAAATTAAAGAAAGTTTAGTTGTAATTGATAAATATCCTGAGTATAAATTTGGTAAAATTGATATAAAAGATAAAATTCAATTAAATGATACTTTAAATGAAGTTATAGCAATTAAAAAGAAATTAGCCTACTGGAAAGATTACACAAGAAAAGATAGTATAACAACTGCTATTTATGACACCATTACTTTTATTGCCGTTAAAAAATTTCAATCTAGACATGGATTAAAACCAGATGGTGTTATTGGAAGAGGTACAATTCAGGCGCTAAATTTTACCAAAGAAGAGAGAAAAAAACAAATAATTGCTAATCTAGAAAGATGGAAATGGTTTCCAGAAGATTTAGGTGAACAGTATTTACTTGTGAATTTACCGAACTATAATATAGTCTATGTGTCCAAAAACGATACTATAGCAGAACACAACATTGTAGTAGGAACACCTAAAAGAAACACACCTGTACTTGTTTCAAAATTATCTAATCTAGTTTTTAATCCTACGTGGACAGTTCCTCCAACAATAATTAAAGAAGACCTCACTCCTTCTGCTAAAAAAAGTTTGGATTACTTTAAAAGAACTAGAATGACTATTTATGACTCAAGCGGTAATGTTGTAATTCCTGAAGAATGGGATTCAGATAATTCTAAATCATATCGATATGTTCAAGTTTCAGGATATAATAATTCTCTAGGGCTAGTGAAATTTAATTTTCCAAATAGACATTCGGTCTATTTACATGACACAAATCATCGGGATTATTTTTCAAGAGAATATAGAGCTTTAAGCTCAGGATGTGTAAGAGTAGAAAATCCATTATTACTATCTGAAAAAATACTCTTAAATGAAGATCAAGGATGGACTACAAAAGAAATTGATAGTATTATAAGCAAAAAAAACATTAAAACCGTTCCCATTAAGAACAATATTAATGTTTATTTATTGTATTGGACAAATTGGCTTGATAAAGATGGGCTACAATTTAGAGAAGATATTTATAATCTTGACAAAAATTTATATACCGCTTTACGAAACTAATTTTGATTTTGTAACATAATTTCTTGAAGGATGATAAATAAATAAACAAGATTTATCTTTTATCAACTCAATTAATTCTTTAGATATTTCATTAGAAACAGCAGGACAGCCTTGGCTTCTTCCTAAACGTCCATTTGTCCTTACAAATTCTTCAGAAACATAATCAGCACCATGAATTACAACAGCACGATCTCTAGCATTATCATTAATCCCATATTCCAAACCATCTAATCTCAAAGAAAGACCATGTTTTCCAATATAAGTTTCGCCAGTAGTATAAAAACCTAAACTACTTTGGTATGATTCTGATTTATTTGAAAAATCATTTGCAAACAATTCACCAGAATTTCTTCCATGAGCAACTAAAGAACGAAGTACTATTTCTTTAGTATTCATATCAATTACCCACATTCTCTCTTCATTAGATGAAAGACTAAAATCAACAATAGTCAAATAATCTTTCTCAATTATCCCTTGTTTCTTTAGTTCATTATATCCTTCAAATGCCTTTGAAAAACTTTCATATTTAGGTAATGAAAATTCATTTGATTCAATAGAATTATAGAAAGATTTACATTTAGTCTCAAAAGCTACTTTGACATTAGATGCTACTAACTTTGGATCTGTCTTACTATTTTCGTTTTCTTTAACATTACTTATTGAAGTAAAGCTTAAACAAAGAAAACTAAGGGCAAAAAGAGATAATAATTTGTAATTCATTGTCGTTGTAATAGTTATTAGGTTGATTTGAGATTCCAAATATATTTAAAAATTTTTACCAAACAAATTTTTTAATGCTTTTTATCGAAAAAAAATGCATTTAGTCGATTCTGCAAGGAAAAGTTAAAGATTTTATAATTTGTTTCCTTCAAAAATGAATAATCCTAAATTTGTAAAAAAGATTTCATGCATAATAACTACGTTTTCTGTGTTTTATTGCTTTTATTTTCAAAGATTTTATTTGGGCAATCGACATTTCCTACAAAAAATGTTAAAAAAAGCATAAAAGCAGAGAAAAAAACCTCTGTACTATCAATTGACGGACTACTTGATGAAGAAGATTGGTCAAAAACTTTGCCTGCCAAAGATTTTTTTACATTTTCACCAGATAATGGAAATCTTGAAGCGCAAGAACTTAGAACAGAAGTAAAAATTCTATATGATGACGATGCTGTATACATAGGAGCAATATTATATGATAACCAACCAACCAAAATTTTAAAAGAAATAAAGGAAAGGGATAATTTTGGTACTTCAGATTTATTTGGAGTCTTTATTAATGGTTATAATGATGGCCAACAAGATTTTCAGTTTTATGTAACAGCCGCAAATGGTCAAGCCGATTGTAATTTTACCTCGCAAGATGGAGAAGATTACTCTTGGAATGCTATATGGTCAAGTAATGCTAAAATTACAGATATTGGATGGGTTGTAGAAATGAGAATTCCTTATGCAGCCTTACGATTTCCGAAAAAGAATATACAAACTTGGGGTATTAATTTTTTTAGAGAAGTAAGAAGAACAAGACAAAAATATACTTGGTCTCCAATAAACAACAACATAGGTGCATTCTCCCAACAAGCTGGTATTTTAACAGGTATTGAAAACATTAAACCACCTACACGTTTATTTTTAATCCCTTATACTTCTGCTTATTTAAATTCTAACAAAGAAGAAACAGATATTACACTAAAAGGAGGATTAGATATAAAATATGGAATTAATGT
>LLBY010000759.1_pt8 | contig 12580 bp, 11 predicted proteins | sample 1489401 | NCBI WGS metagenome assembly LLBY01 (sample SAMN04092656, study PRJNA295927) | soil metagenome | biome: Soil prokaryotic community; feature: Bulk soil; isolation source: soil from tomato rhizosphere | host: tomato cultivar Hawaii 7996 | place: South Korea | collected 2011-11-01 | reverse complement strand
CATCGCGTGGTGCGGGTGGACCTGCGCGATGGAAGCGTGCATCCGGTCGAGATCGGGATGCCGCGATAGTAGAGCGAGCGCAGGCATAACTCAGTCGACTGCACGGCGCAGATCGTCGGCGATTCAGGTCGTCGACGGTCAGGTCGCGGGCAGCACGACGCTGTCCGTGAGCAACGGGTCGTCGAAATGGACGGCGTCGCCGGGCACCTTGCCGGCGACCGGGAAGAGCCGCACCGAGAGCGCCTTGCCGAGCTTCACGCTCTGCGCGGCGACGTCGCGCATGATGTTGGCGATCGTCGGGAGCGGAGTGTCGCCCGGGATCGGAACGACATCCAAACCGGTGCCGCACACACTCGAGAAGAGGAGCAGCTCGCGCACGCCGAACCGGCCCTCGGCGGCGCGGCGGGCGAGCACCGCGTCCTCGAGCACCGGGAGCATGAGTCCGCAGTAGCCGCAGCGACGCACGGGCACGCTCTTGATGACGTCGGTGATCAGCGCGCAGGCGCTGAGCGTCCCTGCGCTGCCGAATGGCACTCTGGTGAGCGTCTCGATCGCCGCGCCGATGCTCTCGTCGCCGATGGGTGCCGGCGACGTATCGATGCCGCGGTACGCCACGCGCTCGGCGCGAGCCAGCTCGGACGCGATGCGCTCCACCTCACGCAGCTCACTCGTCAGGCGATTCGTCAGGCGCTGCCGGGCGTCCTCCCGATCGGCGGCGCCGTCGAACGCCGCACGGACGAGGTTGGCCGACTGGAGGCCGATCGCGAGCGCGGTCGGACCATCGTGCCAGCCGACGGGGAAGAACGGCGTCCCGGCGGGGACGTTGGCCGCGGCCGCGAAGCGAAAGCTGCCGGCGCCATTCGGAAGCGCCTCGGCGACGGCTCGCGTGACGCGGGCGGCGGTCTCCGCGCCGGCCACGTGCATGCCACCGCCCGGAGAGGCGATCACGACGCTGAAGTTGGCGGTCGTCGTCGCGCGCACCAGCTCGGCGGCGAATGACGCGAGACCGTCGTCGAGCCGGTCGTCGAGCAGGATGGGGCCGAGCCCCAGGCGGGCCCCCGCCGAGGCAACGCGTGTGTCGAGCGCGCGGATGACGTCGAGCATCCGGCCGCGCGATGTCGCATCGACACGAGCGACGAGCGGTGGGAGCGTCAGGCGGGTCGTCTGCACATCGTAGCCTTCGGACTCGAAGCGCTGCCGAGCGCGGGCGAGCGAGTCCAATACGCGCGCGACGGTGGCCACGTCGTCCAACCGCTCGAGCGCAATCCCGGCAGTGATCGTCCGCACCGTGACCGCACGAGGCGCACGCGCCGGCGATGCCTGCATCGAAAGCGACGACGGTTGGATGCCCGATCCCGATCGAACGAGGGATGCGAGCGGAGCGCCGAAGGTAGCGGCGGCAATGGTGCCCAGGAAGTCGCGGCGGGAGGAGTCAGGCATTGGGCGATGGGGGGTTGTGCGCCGGCCAATCATGGGCGCTGCGCGCAGCCGTAGCTAGGGCGGCTTCTGGTGCGCCGTCTTGGCGCGGTGTAGCGTGACGGGCAGCGGTGGAGCTACCGAGTACCTTCCCGTATCCACCTCCCCCCTCGCAGAGGCTCGCATGTCCAGTGCAGCGGTACGGTTCCTCGGGACCCTCGTTGGTCTGTTCGGCGCCGTGTCGATCGCCGCGGCGCAGACATCGCGCGCAGCCGCCGCCGAGCGCGGGGAGGGATTCGACCTGGTCATCGCCAACGGCCGCGTCATCGATCCCGAGACCGGGCTCGACGGTGTCCGCTCAGTCGGGATCCGGGGCGGCCGGATCGCGGCCATCTCGTCGACGCCCCTTCGCGGGCGCACGGTGCTCGACGCCACCGGACTCGTGGTCGCGCCCGGGTTCATCGACCTGCACTCCCACGGACAGGAGCTCCCGGGGGCGCGCATGCAGGCGTTCGACGGCGTCACGACCTCGCTCGAGCTCGAGGCGGGAATCCTCCCCGTGGCGACGGCGTACGAGCGCGTGGCGCGCGAGGGACGGCCGATCAACTACGGTTTTTCGGCGTCGTGGCTGTACGCGCGCGTCGCGGAAAAGGAAGGCATGGAGCCGACCGGCTCGGTGACGTTCTTTCAGGAAGCCCAGACGCGAAAGGGATGGCAGTACACCGTCGCATCGGCCGACGAGACCGAGCGCATCATCGCCCGTCTGCAACGCGGGCTCGACGAGGGCGCGCTCGGGATCGGCGTCCTCGCCGGGTACGCACCCGGCTACGGACGCAAGGAAGCGTTCGCCGTGGCCCAGCTCGCGGCGCGGGCCGGCGTGCCGGCGTTCACGCACGTACGCTACATGAGCGTGATCGAGCCGCAGTCATCCTTCGAGGCGATCGAGGAGGTCGTGGCGCTCGCCGCGGGGACGGGCGCGCGCATGCACATCTGCCATCTCAACAGCAGCAGCATTCGGGACATTCCGCGCATCGCGGAGCTGTTGCGCAGCGCGAAAGCGAGTGGTCTCCGCATCTCCACCGAGGCGTACCCGTACGGCGGCGGATCCACGGCCGTCGGCGCCGAGCTCTTCCGCGGCAACTGGCGCGAGCGGTTCGGAGGCGCGACGGCCGGCGACATCGAGCTCGCCGGAGCTCCGTTCACCGACTCCACCCTCGCCGACGCGCAGGAGAAGGCGCCCGGGACGTGGGTGGTCGTGCATTTCCTCCGCCCCGATCGCAGCGCCGCGGATCAGGACTATCTCGACCAGTCCATCCTATTCCCCGACGGCGTGATCGCCTCCGACGCCATGCCGTGGACCTCGCAGGGGCGCCCGATCACGGGCGACGCGTGGCCCCTGCCTGACGACGCCTTCGCGCATCCGCGGAGCGCGGGCACGTTCACCCGCTTTCTGCGCCAGTACGTGCGCGAGCGCCAGAAGCTGACGCTGCGCGAGGGGCTGCGGCGCATGACCCTGCTGCCGGCGCAGATCCTCGAGGAGAGCGCGCCGCAGATGAAGCGAAAGGGCCGCCTCCAGGTTGGCGCGGACGCCGATCTGGTGGCGTTCGACCTGGCCACGGTGTCGGAGCGCGGGACGTTCACTCATCCGAACCAGACCGCCACGGGAATGCGGTTCGTGATCGTGAACGGTACGCCGGTGATCCGCGACGGCGAGCTGGTGCGCGACGCGCTTCCCGGTCGGCCGATCCGGCGTCCGGTCACCGCGCGTTAGGCACCTCGTCTTCGACACGCAGCCGCAGACGCGGCCTCGACGGTCGCCGCCGCGCTCCCTAGCGCTTCGCGCCAACCCGGAGATTCTCCTCCAGGTGGCGACTGCTGCGCATGCCCACGAGGGCCGAAGTCACCGGAAGCGACTGCACGAAGGCGAGCGCACGCTGGGCATCGGACTCGAATCCCGGCAGCGCTGCTCGAAGCTCCGACGGCATCCCGCGTGTCAACTTTCCCTGGAGCAACGACGCACTCGCGATGACGCTCACGCCCAGCTCGGCCGCCGCTTCGAGCGTCGATGCGCTCGTCGAGCCGATGGGCTGCGTAGGGGCGCGGACCGCCTCGGGCATCGCGAGATTGATCGGTAGCTGGATGACCCGAAAACGATGCCCGTCCCCGGCAACCTCGCGCGCGATCGCCACGAGCTCGGCGAGCGACAGATGCCGTTTGTCGTCAGGCGGCAGGCGGAAGCCGTTCCAGGTGGCGCAGCCGTAGCGGATGATCTCGCCATCGGCGCACTTGCGCTCGAGCAGCGCGAACGCCTCGCGCAGGCGCTGGAGAAAGGCCGGGCGCTCGACGACCTCGAGCTGCTGCTCGGGATTGTGGAGGTAGTAGACGTCGATCGTGGCGAGGCCGAGGTTGGCTCGGCTCCGACGGATCTGATTGTCGAGATAGGCGGGAGCCAGCGAATGCCCGCCCCCGACGACGTCGCTCGGGGTGAGCAGCCCCGGTCCGAAGTACTCGCGCTCGAGCATCGACGCGTAGTCGGCGCGCGACGCTGGCGGCGAGCCCTCGAGCGGGATGTACCCGCCTTTCGTGCACACCACGACCTCGTCCCGCGCGACGGTCCCTGCCTCGATCGCCCGGGCGAGCGCCCTGCCCACGACGCGCTCCGAGCGCTGGCAGCGATAATTGATGGCGGTGTCGAAGAGATTGATGCCGTGCTCGAGCGCGCTGCGCGCCAGTGTCGTGTAACGCGCGTCGTCCGCGTCGTCACATTCGCCGAGGTAGGTGCCGAGGCCCACTGCCGACACGCGCGGGCCGCTGGCGCCGAGGCGACGAAAGAACTCCGGCGCGAATGAGCTCTCGAACCGGTCGGCGAAGCGGGACGTCCCCTTCGTGGTGGCGTGACCGCGGACCAACTCGGCGCCCTTGGTGGGGTCGTGGGGCACGGGGTCACGCTATCCCGTGGCCGACGCGAGGGCAAGACCGGACGTGACGCGGCTCCCGCGCCAGCAGTCCACCTGAGGGGGAATCCCCCTGATTACCCCATCTTGGTTGTTGAGGGTATGATAGATGCTTAGATTGCACGCGGCGGCCCGGCCCTCGCGCAGGAGCGACAGAGGCCGGGCTTATGCGTTTCACGCCGCCTGACGGCGGATCGATATACCGCACCCCTCGTAGGAGCTCGTCGGATGCCCGAGTTTGCCAGCTGGGCCGCACATTGGTGGAAACCGGTGCTGTTCGTTCTCATCGCCGGTCACTTCACCAACGTTTGCGTCACGCTCTTTCTTCATCGCGCGCAGACGCATCGCGGCGTGACCTTCAGTCGCATCGCCGAGATCCCGATGCGGATCTGGCTCTGGTTGTCGACGTCGATCGTCACCAAGGAGTGGGTCGCCTGCCATCGCAAGCACCACGCCTTTGCCGACCGCGAAGGCGATCCGCACAGCCCGCTGCTCGAAGGCCTCCGCAACATCATCATCAAGGGCGCCTTCTACTATCGACAGGCCGTTCGCCAGCCCGGCATTCTCGAGAAGTACGGCAAGGGCACGCCGAACGACTGGCTCGAGCGCTACCTCCTCGCCCGCCTCAACTGGCTCGGCATCGTGATCATGGCGGGGATCGACATCTATCTGTTCGGCTTCTTCGTCGGCCCGCTGGTGTGGGGCATCCAGATGGCGTGGATACCCTTCTGGGCGGCGGGGATCATCAACGGCGTCGGCCACGCGCTCGGCTACCGCAACTACGACGTGAAGGACGAGAGCCGCAACATCTCCCCGATCGCGATCTGGCTGGGCGGCGAAGAGCTTCACAACAACCACCACGCCGACCCGCACTCGGCCAAGTTCAAGGCCAAGTGGTACGAGTTCGACATTGGCTGGGTGTACATTCGCCTGCTGGAAGTCTTCGGGCTGGCGAAGGTGAAGTACGCTCGCGCGTGATGACGGGATGTCCGAGATAACCTGCACCCGCTGTGGTCAGACCCGTGAGGGCTTCGACCGGCCTCCCTTTCCCGGACCGATCGGCGCCCGCGCCCAGCAGGAGATCTGTACCGTCTGCTGGAACGAGTGGCTGCGTCAGCAGACGATGCTGATCAACCACTACGGTCTGAATCTCATGGACCCGCAGGCTCGCTCCTTCCTCACCCGCAACATGGAAGCGTTCCTCTTCAAGGCGGGGAAGGAAGAGCAGGTCGACACGAGCAAGCAGGGAACGATCAACTGGTAGCGCCGTTCCAACGACGAGGATCGCATCGATGATCGATCACGCCCCAGCACGGCGCGCCGACGATCCTCGACCGCGGTCCTCGACGCGCATCACGTAGCCCCCCGACTCCCGCCGATGCGTCGCACTCTCCCCCCCATGCTGCTTCTGGCCGCCGCCGTGTCGTTCGCGTGCACTGCCGCGCAGCCTGCCGTCACCGCGGCGCCAGCATCGAGCGATCGCTGGGTGGATTCCGTGATCACGAGCCTGTCGCTGCGGGACCGCGCGGCGCAGATGGTCTGGCCGTTCATCCTCGGCGACTACGTTCCCGAGAACAGCGCGGAGTGGGCGAGGCTCAGCGGGCTCGTGCGTGACCAGCACGTGGGCGGATTCATCGTGTCGGTCGGCGCGCCGCTCGAGATCGCGGCCAAGCTCAACGCGCTCCAACGCTTGAGCGAGCTCCCGCTTCTCGTGAGCGCCGACTACGAGTACGGCGCCGGCTTTCGCGCGCGCGGCGCGTACTTCCTCCCGAACGCGATCGACCTCGGCGGGGCGGTCACGTTTCCGCCGCCCATGGCCGTCGCGGCGACGGGCGACACGACGCTCGCCTACGAGATGGGGCGTGTCACGGCGATCGAGGGTCGCGCACTCGGCGTCCATGTGGCGTTCGCGCCGGTGCTCGACGTCAACAACAACGCCGCGAACCCCGTGATCAATACGCGCTCCTTCGGGGAAGACCCGAAGGAGGTCGCTCGCTTCGGCGTGGCAATGATCCACGGGCTCGAGCGGAACGGGATGCTCGCGACGGGCAAGCACTTTCCCGGGCATGGCGATACCGAGACGAACTCGCATCTCGCGATGGCCGAAGTGAACGTGCCGCGCGCGCGCCTCGACAGCGTCGAGCTCGTGCCATTCCGTGCTGCCGTCGGCGCAGGTGTGAGTGCCATCATGACGTTCCACGGGTCGCTGCCGGCGCTCGACACGGCGACGATTCCCGCCACGCTGTCGCGTCCCATCATGACGGGACTGTTGCGCGGGGAGCTCGGGTTCGACGGCCTCATCGTGACCGACGCGATGGACATGGGTGGCGTCCTCGGCAAACGCTTCGGTCTGGCCGAAGCGGTGAAGCGAGCGGTGGCCGCCGGGGCGGACGTGGTGTTGATGCCGCCTGACACGCGAGGCGCGATCGACGCGATCGTGCAGGGTGTGGCGGAGGGGCGATACCCCGAGTCGCGCGTGAACGACGCGGCGCGCCGGATCCTGGGGGCGAAGCGCCGCCTCGGTCTCGATCGTGCTCGCCTCGTGTCGCTGGACAGCGTGCGCGCGGTCGTTGGGGACAGCTCGCACGTGGCATCGGCGCGACGGGTGGCCGAGCGTTCGATCACGCTGGTGCGCGACAGCGCGCATCAGCTCCCGCTGGGGACGCTGCCGCGCACGACGCGAGTGCTGTCGCTGACGTTTTCGGTGCGCCCGGAGCTCACGGCAGGCGTCGCGTTCAACGCGGAGCTGCGCCAATCGTTCGATTCACTGCGTGCAGAGTGGGTCAACGCGGAGGACGACGCCATCGACTTCACGCGCCTGGGAGCGATCGCCGATTCGGCGGCGGTGGTGATCGTGAGCTCGTACATCGGAGCGTCATCCGTGGCGAGAACGCCCGCCGTGCCGAGGGCGTTCGCCGATTTCGTGAATGGCCTCGCGCTGCGGGGCAAACGTCCGATCGTCGTCGCGTTCGCCAATCCATATCTGTTGCAGCAGATGCCGGCGGTGGGCACGTACGTCGTGGCGTGGTCGCCGTTCGCGCTGTCGCAGCAGGCCGCGGCGCGCGCGCTCGTTGGAACGATTCCGATCGGCGGTCGTTTGCCGATTTCGATTCCGCCGCTGGTGGCGGCGGGCGCGGGCGAAGTGCGCGACGCGATGACGGCATCGCGTCAGTAACCGTCGCGAACGTTGCTTGACGGAAAGACTCGCGCATCGTAGTATCGCGCAAGCAGTGCGGAGGGAGAAATCCCATGAATGAACCGGGCGTTGTTCTCGAATTGTTACTAATTCGAGCAACGCCCTTGACTTTAGTAGCAATTGGTTAATAATTCGCGCGTCATGCGCGACCGCCCCCCCACCACGACGGCCCGCCCGTCAACGCGTCGCTCGACGGTCTCGATCGACGTCGTCTCACTGACTCCCCACGGCCGCCGCCTCACGACGCTCCTCGTTCGCACGCAGGATGCGAAGGTGAAGGAGAAGTGGGAGCTTCCGTGGGACAGCATTCGCGCCGACGAAACGCTCGAGGAAGTCGCGACGCGCATCGCGCGCACGACGCTCGGCGTCGCGCCCACGTGGGTGGAGCAGGTGGGCGCGTTCGGCGATCAGCGCCGCCATCCCGGCGGTGCCGACGTGAGCGTCGGATACATGGCGCTCGTGCCCGATGGGACGCCGGCGCCGATCGGCGGCGCCGCGTCGTGGTTTCCGGTGGACGACCTGCCGCCGATGCCGCCGCGTCAGGCTGAGATCATCGACTCGGCGCTCAACGCCATGCGGAGTCGGCTCGACGAATCGCCGATCGCGTTCCGCCTGCTGCCGCCGACGTTCACGCTGAGCCAGCTCCAGGAGATCTACGAGATCCTGCTCGGCCGGCGTCTCCACAAGGCGAGCTTCCGGCGGGCGCTGCACGCGGCCTGGCTGGTCGAGCCGACCGACGAGTGGCGGAGCGAGGGGCGGGGGCGTCCCGCGCAGCTCTTCCGCTATGCCCCAAAGAAGCGCCGGGGGGGCCGGCGGGGGGTCCGGTTCGAGGAGTTGGCGGGGTGACGCGAGGGGCGGCCTGGGGTGGCCGCCCTTTTTGTCGCCACGACGTGACCCGATCGACTGGTTACCTGTTGCATTCTGCGGCGTATTAGTTGCAATATGTACCTAAGCACAAAAGCCGCTGGAGGGTGCCCCGTGGGTAGTCAGCGTCGAGGCGTACGTCGGAACACGACCCAAAGCATCACGTGCGGTCCCGAAGACACGCGGCCGCCGCGCGCCGCAGCGCCTGCGGATCCTTCGGCGCCTGCGCGCGTCATCACGCTCGCCGGGGGCACGAAGTGGCTCGCGACGCTGGTCGCCCGGCTGAATTCGTACGACGTCGAGTCCGATACCAGCACGTCGCGCCTCATTCTCCGCTTCGAGTGTCTGACGATCCCCGACCAGCAGCCCCGCATCGTCTCGGTGCGTGCCGACGCGCTCGAGGAGATGGAGGAGAGCACATTGCGGGCCCTGATCTCGCGCCCCGGGCGGGGGCGAAAGGTCGTCATGCGCGGAGGAGGGAGGGCATCGCGCAATCGCTGATCGCGCGAGTGAATCGAGCGATCAGGATCCGGGATGTGGAAGGCGGAGTGGTGCCGGGAGCATTGAGCCTCCTCGGAGCCACTCCGCCTTTCACATCGCTCGATTGAGCAATCCCCGATGCGCCCGGTCGATCAGGGATTGTGCGATGTCCGTTCTGCTTGCCAATGCATGAGCCCGCGCGCGATCTGGACGTTGTCGGAGGCGATCTCGTAGAGCGCCTTGAACACCGAGGCCTGGCTCGCGCCGGTGAGGTCGGCGATCACGGGCGGCGTGTGACCGATGCGGCGTTTCGGGTCGGAGCGTCGCTCGACGGAGACCTGGGCGCGGAAGGTGGACGGGCTGTGCGGGAGCGGCTCGATGCTCACGTAACCGCCACCCGGCAGCTCGCGCGTGTACAACGGACCCGTGACGTTCATCGCCGTTGCTCGGGCGTCGCCGTCCCGCCTCCAATGGGGGTCACTGCCGCAACATCACGCGCGGCGCTCGATGGCGACGCGGCCGCGCTCGTCGGCAGGTAGAACACGCCCTCCATGGGAAGGATCCGGCGGACGGCGATCAGCCGTTCACCGAACCACGAGCTGTTCGGGTTGTACTTCCCCGCAAACCGGTCGAGCTTCACGCGCCTGCTCCGGCTGGAAGCATGAATGATCGTGTCCCGTCCGACGTACATGGCGATGTGCTGCGCGCCATTTCCTCCATAGAAGAACAGCAGGTCGCCGGGCTGAAGCGGCTCGCCCGCGGCTGGTGCCTCACCGAACCCCGCCTGCTCGTGCGCGGTCCGCGGCAGCGCGATCCCATGCTGCGCGAATACCCAGCGTACGAACCCCGAGCAGTCGAAGGCGGCCGGCGTCTCGCCGCCCAGTACGTAGCGAACGCCCAGATACCGCTTCGCGGTTCGCACGACATCGTCGCCCTGAATCGTGGAGCGGATCGCCACCACGGCGGGCGCTTCCGTCGATGCGCCAGCGCGTGAGCGGTCGCACGACGCCCCCGCCCTACAACGATCCTGCGCGAGCGCCGGGGACGCTATCACGAGACTGGCGGAAACCGCCACAATCCGAAGTCGTAACGGGATGCTCATCCATTGAAGGACGAGCCAGCAGGTCAAACGTCAGCGGCCTCGCGAATGGCCTTCGCGGTGTTTCGGCGTTTCATCGCCTGCCCCCAGAGGTCACCAACTCGCGCGACACGTTCGGGGACGGTTTCGATCGTGAGCTCGCGTGGATCGAGCGACTGGTCGAGCTCCTTCCACTCCAACGGCGTGGACACGGTTGCCCGGTCGCGGGCGCGCGCCGCGTACGCGCCGGCAACGGTCTTCCCGCGAATGTTCTGGAGGTAGTCGACGTACACGGACGCGGGCGGTCGCGCCTTCACCGAGCGTTCGATGGTGGCCTCGCGCGGGTGCTTCTCGGCCACGCGCGTGGCGATGAGCTGGGCGAGCAGGAGCGCGGTCTCGTTCGAGATCCTGGGCGGCAGCGGCACCACGATGTGGATGCCGGTCGAGCCCGAGGTCTTGGCAATGGCGTGAAGACCGAGGGTATCGAGCTCGTCCTTCACGAAGCGGGCGACGTCGACGACACGCGAGAAGCGGGCGCGCGGCCCGGGATCGAGATCGAGGATGGTATAGTCGGCGTCGTCGCACGTCTGCACGCGCGAGTGCCACGGGTCGAACGAGATGGCGCCGAGCTGGATCGTGTAGAGGAGCGTGAGCAGATCACCGCCGATGATGCGGCGCTGCTCCTCGCCCTGGTCGTTGGTCACGATCTCGACGCGCACCCCATCGGGCGTGTCCTCGGACGCCTTCTGCTGGTAGAACGATTGCCCGGTGATGCCGTTCGGGTAGCGCTTGAGGACGAGTGGCCGATCCTTCACGACGGGCAGCACGACGTCGGCCATGCGCGCGTAGTAGCGCATGAGGTCGCCCTTGGTGAGCCGCTCCTTCGGGAAGAAGATCTTGTCGAGGCTCGTGACGTCGAGGGTGCCCGTGGGGAGCTCGACGGAGCCCGAGCCTCCATTCTTCTCGATCGCTTCGAGCTGCTCGATGAGCGCGGAGCTCGGCACGCGGGACGCCGCAGGCGACGCACGCGACCGACTGGCTCGACGCGTCCCGGTCGCCGTTTTCGCGCGCGCGGACGCCGCGGTACGACGCCGCCTCGCTTGCCGCTTCCCGCCTCCCGCCGCGCCGTGCTGTAGGCTCTTCGGCTCCAGCCCCACCTCCACGGCGTTCTTGTCATCGCGCGTTCCGAGATAGATCGGCTGGCGGAGCTTCCCGTCGTCGGTCCATTCGTTGAACTTCACCTCGACGACGACCTCGGGCTCGACCCAGTGGGCCTTCTCGTTCGTCTTCGGGGTCTCGACGAACGGGGACGTCGCGCGCTCGAGCGGCTTCAGGCGGCGGTGCATCGCCTTGAGTCCTTCCCGCGTGAAGCCGCCGCCGGTGTGGCCGACGTAGATGAACCGACCGTGGTCGAAGTAGCCCAACAGGAGCGCGCCGATGTACTCGCGCGTGTTGCGCGGCTCGGTGAAGCCGCCGACGACGAACTCCTGGCGCGACTCGAGCTTGAGCTTGAGCCAGTCGGGGGAGCGTGCGCCTGGACGGTACGGCGCGGCCATGCGCTTGGCGATGATGCCTTCCCAGCGCTGCTCGGCGGCACGCGCGAGCATTTCCTCGCCGCCGTTGGGGATGGACTCGCCGAGGCGAAGGCTGGGCGACGTGCGATTGCGGAGGAGCTTCTCGAGCTGCCCGCGGCGCACCGTCCAGGGCTCCTGGAGGAGGACGTCCTCCCCCTTCATCAGGAGATCGAACGCCACGAGCGCCGCCGGCTCCTCCTCGGCGAGCTCGGCGACCGCGCCTTCGTCCTTGAGGTGGACGCGGTCCTGAAGACCCTGGAAGCGGGCCGGCTTGCCGTGCTCGAGCGCGACGATCTCTCCATCGAGCACCGCGGGGCGTCGTGCCTGACGAGCGAGCGTGCGCAGCGCGTCGATGATCTCGGGGAACTGCTCGGCCTTGTCCTTCCCGTTGCGGGTGATGAGGCTCGCTCCATCGCGCGTGGCGTAGGCGAGCACCCGAACGCCGTCGAATTTGGGCTCGTAGGTCCATCCCTCGTCAGGCGGCAGCGCGTCGCCGACGGCGCAGAGCATCGGGGACAGTCCCGCCTTGGCGGCGAAGGCCGCGGGATCGCCCGGCTCGGTGCCTTTGGCGCCTGACGACGGGCGGCGCCGGCTCGCGCGGCCGGTGCGGGGCGTGGCCGTGCGGGTGGACGTCCGCTTGGCGCTCGTCGTCCGGTCTCCCGCCGACTCGCGGTTGCTGCGCCAGACGCGCCCGCGCTTCGCGTCGGCGATTTCGTCCATCGTGCGGCCGGTGGTGACGGATGTCATCTCCTCGGCGACGATGTCGGACCCGGGGCGCGCGTCGTCGTCGCGGTGCTTGATGAGGAGCCACTGCGGCTTGCCGTCGTCCTCGCCGCGGCGCGTGCGGACGAGCGCGAACGAGCCGTGGAGGCGTGTGCCGTGAAAGGTGATGTCGAGCTTTCCCTTGGCGAAGCCGCGGCGCATGGCCTCGGCGTCGCTCCCGTCCACCGGCTCGTCCGCCGTGTAGGTGCCGCGGTCCCAGAGCATGACCGTCCCGCCGCCGTACTCGCCCTTGGGG
>LLBY010029170.1_pt1 | contig 12588 bp, 6 predicted proteins | sample 1489401 | NCBI WGS metagenome assembly LLBY01 (sample SAMN04092656, study PRJNA295927) | soil metagenome | biome: Soil prokaryotic community; feature: Bulk soil; isolation source: soil from tomato rhizosphere | host: tomato cultivar Hawaii 7996 | place: South Korea | collected 2011-11-01 | reverse complement strand
CGCGTGCTCGACGCCGGGGCCACCGAGACCGGCCGCCCCTACTTCGTCATGGAGGTGGTCGAGGGCGTCAAAATCACCGACTACTGCGATCAACACCGGCTCGATGTCGCCGCCCGGCTCGATCTGTTCGTCCGCGTCTGCCACGCCATCCAGCACGCGCACCAGAAGGGCGTCATCCACCTCGACATCAAACCGTCGAACATCCTCATCATCGTCCAGGACGGCCGGCCCACGCCGAAGCTGATCGACTTCGGCATCGCCCGGGCCACCGGCGGGCAACTCGCCAAACACGCCTCCGCTTCCGGCGCCGCCCCCGGCGCCTCCTTCGTCGGAACACCGTCCTACATGAGCCCCGAGCAGGCCGAGACGCGCGGCTCCGACGTCGATACCCGGGGCGACATCTACAGCCTCGGCGTGCTCCTCGGCGAACTGCTCGCCGGCCTCCTCCCCTTCGACTCGCCGCCGCCGCCTTCGGGCGCGGACGTCGAGGAGCTGCGCCGCATCATCCGGGAGCGTCGCGCCCGCCCCCCCTCCGCCTTGTTCGCGGCGCTCGCTCCGGCCGAGCGGGAACGAGTCTCCGCCCTGCGCCGCATCCCCGCCCGGCGGCTCGAGGCCATCCTGCGCGACGATCTCGACCACATCGTGCTCAAGGCCCTCCAACCCGACCGCCGGCACCGCTACGAGACCGCCAACGCCCTCGCGATGGACATCCGCCGTTGGCGCGACCACGAGCCGGTCGCCGCCCATCCCCGCGGCCGGCTCTACCTCCTGCGCAAACTCGTCCGCCGCAACCGGGGCGTCTTCGTCGCCGGCACGCTCGTCGCCCTGGCGCTCGTCACCGGCCTCGGCGCCTCCACCTGGCTCTTCCTGCGCGAACGCGACGCCCGCGCCGAGGCCGAGTCCGCCCGCGCCAACGAGACCACCCTGCGTCGGCGGGCCGAGAGTCGCGAAAAAATTTCCCAGGCCGCGGTGCATCTGAGCCACGGCGACATCGCCCGCGCCGACACCCTCGTCGCCAATCTTCCTCTCGCCCATGTTCCGCCCTCGCTGGAATGCGCCAACCTCATGCGCGCCCTCGGCGACTGGCACGCCCTCGCCGGTCGCTGGGCCACGGCCGCCGCGCGCTTCGAGGCGCTCACCCCCGCGCTCACCCGGGCCGATCCCTCCGACACCGACGAGATCTCGCGCAACCTGCTCCCCGCCGCGGCGGCGCTCTGCGAACATGGCGACCGGATCCTCTACGAACGGTTTCGCCAGACGGTCATTTCCCGGTTTTCACTCACCACCCACCCGGTCGTCGCGGAACAAATCATCAAGGCCTGTCTGCTCATGCCCGCCGACCCGGAAACCATTCGGCAACTGGAGCCATTGGCCGGGGTTTTGATAAACGCCGTCGGGGACACCGCCGCGAGAGTCGCGCGCGATCCCAACATGTCCGCCTGGCGCGCGCTTTCCATCAGCCTGCTCATGTATAGACAGGACGACCACGCCGGGGCCATCGACTGGGGACGGCGCTGCCTGGCCTATCCCAGTCAAAACCCGGCCCGGACCGCCGCCGCCCACGCCATCATCACCATGGCCGGGCATCATCTCGGCCTCGACGACGAGACGCGGCCCGGGCTGGTTCAAAGCCGCGAGATCGTCGCCGTCAGGTTCCTTGACGGCCTCGACGCGGGCGATTCCGCCGAGGGCTTCTGGTTCGATTGGGTGAATGCGCGCATCCTGCTCCGCGAGGCTTCCGACCTCGTCGGAAAATAGTCCGTAAATTTTTGGCAGGTTTGGCGGGGGAGCGCCGCTTCTCCCTTCCATGGACCGCATCCATCCTGCGGACGCGATCGCCCCTTGTTCCCCGCCATGATCCCCATCCCCGACCTCCCGGTCTCCGTCCCCCTGTCTCTCGCCTCCCTGGCCCTCGCCTCGGCTCTTGGCGCCGCCCCGCTCAGCCACGAATCGTTCTCCGGCTACAACACCGGCAAGATCCAGGCCACCCACCCCGGCCCCGCCGTCCCCGGCTACGCCGGCAACTGGACACCCGCCGACTTCGGCGACGCCCAACCCGTCATCATCACCGGCTCCTTGATCTATCGTGATGCCGGCTATCTCGGCTCCGTCGGCGACAAAGTCGGCGTGCCTGCCCGCGACCCCGGCAACCCCATCCACGCCGGCAACAGCGGTCGCGTTTACCGTCCGCTCGACAGCTCCCTTGCCGTCACAAACGCCACCACCGGCACGCTCTACCTCAGCTTTCTCTTCCAAAGCGGACAGGAAACCGGCGCCACGACCTACCAGACCCTGGCCCTCTATGACGGCGGCACGGCCGACGCCGCGCGGAACTTCGACGCCGGCCTCACCGACAACGACGGCGAGACCGGCGCCTTCTACAACTTCGGCGTGGACGACGCCTGCATCAGCACCGGTGTCGCCGCCGACACCGCCGTCCACCTCTTCGTGATCAAGTTCGAACTGGGCGACACCCCCGCGAGCGACTCCGTCACCGTGTGGATCGATCCCGTCATCCCCCCAAGCGGCGACCCTGTCGCGGGCGGCACCACCGTCACCGGCAAAGACATCACCTTTGATCGCCTCGCCCTCTCCGACTACGATGGCAACTCCGCCGCCTGGGACGAGATCCGCTGGGGCGCCACCTTCGCCGACGTCGCCGGCGCCGCGCGCATCCGGCGCTGAAGCTCCGCAGACGGCCTTGGGTTTGATCAGGTGAACGCGCCCGCTGCTCCGCGAGGCTGCCGCCCTCGTTGAAAAATTGTCCGAAATTTTTTGGCAGGTTTGGCGCGCGGATTCCGCTCCTCCCGCAGACCCATTCCGCCCAGTTCGCGAATCGGTCGTCCCCCCACCCCCCATGACCACCACTCGCTCCAACTCAAACACCCTCGCGAAGGGCTTCGCCCTCTCGCTCGCCGCCCTGGCCCTCGCCTCGACGGCCCAAGCCGCTTTGCTCAGCTACGAATCGTTCTCCGGCTACACGGACGCGACCCAGCTCGACGCCCAAACCGCCCCCGCCGTCGCCGGCTACACCGGCAACTGGGTGCATGCATCGACCTCTTTCGGAACCCAGGATATCTTAAGCAGCTCGACCGGGCTGACCTATTCGGGCTTGGCCACGACCGGCGGCAGCGCCGGGGTGCCCACGTCCATCACCCCAGGTCCCATCGACTCGACCAACAGCGGTCGCGTCGCCCGTCAGCTGGACTCCACGATCAGCGCGACCGCCTCCACCGATGCGACCTACTACATGAGTTTCCTTTTCCAAAGCGGCCAGGAAACCGGCGTGTCCACCTACCAGACCCTCGCTCTCTACGACGGGATCGGGAACACCGATTCGGATGCCGCCCGCAACTTCGACATCGGCCTCACCGACAACGGTGCCCTCAATGGCGACGCTTACGGCTTCGGCGCCGACAACAACACCTACTACAGCACCAACGTCGCGGCGACCACCGACGTGCGTCTGTTTGTCGTGAAGTTCACGCTCAGCTCGACCGATCTAAGCGACAGCGTTCAGGTCTGGGTTGATCCCACCTCCGAGGGGGATACCAGCATTTCCGTCAGCTCGTTGAATCTGACGTGGGACACCATCACCCTCTCCGACTACGAGGGCAATTCCGCCAATTGGGATGAGATCCGCTGGGGCACGACCTTCGGCGACGTCACGCCCATCCCCGAGCCCTCCGCCTTCGCCGCTCTGGCCGGTCTCGCGGGCTTGGCCGCCGTCGGTCTGCGCCGCCGCCGCCGGACCGCCGCCTGATCGCCCCCCACCGCCCGACTCCGTCGGGATCGGTCCCCTCCACGCCGCCCCGGCCCCGACCATCGGGCCGGGGCGGTTTGTCTTTCCGTGGACGCCTGTCGCCCGCGTCCGCCACCCCCGCACGAATCCCCCCATGACAAGCGCCCCCTCCCGCCCTAACCCCCGTGCAAAGGGCTTCGCCCTCTCGCTGGTCGCCCTGGCCGCCACCCTGGCCCTCCTCCCGGCGGCCCACGCCGACCTGCTCGGCGCCGAGTCGTTCTCCGGCTACACCCTCGGCGAACTTCCCGCCACGACCAGCCCGGCCGTCGCCGGCTACACCGGCAACTGGACCGACATCGACTTCGGCGACGCCGAGCCCGCCGTCGTCGCGGGCTCCCTCATCTACTCCGACCCGCTCTACCTCGGATCGAGCGGAGACCGGGCCGGCGTCGCCACCGGCACCCTCGGCGGCGAGATCGCCGCCGGCAACAGCGGTCGCGTTTTCCGCCTGCTCGACGACTCGACCAAGGTCACCGCCTCCACCACCGGCACGCTTTACCTGAGCTTCCTTTTTCAAAGCGGCCAGGAAGTGAGCGGCGCCACCACCTACCAGACGCTGACCCTCTACGACGGCGGCACCGCCGATGCCGCGCGCAACTTCGACGCCGGCCTCACCACCAACGGCGGCCAGCCCGGCACGAGCTACAACTTCGGCGTGGACAACGCCTACACCAGCACCGGCGTCGCGGCGGATACCGGCGTGCATCTGTTCGTCGTGAAGTTCGTGCTCGGCGCGACGGCCGCCAGCGACAGCGTCACCGTCTGGCTCGATCCCGTGCTCGGCGCGAATGATCCCGCAGGCGGGATAACCGTCACCGGCAAGGACATCACCTTCGATCGCCTCGCCCTCTCCGACTACGACGGCAACTCCGCCGCCTGGGACGAAATCCGCTTCGGCGCCACCTTCAACGACGTCACCCTCGCCCCCGAGCCCGACACCACGCCCGATCCCGTGCCCGGCACCCTCAGCCAGGACGCCACCGGCATCACGCTGACCACCCTCACCGGGCTCACCCGCGTGGAGATCTGGGGCGAGCGCATCGCGCGTATCCGCCATACACCTACATCCGGGCTCCCCTCGACCCCCGGCCTCGCGGTGAACTCCTCCCCCGCCCCGGTGGCGTGGCAGTTTCAGAACAACGGCGACCACCTCCTCCTCACCACCTCGCAGCTCACCGTGCGCGTGGAAACGCCGAGCGGGCGAGTGCGTTTCTTCGATCCGCTGAACACGCCCATCCTCGCGGAGTCCACCTCCGGCACCTCCCTGTCCACGACCATCATCGGCGGCGGCCCGCCCGTCTCGAGCCATGTCGTGAAACAGACCTTCGACCTCGCCTCGGGCGAGGCGATCTACGGCCTCGGCCAACACCAGTCCACCGTCATGAACTGGGTCGGCCAGAGCGTCACCCTCCAGCAGAAAAACGAGTATATCGGCGTGCCCGTGATGCTCTCGAACCAGGGCTACGCCGTCCTTTGGGACAACCCCGCCGTCACCACCGTGGACGTGGGCAAGGCCACCGCCGGCCGGCTCTCCTGGAGCTCCGAAGCGGGCGACGAGGTTGACTACTATTTCTGCCACGGACCGGAGCCCGACGCCGCCATCGCCGGCTACCGCGCCCTCACCGGCGCCGCCCCGATGTTCGGCAAATGGGCCTGGGGCTTTTGGCAAAGCAAGGAGCGCTACCAGACCCAGGAGGAGATCCTCGGCGTGGCCGCCCAATACCGCGCGCTCGGCATCCCGATCGACGGCGTGATCCAGGACTGGCGCTATTGGCCCGACCTCGACTCGAGCAACCCCGAGACCACCGGCTGGGGCTCCCACCTCTTCGATCCCGTGCGCTTCCCCGATCCCGTCGGCATGATGAACACGCTCCACGCCGACAACTTCCACCTGATCATTTCGGTCTGGGCGAAGTTCGACGTCACCAGCGCCGCGACCGGCGGCGTGAGCATCCCGAACTTGCAGGAACTCGAAGCGGTGGACGGCGTGTTCAACCCCGCCATTCCCTACGTCTTCCCCGCCGGCCAGGGCAAATGGCTCGATCCCTTCCGCGAGGTCGCGCGCTCGGTTTATTGGAACCAGCTTTCGGAAAAAATCTTCTCCAAGGGCGTGGACGGCTGGTGGCTCGACGCCTCGGAGGCCGAATTCAGCGGCAACTGGGGCGAGTTCCGCACCTTCAACACCGCCCTCGGGCCCGGCGCCACCGTCTATAACGCCTACCCGCTGATGGAGACCACCGCCGTCGCCGAGGGGCAGCGCGCCGAGACCTCCGACAAACGCCTCTTCATCCTCACCCGCTCCGCCTACGCCGGCCAGCAGCGCAACGCCACCGTCGCGTGGTCCGGCGACATCGGCGCCACCTGGGACGTATTCACGAAACAAATACCCTCCGGCCTCAACTTCACCGCCACCGGCATCCCCTATTGGAACACCGACATCGGCGGTTTCTTCAGCGGCAATCCCGCCACCGAGAGCTACGCCGAACTCTTCACCCGCTGGTTTCAATACGGCGCGTTCAACCCGATGTTCCGCGTTCACGGCACCAACTACGCGAAGGAGGTCTGGCGCTTCCCGGCGGCCACCCAGCCCATCCTGATCGACTACATCAACCTCCGGTATCGGTTGATGCCCTACATCTATTCGCAGGCGTGGAAGGTGACCGACGAGGGCTACACGATGATGCGTCCGCTGGTGATGGACTTCCGCGCCGACCCCCAGGTGAACGACATCAACAACCAGTTCATGTTCGGCCCGTCGCTGCTGGTGAATCCCGTCACCACCGCCGGCGCCACCAGCCGCAACCTTTACCTGCCCGCCGGCGCCACCTGGTTCGATTTTTGGACCGGCGTGAACCACGCCGGCGGGCAGACAATCTCCGCCTCCGCACCCATCCAGACGATGCCGCTCTACGTGCGCGCCGGCTCCATCCTGCCCTACGGCCCGCCCATCCAATACGCCATGGAGAAGGTCGATCCCATCGAGCTGCGCGTCTATCCCGGCGCGAACGGCTCCTTCACGCTCTACGAAGACGAGGGCGACAACTACAACTACGAGTCCGGCGTCCACGCGACCATCCCCTTCACCTGGGATGATACCGCGCGAACCCTGACCATCGGCGCCCGCGCCGGCTCCTTCCCCGGCATGCTCGCGCAGCGCACCTTCCGCGTCGTCTTCGTGCGGCCCGGCCACGGCTCCGGCCTCGCCGACTCCCCGGCCGACCTCACCGTCACCTACACCGGCGCCGCCCTCACCCTCGAGGCGCCCCCCGTCCCCGAGCCACCCGCCGCGCCCACCGGCCTCGTCGCCACCTCCGGCGCGCAGGTCGTGCTCAACTGGAACGCCTCCGCCGGCGAGGTCGTTTACCGGGTCAAACGCGCCACCCATTCCGGCGGCCCCTACACCGACCTCGCCTCCGGCCTCGCCGCGACCACCTACACCGACTCCGCCGTCTCCGGCGGCACGACCTATTACTACGTCGTCACCGCCGCCAACGCCGGCGGCGAAAGCCCCGCCTCGACCCCGGCCTCCGCGATCGGCGGCTCCGCCACCCTGCAAACCCTCCTGATGTTCAACGAGGCTGTCGCCGCCACCTCGACCACGACCGCCGATGCCAGCGGCCAGGGTCGGCACGCCACCCTCGTCAACGGAGCCCTCCGCACCGCCGCCGGGCGCGGCGGCAACGCCATCGACCTCGACGGCGCCAACGACCACCTGAGCCTGCCCGCCGGCATCGTCGCCGGCCTCAACAACGTCACCCTCGCCGCCTGGGTCCACCTCGACGCCGCCACCGCCGGATCGCGCGTCTTCGACTTCGGCGCCGGCGACGCCGTGAACATGTTCCTCACCCCGAGCGGCGACACCGGCGTGGTGCGCTTCGCCATCACCACCGGCGGCACCGCCTCCGCGCAGCTCATCGACGGCGCCGCCCCCCTCCCCACCGGCGCGTGGACCCATGTCGCCGTCACCGTCTCCGGCGGAGTCGGCATCCTCTACGTCAACGGCGTCGAGGTCGGCCGCAACGCCGCCCTCACCCTCACGCCGCTCGACCTCGGCTCCACCACCCAGAACTGGCTCGGCCGCTCCCAGTCCGCCGATCCCTACCTCGACGGCCGCATCGACGACTTCCGCATCTACAGCGGCGCCCTGCACGCGTCCGATGTTCTCGCTCTCGCCAACGGCACCGCCCACGCCCTCGCCACGCCCTGGGCCTCCCAGGACATCGGCACCGTGGGTTTCCCCGGTAGCGCCGGCAGTTCCGCCGCCGACGGCTCCACCCTGCTCATGACCGCCTCCGGCGCGGACATCTGGGATGCGTCGGATAATTTCCACTACACCTCGCAAACCTGGACCGGCGACGCCGTCCTGGTCGCGCGCGTCGGTCGCCTCGCCGCCACCGATCCCTGGGCCAAGGCCGGCATCATGTTCCGCGAGTCGCTGGCCGCCAATGCGCGCAACGCCCTGGTGACGCTCACGCCCGCCAACGGCTGTTCGTTCCAAACCCGCGCGAGCAACGGCGGCGCCAGCGCCTTCACCAACTCCCCCGTGCCCGTCGCCCCCTACTGGATAAAACTTCAACGCGTGGGCGACACCTTCACCGCCTACCACTCTCCGGACGGCGTCGCCTGGACCGCCACCGGCACGCCCGTCACCCTGGCGCTGCCGACGACCTACCACGTCGGCTTCGCGCTCACCTCGCACAACAACAGCGCCGTCACCGCCGCCCGGTTCGACCAGATCTCGCTCGCCGCCGCCGCGCCGTCCGCGCCCACCGGCCTGATCGCCACGGCCGGCGACGGCCAGGTCGCCCTCGCGTGGAACGCCGCCGTCGGTGCCGCCAGCTACGATATCAAACGCGCCACGAGCAGCGGTGGCCCCTACACGACGATTACCACCGTCACCGGCGCCACCAGCCACACCGACACCAGCCTGACCAACGCCACGACCTACCACTACGTCGTGTCGGCCGGAAACGCCGCCGGCCAGAGCGCCAACTCCGCCGAGGCCTCCGCGACTCCGCTTTCCCCGTATCAGCAGTGGAAACTGGACCACGGCCTTTCGCTCTCGCTCCCCGCCACCGCCGAGCCCGACGGCGACGGCATCCCCGTCTTGCTCAAATACGCAACCGGCATGACCCCGGGCCTCCCCGCCGCGAGCGCCCCGGTCGAGCTGTCCACCGTCAACGACACCCTCGCGCTGAGCTTCACCCGTCTCAGCCCCGCGCCCGTCCACTACGCGGTGGAGTCCTCCACGGAGCTCTCCGCATGGACGACCATCGCCACCCTGCCCGCCGCGAGCGACACCTGGACCGGCCCGGCCGTGGTCGAGGAAACCGGCACCGGAGAAACCCGTCAGACCACCATCGCCGACACGCAGCCCACGACCGCCAGCCCCCGCCGCTTCCTCCGCCTGCGCGTCACCGTGAACGAAGCGCCTTAAATCGAGTCCGCTTCTTGCTTGTCCGGACCTGCCGCCGGACTCAGCGCCTCGTTTTTGGCGGCAGCGTTTTCCCGTCCACCCACCGCCCCTCGACCAGAAGATCGCGGCAGACCGCGGGGATGCCGCGATCATGGTCGTTGATGAGCGAGATCGCGGCGAGCATCGCGGTCCGTCCGATTTCCTTCGGGTTCTGATCGATCCCCGCGTCGATCGGCGTGTCGAGCACCGTGGTCGTCGCCAGACCGATGTCATCCGGCACCCGGTATCCGGCCACCTCGATCATCCGCGCCAGGCATCCCACCTCCGTGAGGATGCCGTCGGGCTGCGCCTTTTTTAACCAGGCGGTGAACGCGGTCTGGTGCGCCTCGATGCCGGGCCGCTCGATAAAGAACGGAGGCACTTGCTCCTTCGCGGGCACGTCCTTTTGCGCCCACTGAAACCCGGCGCCAAACATAATGGCCTGCTCGCGCCCGCCGACAAACGCGATGCGCCGGTAGCCCAGTTGCCGCATACGCGTGAAAGCGGTGATTCCGTTGCTCGCCTGCGCGCTGCCGACCAGATGGAAACGCGTGTCGTCCACCCGCCCGCCAAAGCCGACCACGGAGAAGCGGCCCCAGTTCAAATCCCGCCAGTCGATGGGGAAAGAACGATGCGGCGCCACGAGCAGGCCCTGGATGTTTCGCGTCAGCAAAATCTTCTCCAGGCGCGGCAGCGTCATCTTTCCGCCGACCACGAACTCCTCCAGCCGATAGCCATACTCCTCCGCACACGCGGCGGCCCCGAGCCAGTAATGGTCAAACTCGCGCCACGCGCGCAGCTTCTTCGGCTCGGGCCAAACGTTCAGCCACGCGATCACCGCATGCTTCGCCGCGGGCGACTTTCGTTTTCGATACTGCGAAAGCGCGGACAGCATCGGGTCGGGCTGATAACCCATCTCGGCGGCTTTTCGCAGGACCTCGTCGCGACGCGCCTTCGGAATACTCGGATCGTGCCTCAACGCCATCGTCACCGTCGAGCGCGCCAAACCGAGCGCACGGGCCAGATCCTTCTGCGTGATTCGCTGCTCCATGATCGACCCGTTATCGGACGAAATTCGACGCCGGGCAATCGTGCACTGACCTGAGTCAGTAACGCCTCCTTTGAACGCCCCGTCCGGCTCGAAAATACTGCCTCGGCTCCGGAGCGCGCCCCCCGCCCGCCCTCCCGTCCACCCGCCCCTTCATCCCCATGCCCGCTCGCCCTCGCCTCGCCGCCCTCGCCCTCCTCGGCGCCTTGTCCGCCTCCGTGTTCGCACAGCCGATCACGCTCAAAATCGACGCCTCCGCGCCCGGCAAGGCCATCAGCCCCGATCTCGTCGGCATCTTTTTCGAGGACCTCAACTACGCCGCCGACGGCGGCCTCCACGCCGAGCTGGTCCAAAACCGCTCCTTCGAATACAACGCCGCCGCGCAAACGGACTGGAGCCCCCTCACCTGCTGGGAATTCGTCAAACGCGGCGGCGGCGCGGGCTCGCTCTGGGTGGACGACTCCGGCCCCGTCCACCCGAACAACCCGCACAGCGCGCTTATCCAGATTTTGGATACGGGCGAAGGCGTCGGCCTCTCCAACCCCGGCTTCGACGGCATTGCTGTTCGGGCGGGCGAGACCTACGATTTCTCCATCTTCACCCGGGTGCTCAATGTCGGTGCCCGGCGCGACAACCGCCCCGTCGGCAAACTCCCGCTGAGCGTGCGCCTCGAAACCAAGGACGGCGTCGTCATCGGCGAGGCCAGCGTCGAGGCCTCCTCCCCCGCCGAGTGGAAACAGCTCACCGCGACTCTCACCGCCACCCAATCCGTCACCGACGCGCGCCTGGTCGTGCTCGTGAAGGCCCCCGGCTTGATCGCCCTCGACGAGATTTCCCTCTTCCCGCGAGCCACCTTCAAGGGTCGTAAAAACGGCCTCCGCGCCGACCTCGCCCAGATCATCGCCGACCTGCGGCCGAAGTTCATTCGTTTTCCCGGCGGCTGCCTCGTCCACGGCGACGGCCTCTCCAACCTGTATCGCTGGAAAGACACCATCGGCCCGGTCGAGCAGCGCAAAGGCCGGCGCAACATCTGGCGCTACCACCAGAGCGTCGGGCTCGGTTACTTCGAGTATTTCCAGTTCTGCGAAGATGTCGGCGCCATCCCCATCCCCGTCGTCGCGGCCGGCGTGTCGTGCCAAAACTCCACGCGCACGCGCGGCACCGGCCAGCAGGCCATCCCCATGTCCGAGATGCCCGCCTACGTGCAGGAGGTGCTCGACCTCGTCGAGTATGCCAACGGCCCCGCCACCTCCACCTGGGGCGCCAAACGAGCCGCCGCCGGCCACCCCGAGCCCTTCGGCCTCAAATATCTCGGCGTCGGCAACGAGGACAAAATCACCCCCGAGTTCACCGAACGCTTCCGCATGATCTTCGAGGCCATGAAGGCCAAACACCCCGAGATCGTCGTCATCGGCACTTCCGGCCCCGCCTCCGACGGCGAGGATTTTGATCGCGGCTGGAAGGTCGCCGACGAGCTCCGGGTCCCGATGGTGGACGAGCATTATTACAAGCGCCCGCAGTGGTTCTGGGACAACCTCGCCCGCTACGACGCCTATGATCGCGCCGGGGCCGCCGTCTATCTCGGCGAATACGCCGCCCACGACGACCGGCGTCGCAACACCCTGCGCTCCGCCCTCGCCGAGGCCGCCTTCCTCACCTCGCTGGAGCGCAACGCCGACATCGTGCACTTCGCCTCCTACGCCCCGCTGCTCGCGCGTCGCGGCCACACCCAGTGGAGCCCGGACATGATCTATTTCACCGGCACCGACATCACTCTGACGATCAACTACCACGTGCAGCAGCTGTTCAGCGTGAACCACGGCGACACCCACCTCGCCACCACGGTGAGCCCGCTCGCCACCCCCGCGCGTTTCGCCGCCTCGTCCGTGCGCGACAGCCGGACCGGCGACCTCATCCTTAAACTCGTCAACGGCGACGCCTCCGCCAAGCCGCTGCGCATCGAGCTCACCGGTGAGAAAAATCTTCCCGCCACCGCCGTGAAAACCGTGCTCACCGGGCCCGATGAAAACACGACCGACGCCCGCACCGTCCGTCCGGAGTCCTCGCCCATCTCCATCGCCCCCGCCTTCGACTACGAAGCCCCGGCGCACTCGCTCACCGTCATCCGCATCGAGACCCGCCGATGAACTCCTTCTCCGTTCGCGCCCTCCCGCTCCTCGCCGCCCTCACCATGACCGGCACCGCCTCCCTCCACGCGTCCGCGCCTGCGGCCCCGGAGTTCACGCCCTCGAACTCCACGCCCACCGTCATCCTGCGCGGCGA
>LLBY010000922.1_pt8 | contig 12608 bp, 10 predicted proteins | sample 1489401 | NCBI WGS metagenome assembly LLBY01 (sample SAMN04092656, study PRJNA295927) | soil metagenome | biome: Soil prokaryotic community; feature: Bulk soil; isolation source: soil from tomato rhizosphere | host: tomato cultivar Hawaii 7996 | place: South Korea | collected 2011-11-01 | reverse complement strand
ATGGTCATCGTCTGGAATGAGCTGGCGCGCGGCGACACGGAATATGCCGCCGGGTTGGTCGCCTTCAATAGTATCTTTCAAGTGTTGTTCTACAGCGTCTACGCGTATATATTCATCACGATCCTGCCCACCTGGTTCGGGATGGAAGGCGTGCTGGTGGAGATCACGATCGGTGAGATTGCGCAGAGCGTGTTCATCTATCTGGGCATCCCTTTCCTGGCTGGTTTCCTGACACGCCTCGTACTGGTCAGACTCCGGGGAAAGGAGTGGTATCACAGCCAGTTTGTGCCAAGGGTGAGCCCGATCACCCTGATCGCCCTGCTCTTCACTATCGTCGTCATGTTCAGCCTGAAGGGCGAGTATATCGTCCAGCTTCCGCTGGATGTCGTCCGCATCGCGATCCCTTTGCTGGTTTATTTTGTCCTTATGTTCCTGGTCAGCTTCGTGATGGGCAAAGCCATAGGAGCCGATTATTCCAAGACGACCACGCTTTCCTTCACGGCGGCAAGCAATAACTTCGAGCTGGCCATCGCGGTTGCCGTAGCAGTCTTTGGCATCTCATCCGGGCAAGCCTTTGCCGCAGTCATCGGCCCTCTTGTAGAGGTGCCTGTGATGATCGGGCTGGTCAATGTTGCATTCTGGCTGCAGAAGAGAATGTATGCAAATGTGCCATCCGACAGGATCTCGCAGCAGCCATTGTGAGCTCCAATTTCCGAGGGGCTTGGGGATCCCTACAGCATTTCTCTCAAACACTGACCCGTATACGACCCGGCGGCCTGGACGATCTGTTCCGGCGTGCCCTGGGCAATCAGCTTGCCACCCGCCGCGCCGCCTTCCGGCCCGAGGTCGATGACCCAGTCTGCGGCCTGGATCAGCTCCAGATTGTGTTCCACGACAATCACAGTGTTGCCTGCATCCACGAGGCGCTGGAGCACGCCCAATAGACGCGCGGTATCTGCCAGATGCAGGCCCGTCGTCGGTTCATCGAGCAGATAGAGCGTACGCCCTGTCACGCGGCGTCCAAGCTCCTTGGCCAGCTTGACGCGCTGCGCCTCTCCGCCGGATAACGTGGTGGCGGGCTGCCCGAGCTGGAGGTAGCCCAGTCCCACATCCGAAAGTACCTGCAAGCGGGAGCGAGCGGCAGGGACCTCCTGGAAGAGCGCCAGCGCCTCTTCGACCGTCATATCAAGCACGCGGGAGATGTCATGGTCGCGGTAGTGAATGGTGAGAGTCTCCCGCGTGAAGCGCCGTCCATGGCACGTTGGGCATCGCACTTCCACATCGGGCATGAAGTGCATTTTGACGGTGAGCACCCCCGCGCCCTGACAGCGCTCACAGCGCCCACCCGGGACGTTGAACGAGAAATGCCGCGCGGAATATCCTAGCTTGCGCGCGTCTGGGGTAGCCGCGAAGGCCTCCCGGATTGGGGTGAACGTATCTGAGTAGGTCGCGGCATTCGAGCGCGGGATGCGTCCGATGTGCTCCTGATCGATGGTGATGATCTTGTCGAGGTGCTCCAGGCCTTCGACGGAATCATGCTCACCGGGCTGGCCACCCGAGCCGTTGAGGTGTCGTCGTACGGCGCGGTCTAAAACGTCGAACACCAGGGAGGACTTGCCCGATCCGGAAACACCCGTCACGGCGACGAGCAAACCAAGCGGAAAGCTGACTGTGATGTTCTGAAGATTATGCTGGCGCGCGCCGTGAATGGTGAGTGCCTGGCCATTCAGCTGACGACGGCGTTCCGGCACAGGGATCGAGGCCCGCCCCGCGAGATAATCCGCGGTCAGCGACCCCTCCTGCTGGACGATCTCAGACGGACTCCCGGCAGCTACCACTTGTCCGCCATGCTTTCCGGCGCCAGGGCCAAAGTCGATCACGTAATCGGCAGCGGCGATCATCTCCAGATCGTGCTCGATCACGAGGACGGTGTTGCCCAGGTCCCGCAGTCGACGCAGGACACCGACCATGCGGCGGGTATCGCGCGGGTGAAGGCCGATCGTCGGCTCATCCAGCACATACAGCACGCCGCTCAAACCCGAGCCCAGCAGCGCCGCCAACCGCAGACGCTGCGCCTCCCCTGCGGAGAGAGTCGGAGAGGAACGCTCCAGGGTCAGATACCCGGCGCCCACTTCCACCAGCCGCTCGATGCGCTCGCTCAGTTCTACCAGGATCGCTTCGCCAAGGAGCATATCCTCCGGGCTAAAAGCGGAGGAGAGAGACCCCAGCCAGTCGCCGAGATCCGTGAGTGGTAAACGTGAGAGCGCGACGATGTCCTGTCCGTTTACAGTCACGGCCCGGCTCTCCGGGCGCAGACGCGTGCCCTGGCAGTCCGGGCAGGTCTGCGTGACGAGGAATTCCTGCATCTTGTCGCGGTATTCGGCGTCATGGATCCGTTCCGCATAGCGGCGCAGGAGATTCGTGGCAAGTCCTTCTATGCGTCCCTGGCGGGCAGCCGCCGGCGGCTCGACATCCGGAAAGTGACGGCGAAACTGCGGGCTCTCCACGCCGTAGAACAGCAGGTCGCGCTGCTGTGGGGAATAGTCTCTGACCGGCAGCGAGAGATCAAACACAAACCCATAATGAGAAGCCGCTGCCTGAAGGACGGGACCGTAGTATTGGATGTAGCTGGCATTCCAGCCAGAGACAGCCCCTTCCCGGATGCTTTTATCCTCATCCACGAGTCGCTGAAGATTAGCTTGATGTACGGTTCCCAGACCGGTGCACGTCGGGCAGGCCCCATCGGGTTTGTTGAACGAGAAAAAGGCCATCCCGATCTCAGGGATGGGCGCGCCGCAATGGGGGCAGGGAAAAGTCTCCTGGGGGGCCGTGCCATCGTCTTCACCGGTGGCGTCCGCCGAGCCTGTCTCCGTGTCCCAGTCGGCGAAGGACGTATTGAACGAGGGTGGGACGTCTTTCCCGCAGTTTGGACAGGGACGGTGCCCGAGGCGGGCAAAGAGGATGCGCAGATAGGTAAAGACCTCGGTGGCCGTACCGACCGTGGAGCGCGGGCTATGGTTCGTGAGGTGCTGGTCTACGCTGATGGATGGGGAAAGACCCGTGATGGCTTCCACGGGCGGCTTGCTCAGCCCCCACTCCACAAAACCGAGCGATTCCAGATACTGGCGCTGTCCTTCCTTGAAGAGAATATCGAACCCAAACGTGGATTTGCCCGAGCCTGACAGGCCGGTGAGCACCACAAGCTGGTTCTTCGGAATGCTGACCGTGACGTTTTTCAGGTTGTGAAGTCGTGCGCCGCGAACAGTGATCTCAGAGGTCATTTTTTCTCCAGGATAGTAAATTGGAGACGGGTTGTTTGCCGCTTCCATCATAATTCTACAACCCTGGTGTGCATAGGGAGGGTTGGGGATGCGAGTAATGAGTAAATCGTAATTCGAGGTCTGGTGTAATTAGGGAGGGTTAAGGAGTAAATATTGGAGACTAAGAGACTGGAGATCAGAGAATGTAGATTAGCATCTATTCGCGAAAATTCGCAGAGTCGCCAGCTTCCTTCTGGATCATCTCTTCGACCAGGGCAATCATTCCACGGGCGCGCTCCTCGTGCTCGCTCAGGGTAGAGAGCCAGCGGTCGGATGCCAGGTAGACATCCTCGTCGGGGCGAGGGGTATCGAGTGCGCGGCGCAGATCTGTCGTCTCCCCGCGGTCCAGCTGAATCAACATCCGCAGAATGGCCCCCGTGCTGTAGCCCGCGCGAGAAAGCATGCGGATGACGCGCAGGCGGCTGAGTTCTGCTCCCCCATAACGCCGGTAGCCATTGGATGGGTCGCGCGGGATATCGATCAGCCCGTTGCGGTCCCAGCTGCGCAGAATGTCAATACTGACCCCGAGCAGGCGGGCCGCCTGGCCAATCTGCAACCGCTCGGACGTGGCATCGGCGGGCGCACCCAGGGCCCAGCGTTCGAGCAGGTCCGCCGCGACCTCGGCCTGCGCACGTTCAGACTGCACCAGAGCCAGGTGACGGTAGGTATGCTCGAGCGCCCCACCCAAATCACCACCTGCCGTCACGTAGAGCAGCTGCAGGCCCGAGGCATAAATTGCTTTGCCTGGAAAGAAGTTCGAGAAGACAAGGCGTGTAAGCCGCAGGCAGTCGAGATGGCGCTCTGTGAAGCGGCGATAGCCAGCCGGGCTGCGTCCTACGGGTGGAAGGAAGCCTTTATCGACATAACGCCGGACCGTATTCGGGTGAATGCCAACCGCTCTGGCAAGTTGGGAGGTGCTTAAGTATTTCATCCAAGCTTTTGATTAAACCATTGGTAAAGAGGGATGTCAAAGGAGAAAGTGATGCGTAGGTTTATAATGATAACTTGGAGACTAAAGATTTTTAACCCACTCCTGTCATTTTTGTGGGTAGACCCTGCGAGGGAGAAAAGGTAATATTTGGAGGGATATTGTCGCTTTTGCGGCAGACATTACGCTAGCAACGCAACAAGGAGCAATGCATCATGGCCAACGTTTACAGAAATAAATTTGCTGGTGGATGGACCGGTGCATCCGGTGAACCGTTCGTCGTTCACACGACAGGCTCGGGGAAAACCATCCTCGCCGGCAAGCCTCCATTCAACGATAGCCTGGCGTACACCGAAAGACAGCCAATGCATCAGGCAGCCGTCCGGGATTCGGCATTGTATGCATGCTTTGCCGAAAACCAGGAAGCCTATATACGGAGGGCGCAGGAGACTGGCAAGACTGCTTATACGCTCGCCGTGGCCGATTGGTATGTCCCTCCGAGAGTTATAGAGATCAATATCGATGGCTGGACGGGCAAAGCGGGCGAGGTCATCCGTGTGAAAGCCCGGGACAATGTCATGGTTGCCCAGGTCAGGCTTGTGATCCGTGATTCGCAGGGGCAAATTCTGGAGATGGGAGAAGCCGTGCAAGCGACAGCCGGAGGCGTCTGGTGGAATTACACCATGCAATCGCCGGTGCCGCTGACGCCTTTCCCCAGCGTCCAGGCAATCGCTTTCGACCTGCCAGGTAACAGGGATTCTTTCACGATCAGCTAGAATTGCTTAGCTCTCGTCCTTCCTCTCTAAGCCTAGCGTGGCTTAGAGAGTTTTTTAACTGGATATTAGGGGATTGAAATCCATCTCCGAACGTTGTATAGTATTGGTGAAACGAGATCTGACCAGGCTGGGCAAAACACACGGCTGCCTATCGCCGCTTCCGGAAAGCGTAACACGCCGACCGCTTCCCCGTCATGTACCAAGTCCATATTGCCTCAACGCCGTTCGGACGCGTCTAAAACCGAGCATGCGACGCGCTCCTCCAATAGACAAATAGAAGTCGATTGTATGATCTTTACATGTTTGCTGGAAGCAAGGTTTTAACCAAATTGTCCCATTGAGAGGAATTTTTATGACGCATCTATTGGTTCGTCCCCTGCTCGTCCTTATTTTTATGCTTGGTCAGTTGAATTCTCCGGACTCCACCACTGTGCCTAACGATCACTTTTCCGATGCTGAGTCCATATCTGCTTTGCCCTTCACAGCTTCCCTGGATATCAGCAGCGCAACTTTGGAACCAGATGAGCCGCAGTATTGCGGGTTCACGGACCGTACAGTCTGGTACACCTTTACCCCTTCAGAGACGATGATCGTGTTCGCCGATCCACTCGGGAGCTTTAGCACCATTGTCAACATCTTTGAAGCTTTTGAGCCCGGATTCACGGGTCTTGTACCTGTTCAGTGTGTAGTGGAGGGTGGCCCCGCGACGTTCCAGGCACAAGCCGGGAAGACCTATTACATTCAGGTCGGTGCATCGGCCGGAGAGGCGGGGACGGTGCAGTTCAGCCTGTCCAAGGTAGGAACCATTTCCGGTCGGGTCATGGATGCTGCTACGGGCGCGGCCCTGCCCGGCGATATATGGCCCTTTGCTTCAGCAACATTATACAAAGTGTGTGGCGATGGCTGCCTGGAGTCGGTAGCCTCGAGTACAACCGATGCCGAGGGCCGGTTCTGGCTGCCCCCCTACCCCGTTGACCAGCCTGGGACTTACTTCGTCCAGGTTACTGCCAACCTGTACCCCCCAGCGCAGTTTGGTCCATTTGAATATAGCGGTGAAGATGTAGAGATCGGTGATCTCCCGCTCGATCCGCTTCCGAAGATTCGCTCGATCCGAGGACGCCTCCTGGACAGAGCGACCGGCAAGCCGGTATCAGAGGACTTCCTTCCGGCGATCTATCTTTATCGCTGTATCGAAGGAACCTGTTCGGAGCTGGTAAATTTGCAGGCCCCGGACAAAAATGGAAACTTTCTCTTCGATACAGATTTCTACGGAAACCGGTTGCCTGCCGGCCAGTATCAAATCGAGGCCTACGGGGACCAGTATCGGTCACCGGAAGTCCGGTGGATTGAGGTGGGAAAAGGTCAAAGCCGGAATGTGGGCGCCCTGCGCCTGCAGTCCTTCCCTGTTCGTTTTTCGGAGGTTAGGCTATGCGAGTCGATTCCATCAGAAGGTGGTGATTGTGTATATAGCATGCGGGTATGGAATGGTCTGGGCACAAAATTCGAGGGCAGTGGCTGGAGCATCGCAAACACGGCTTTGCCAGACTCGGTGATTGGTTTTACGAATTTTCAGGTAAACCAGCCGCACGCGTTATCGATGGCGCCGGGAGAGAGTCGGGTTCTCCGCTTCCGGCTTCGAGTGCCTGCGGGCGGCGCATCCTCTGAGACCGGGATCTGTATGCGTGTCTTCATCGGTCGAGGCGGAAACGCATTTGTGAATACAGTCGGGTTTCTAGACCTGTTTTGCGTATTCCAGGGTGTAGAGGGCTTCACCATTACCGCACCGGATTCGCCAAAATCTGGCGGGCTATTTCCTATGACGCCAGAAAAATCTTCGAAAGACGGGCTGGAGGTCGAACCGAACAACTCCTGCCAGGGAGCGCAGGATGTCGGCGCGGTTTCTTTCCCCTTCAGCATAGACGGCAACCTCGACTCCTCACAATCGCCGGATATTGATTTCTATCGGTTTAGCGCTACCGCGGGGGAACAACTCCGCATCGATCATCAGGGACAGCTCAACGGTATGGGAACGTTATACGATCCCTTCTTGGGTGTCTTTGACTCCGGCTGCAACCTGATTGCATTCAATGATGATGACGGCAATCTGGACTCCGGATTGGTGCTGACTGTTCCGGCCGATGGCGTGTTCACACTGGCGGCCACGGAATATCCTGATGAGGGATTTATCGGCGGGGGTCACGGGACCTATCTGTTGACGGTTTCACCTTTTGAAACGGCCGGGGCTATCAGCGGTAGGGTTACCGATGCCGTAAGCGGCGCGCCTCTCGCGGGAGACGCGCCTCCCTTTGCAGTCGTCGGGTTAGTCCAATGCAACATAGACTGCGTGCTTGTCAATTCCCTGCCGGCAGGAAGTGATGGAAGTTTTTATTTCGATCAGGACAGTAATGGCTCACCTCTTACTGTCGGTGATTACCGCGTGGCTGTCGTCGCCGAGCAGTACCAGTTATTGGAGACAGAACAATTCCATGTAGGAGCAGGCGAGCATCTGGATGTCGGCAATATCTCACTCACCCCCTGGCAGGTACAGGTCCGTGATTCACAGGTATGTGCGATCCCATCGGAAGGCGGCCTGTGCGAGTATACGGTCACAGTAGCCAACCCCATGGACACGCGGTTTTCGGGCAAAGCCTGGAGCTTCGTCCACGGGAATTCGTTGGGGACGTTTGTAGACTTCACGTCCTTCCAGACAGCTACGCCGCTCAATCTGCGGCTGGAGCCGGGCGCCCAACAGACGCTGCATTTTCGCTTCCGTGTACGCGGCGCCGTTCCGGACGGCGCGGTTGTTTGTTCCGAAGTATATGTAGGCGAGAACCCGGACGCCTATTTCCAGACTGTAGGAGGAGCAGCCATTTTCTGCGCCGTGAAAGGGCCGGATGGCTTGAGCTTGATGTCTCCAGAGGATGCGCAGGCAAAGTTGTGGCAGTTGCAATTGCAGAAGCTTCGCCCAAATCAGACTCTTACGGAAAAGATAAAATAGGGAAGAATGACTCTACTCAGAACCAGCGGGATTCATCCTGCCTGCCTTTCAATGCAATGCAGCCATCTAGGGTGAGGAGATGAGGAGATAAAAGAAAAGGAAGCCCTACTTGGCTAGTTAAGTAGGGCTTCCTGGACGATAGCAACAGGGCAATGAGTTCGAGTAGTATTGACATTATAAGATAAATGTTTCCTTGGAAAAAGTAGGGATGTCCCTTAAGCCAGGGCGAATAGAGGGAGATGTCAGTCGACATGCTCGTCCAAAGGCTGTAATGTCGGAAGCTGGCATTCAAAAAGCCGCCCTGCTTTAGAGCGGCTCTTTTATTCGATTCAGTCGTTCTCGCGATCCTTTCTTCACCCAAATTTATTCTTAGTCTGAGCTGGAGAAGGAGTAGGATGAGGAGAACTTCGAGTTCGCGCTGGGCTCGATCACAAGTTTGATCGCCGTGCGGACCTTGTCCTCAATGGTGACATCCGCAAACTCAGGAACACAGCTGACAAAAATACCATCGTTCTTGAGGTAGCCGGTTGCAAGCACCAGAGCTTTCATCGCCTGGTTAACGGCCCCGGCTCCGATTGCTTGCACCTCAGCTCGATGATGCTCCCGAACTACGCCTGCGATGGCGCCGGCAACGGCCGAGGTGCGTGAGTTCGCTGAAACTTTGATCATATCCATGGTAAGCCTCCGAGTGAGTCTAATGTTTTTATCCTTGCGACATCCATGTCACATGGTCTGACCGAATTTACCGCTAAGGAGCACTGACGGAAAGGTAGGAATTACCCTACTCGGCCTGTTCGTGGCAATGCTGTCCACTACACGCGGTAGCTAACTTTTGAGCCCAATGACAAACTTTTGCGCTTGGGTGGTCTTGAATATCATCGCCATACTCTGATGCTTTCTGCCTCCTTGCTAGCCCCAAGGACCATAGACGCCAATCCTTTATTAGGGGTAGCCCTACCTCCTCCCTACTTTTTCGAATTGGCAATCTGCATTACAATCTTGCCATCGAGCCGTAAGCTTGTGTGCTCGCATCTTCCAAATGAGGTCGTAAGTTTGGAGCATCCCCCATCCTCCTTTACCGGTTCAACCCCCCTCGATCTTGCCATCGTATTCCTGTTAGTGCTGGCAAATTCTTTCTTCGTCGCTTCTGAATTTGCATTGGTCTCGGTTCGCAAGACCCGTATCGATCAGTTGGCGGCCGAAGGCAACCGCACGGCAACTGTGGTCCAGCGAGCCGTGCGCGACCTGGATCGCTTCATCGCCGCGACACAGGTAGGCATCACCCTGGCATCGCTGCTGCTGGGTGGCATTGGCGAACGATCCCTGGAGCCCATCCTAAGCTTCCTCTTCGGCTGGGTGCCGGAGGAATGGCAGGGACTCACTCGCGGGGCGCTCGTGGCGGGCAGCGCCTATTTCATCATGACGGCGCTGCACGTCATCATCGGCGAGCTCATGCCCAAGTCGATTGCACTGCAACGGGCAGAAGCGACCGCGCTGTGGATCGGGCGCCCGATGTCCTTCTTCGCAGCGATCTTCTCGCCGCTCATCTGGATGCTGAACGGGGTCGGTAACTTTCTACTGCGCCTGCTCGGGTTCCATGCCGCCGAAGGCCACGCCCAGGTACACTCGCCGGAAGAGCTGGATATGATCTTCACCGAATCGCACAAAGGCGGTGAGATCAACCAGACCGAGTTCGAGATCCTGCATCGCGTGGTCCGCTTTTCCGATACCAATGTGCGCGCCGTGATGGTTCCCCGACTGGAGATGCAGGCGCTCCCTGTACGCATTACACGGAAGGAACTGGCCGATTTTTTACAGAGCCGGCCTCATACCCGAATCCCGGTGTACCAGGATTCGCTGGATGAGATCGTCGGGGTGGTGAACTCCAAGGATCTGGAGCATCTTTACAGCCGTGAGCTCTCTCAGGCATTGAAACAATTGCAGTCTCTCGCCTCTGCGAAGAGCAACGGCCAACGCCTCAAGGAGTCGAGCCAGGAGACGGATGCCGATGCGAAAATACTGGATCTGACACCACTGGTGGTGGATGCAGCCTTTGTGCCGGAAACGATCCGCATCGATCGCCTGCTGACTGAGCTGAAGAAACGCCGCCAGCAGATTGCCATCATCGTCAACGAATACGGTGTAACATCGGGGTTGGTCACATTGGCAGATTTACTTGAACAGGTATTTGGCGACCTGCCGGACGAGACTCCTGAAACCGAACCGGAAATCTTGCAGCGCCCCGATGGCAGCATTCGACTTGCGGGTGGCGTCAGCATCGACGAGGTCAATGAGCTCTTCGGATTGGGCTTTCCTTCCGAAGAAGCAGTGACGATGGCGGGATTGGTGATCAATGCGCTCGGGCGAACCGCGTCCGTGGGCGATGAGGTGGAGATCCATGGTCTGCGCCTGCGCGTGGATAACGTCGACCGTTTCCGCATCTCGACCTTGAGCCTTTTCATCCCCCAAGATAAAAACTCGAATGAAGGTAACACTGAGCTTTCCGCGTAAGCGAACCAGCCCCAGAGGAAATCATGTCGGAAGGTCTGTCGAAACAGGGCCTGTTTGAAAAACCGGATCGTGAACATCGCCACTGGGAAGCGCTGCTTACTGAGATTGGGATACACCGTATGCAGCGGATTGGCGTAGATCCAGATTGAAACATAATGGATACGATTGCACGCTAACCGTGATCGTCCTCTAATCGATGTTCTGCGCGATGCTGAAGACACATGGAGACAATCCAAGGAATTGTTGCAGGCACTCCCGGAGGAGACCTTATGTGATCCCAGCCGGTTTGATTGGATGAATGGACTCCCGCCCGGTATCGGGATCTTGCAGGGTTTTGGAGCTCACCTGCATGAAGAGCAGGAGCCGCTCATTCGTCATTGGCTTCAAGGAGAATCCAGGGATTGACCCCAAAGGGTTGTAACCAGATGGGAGTCCCCACGTCAAGCAATATATGGCAGTGGTCCCCCGGGCGTAATGCTGTCTCACGATGATGTTCTTATTACATACCCAAAACTTAGAAGGAGAAAGGAAAACCTCTGATGACACATTCTGGTGCTCGCTCCCTCACCCTGATCGAACGACATCCGAATAACCCCATCCTGACGGCAGCCGACTGGCCGTACCAGTGCAACACCGTCTTCAACCCCGGCGCCACGCTGCTGCCGGATGGGACAACGCTCCTCTTGTGCCGCGTCGAGGATATGCGCGGGCATTCCCACCTGACGGTCGCCCGTTCCCAGGATGGCGTATCCAACTGGGAGATCGATCCCGAACCAACCTTTGTGGCAGATACCCAGAATTATCCGGAAGAATTATGGGGCGTCGAGGATCCCCGTATCACGTACGTGCCCGAGCTCGAACAGTATGCCATTTTGTACACATCCTATTCACGTGGCGGACCTGGCGTCTCAATGGCCCTGACCAGGGACTTCCGAAACTACGAGCGGCTGGGTGTGGTGATGCCGCCCGAAGATAAAGATGCTGCGCTGTTGCCTCGCCGCATCAACGGCGAATGGGCGCTCATCCACCGCCCGGTGGGTTTCATGGGCGCACACATGTGGATCTCGTATTCCGACGATCTCAAGCACTGGGGCACGCACAAGCTTATGCTCGAGGCCCGCCGCGGCGCCTGGTGGGATGCGAATAAGATCGGCCTGTGCAACCCGCCGATCGAGACGGAAAGGGGCTGGCTGGTGGTCTATCACGGGGTGCGCACGACGGCTTCCGGGAGCCTCTACCGCCTCGGGCTGGCCCTCTTCGATCTGGACTCTCCGGAGACCTGTCTAATCCGCGGCGATGAGTGGATCATGGGCGCCGTGGACGAATACGAACGCGTGGGCGATGTGGGGAATGTTGTCTTCCCATGCGGGCACACGGTCCTGCCGGATGGCGACACACTGCGCCTGTACTATGGAGGCGCGGACCACTGCATCGCCATGGCCTCTACGAGTATCCGCGCCCTGCTGGACTGGCTCGATACACACGGGCGCCATTACACGCCTCGCCTGGTTGATAGCGACGAGCAGGGTCCCTATCGCAATCACGACCACAGGAAGTAGTGGCGATCCTATCGCGCCAGGAGGCATATACGTCAACGAGCCGGACCTTGGGGTCCGGCTCGTTCTCTGTCCCTCCATCGATAATGCCCTTGTGTAATTCGTTTTGCAGTCTGCGATTATGGCCCGATGTAAGTTTGCCGTCTGGACTCGAAGGCGTCAAAGTAATACGTACCTCGGGTTCCGCTATCGATCCCATTCACCGCGCCTAACTGGATCCGATCAACTCTCCGGGTATCGTTATCGATCCCATTCAGGTTGGCCCGCTCCACGTCGTCGATCCACAGAGTCAATCCGCCGTTATTTGCGCCTGCACTGGCTGCGCGCCAGTCGAGTTCAATAAAGTGAGCGGTGTCGCTGATCGTGAGCCACGCGCTGTTCGTCCAGGTGGAGCTATCATCTCGTAGGGCTGCTCGCACCTGATAGTTGCCACTGCTGAAGCGGAACTGAAGCCGCAGCATCAGCGTGGATGTGCCAGAATAGCCGCGGAGGATAAAATGATTATCTCCACTGGCCATC